>Ga0194133_10007893_pt1 | contig 12597 bp, 3 predicted proteins | sample TA2KigOf40mmetaG_FD_155448 | JGI IMG/M metagenome (GOLD analysis project Ga0194133, IMG submission 155448) | Freshwater microbial communities from Lake Tanganyika, Tanzania - TA2015055 Kigoma Offshore 40m | ecosystem: Environmental > Aquatic > Freshwater > Lake | place: Tanzania: Lake Tanganyika...
ACTAATCTACTCCAAATTTTGGACAGACCTCAGCACCAACTCAAGAAAGGTTCTCAGTATGACCCTGCCAACCCAACCTTCTGTCACCAGGGTCACCCAAACTCCAAAATATAAGTCGTTCATAGAAGAAAAGTTTTTGTATTAAAAAAAAATTCCCAGATAAGTGCCTTAATACTTTTTAGCCATGAGATAGCCATTTAATTCTTGCACCTCAAGCCCAGGGATGGAGGATGGGGAGCATATAAAACAGTTATGGCGCTGTGGATGGGTATCTGTAAAGTTTGTCGAGACCCATAGCCAAAATGGGCAAAAATTTATCGGTCATCTTCGAATTAAAAGTATGAAACAAAAATGTCTAGCATCCTGATGTGAGTGAGAATATCAAATCTATTTTAGCCTAAGCAGCAGGCAAATGTGGAGGGAGAGTGTAAGGATTGCAGGGAAGACTTTCAAATAGATTTTGCTCCATATGATAAGTCAAATTTATATACATCGTGCATTAAACTTTTCCTGGGCAACGCTGGGCCCCGTTTGGCTAGTCGAAGAATATTTTTCGGAAAAACTGTTGCCTTACTTTTCTTGAGTATATTTCATCATCTCAGTTCAAAAAGTAGCTCTTAAACGGTGTTCTCAAATTAATTTTCAAAGTTTTTGTCTCCGTGAAATAAATGTCTTGAAAAATAAAGAAAAGTTCTTTGTTGAGAAAAAAGTCGTAAGTCCTGAATTTCAAGTAAGAGATAAAATTTTGTATTTCCTTTTTCCTCAAACGAGAAAAGTTTTTCTGAAAACTTTTCCATTTCGTCTCTTGCCCCAGAGAAACACGAAGAATTTCTCCTTTTTGGACACCCCCTTTACTCTTCACTGGTTGCACAAATACGTGTTTTGTTTAAGAATTTTCATCTGAGGATTTCATTTCATCACTTCTAGTCCCTAAAGCGATTTTTGCCACTCTGAAGCTCGCAGTTTGAGGTGTTAAAATAGAATTCTTAGTAAAAGGCAATCTTCAATCATTCTCTCTCATCTAAATGACTTTGCAAGTTCACTTCATTTCATCTTATCACTGAAAATAAGGATATTTTATTTTAAAGATTTTTTAAAACTCAACAATTAAGATATTGGAAAACCTAGTTTTTATGTTTGAGAATGAGGCTTTTGAAGTAGGGAACATTGATCAAATTTAATTTTTTTATCTTTCTCATTTGTAAATAGGTAAAATTCATGAACAAAATCGCGATTCAACAAAATTATTAGTGTCAGCAATATTTCCCCTTATGAAAGAAAAATAATTTTTTACTCTTATTTAGAGACCTATATTATTTTCTTTCTAATGAAAAATACTTCATTTGAAACATCAAGATAACAAAACTACGTTTCTTGGCATTTTCATTTTTCCTGTTGGCCACTCAATGTTTCTTTTTCTGCCCAAAATCTCATCGTTTTCATTGAACTTCTATTTGGTTTTCTTTCTCTGATGAAGCTGTTGTCTTCCTCTTAAACCCTTGACCTTTCTGAGTCTGGTAATCCTTGAAGACAACATTTTTATTTTTTGTTGTTTCAGAATGGCTTTTGAGGCAATTGCAATAGCTTTGCAAACTGCTTTTGCTTTTGACATGCTGATATCATCATCCTTGGTTGGGTGTTCTCTGGAAGTTGGTTGCAAATGAGACATCATGCAACAGCAAGGGAACATTGGTGGACACGTTGGCATATAAGAAGGATATGACCTCGAATCGATTGATCTATTTAAAATCATGTCTGTATATTTAAGCAAAGATAAAAAGGAGTTCACTTGTTGTCATTGGAAAGCAACAGTGAAATTAGCCAGAGGTTATAATGGCTTTTTTGATAATGGGCCTCCCTAGGGACTCATGAACTTTTACTTTAATTTAAATGGGCATCAACATTCCCTTTTTTGATTAAATTAAATATATGGCAAATAAAGGGATCTTTTATTTATGGTATTATTGAATTGGTAGATTTGGCTCATTTCCAAGTAGAATATAAAAATAAGCTTTGGGCGAGATAACAGAATTCTCTCAAAAGATGGTATTTTTTATGAAATGAAAGACTTGAAATTTTTCATGATTTCTCTTACCTAGGATTCACCAACTGTGTCATAAAATTTCCCTTGGGATAGATAAACCTTTGATTTGGAACGTTGATTTTTTCGCTGACAATCTCAATTTCCTTTTCGCCTTTTTCATCAATTTTCTCACCTTGCAACCATTTGTCGAATGTTGGATCTACAGGTTCTTCTTTTTTCACTAGAAGCTCAATTTTGAAATTTTTATCATCATACAGTACATTGTCATGCTTGACACACATGAAACTTGTGCTGCTTTCATGAACAGATTTAGACATTCCATTCAATCCAAGCTCCACAGGGTTGGGTGGTAAGTCAAATTGACATGAGGAGGTGTTTTGTTTTGATATCTCTTCATTAAAGCTGTTGCTGAGTATTGTTCCCAAATCTTGATTTTTGAGTTGAAAAATTTCATTCCCATTGCCAAAATTCAACACATTTAATTCTTTTGAAATATTTTCCTGAGAAAACTCCGGGTCAATGTGAAAAGAAAAATTTTCCTCCTCTTTCAAATTTTGCTCATCATCCAGTTTCCAGCTTTTAATAGTCTCTACATTTTTTTCAGAACTGTTTTCAAACTTTGAATTCTTTTGTACTCCTTTTGTAGATGTTGTGGACAGAGTTAAAAGGTCTTCTGTTGAACCACACTTGACATGTCTGTTTTTAATATGCTTTTTGCATTTCAAATCAGAGTCTTTGGCAAAGCTTGGAATTTTTGAAAACTGGGTAGATGGTAAAGTCGTCTCATTCAAAGAGACTTTAAGAAAAAGAACATTTTGACTTGAGCCTTTTTCAAAGTCGAGGTTTTCTTTAAGGTTTTCAGGTAAGATGACTTTTTCTACTTCTTGATTTCCTAATCTCAGGAAGGTATTTTCTGGTGCAACTTTTTGAAGATTCAGCTCCATCAAAGTTTGTTGGTTCCCTGAAGGTTTTTTATTTTCAAAGTGATTTTGATCAGGTTGCTGATCTTCCAAAATTTGTTGAGGCAACACCGACTCAACCTGTTGAATTTCCTGAATTGTAAGATGTTCAAAAGAGTTATTCTTCGAGTTTCCTTCGACTACATAATCGTCCAGATGATTTTGGTTTGTTGATAAATCAGCTTGTTTCTCCTCTTGAAGTTTCCTCCAAAGGATAACATCTTCAATCCTAAGATATTTTCTAGGTCTGCCTCGCCCTTTTTTCTGAGGTACTGGGATCATATCAGGGTCAATGTCATCTGATGTGAAGTTAATTTCTTCTATTTGGATGGGCTCTTGAGGCTCTGGCTTACCTTCAAGACGCCTCTTTTCCTGACAGTCAATGCACCGACAATGATAAACTTTCTTACGAAGTGTGCTGACCTGAAATTATTGATACAAAATTATCTAAAGTAAATTAAGCAGCTTCAGTGAATCGTTAATTCACATATTAAAATCAGTTGAGAGAATTTAAAAAAAAATTCACCCAGAATATTTTTATTGAAAAATAACGTCAAACTTTTCTCTCTTGACTTTTTGCTCATTTTTGCTTAAAAAGGCCTAAATATTTGAAGATTGGCAGTGCAATTCAAAGGAAAAAGTTTAAAAGAGCTCCAGTTTTAGTCTTTTTTTTGTTGGTAACTGGAGATGTTTTACATAAAAAATATCCATAACTCAATTGCCGTTACAATTGCTGTATTCCAAAAATAAATGAAAACTACTGGAAATTGATAAAAAGAGCCATTATGAACCAAAAAGTGTAATTTATGTAGACCTCAACCATTTAGTAAAGGATGTTCTACTTATACAATATTTTTACTTAGTTGTAATGCATAAGAGAGATTTTCACAAAATTACTTTTCTGTTAATGATTTTTCTCGCAAGTCAATCTTTTGTGGGTTATTGGTTATGTTCCATTGAACCTCTTGCATTGCATTTAGAGGCTAAAAATCCTTTTTTGTGACCTCTTAGTACTTTGCATCCTTACAAATGAACGGGCTAATCAAAGATGACTTAAAGAAAGGTCACAAATAAGTTCTATTTTTGAAAAAGTTCTCTATCATAGAAATCGAAAATGAGAAAAAGATGGCTAAAAAGCTTATCGAGAAATTGTCTAATCCTCATCAAAACAATATTTTACCAGAATTCCTATATTATTTCTTTTGCTTCTTTCTTTATCCTTTTTCGCCAAAGCTGGGCATTTTTTTCTTTTCGGTCTAGAAATCTTCCGTTTCCGATGTAACCGTTTCATCGCATCCTCGCAATTCCTGGAACAAACATGGTTCGAGCCCCGCCATCTTGAAAAAAATACAATTGCTTTTAATGAACCAGGTTATTATTTTAATGATTTACACAAAGGGTTTCAGGCATAAACAGATGTTGTTCTGGATAAGATATAACTTGTGATCTTGACATACTTTCAGTGACATTCTCCATGATTGTTTGGAACAAAATACTTTTGAAAAGTTTTCATGGATGTCTAGAATAAAGGCATCTACATAAAGGCAACATAAAGATGCTATAAACTACTAAAAAAAAATTCCAGTTGTTTCATTAACAAACTGCTCTTAAATTATCTTCAACTTTGTTATAATGTACATAGAAAAATCATTAAACTATGAACAATAAAAGTGGGAGCTTTCCTCTAAACCTATTTGCTTTCTTAACAAGAGTCCATTGGCTGTTGATTTTGAGAGCCTCAAGGAGGCTTTTGAGAAGAAACAAAATTAATTAAATATTCAGTCAACAAAGGGATAAGCTTCAAATTTAACACGATTTCTTTTTTTAGCTTCATTGCATAATTAGATCCTAAAAATATAACCAACTTTTTACCTTTCTTCTCCAGCTAAAAATTCTTCTAGATCTAGCTCAGGATTTTCATTGCAGCATATGAAGTCATCATCTGTTCTTATGAAATCCTTATGAATCCTGAAACCACCATAACAAACTTCGTCATCTATATGGTGGAAATCGAACAAGAATTTGGACATTTCTTCTTGTAAGTTGTGCAAAATTGGAGCAATTTCCTGAAAACAAATCATCTTGAATTCCTTCTAATTCACTTGAAAGGATCGCCGTGGCCGAGTGGTCATGGCATCATGCTGGGAATCTGAGGATTGGGGTTCTAACCCCAGCACCTACATGCAACCTGTGATCTTAGGTTGCCTAAAAATAAAAAATGTCCCCAGCCTTAGTGTGCCTTAAATAAAAAATAAGTTCTGATAATTTAATTTTCATGATTTTTGTAAAATTTTAGGTTGTTGTTTGTCATTGATCTTCACATTATATTTTGAAAGTTGAAAGCATTCAACACTAAACAAATTTAATGCTGGCTATAAAAGATGTTGATTGGTTTTTTTTACACTTTAATACGGGACTAACGTGAGAAACAACTCTTTCACTTTTCCTGTACAAAGGCACCCAACCAAATGTAAAAATACAGATCATATTTTTTATAACAATTGTCTTTTTCGTATTGCAAACTTTGATTTTTATCTAAAACTGATGTATATTCAAAATATTTTCTCTTGAAATTCAAACATAGAGGATGACATTCATAATAACCTAGAAGCAAGAAAAATATCTGAGAACTTATTTTTGCTAATGATTGGAAAGGGATTTCAAGATTGAAAAATATTTTTCGTTTTACAACACTTTGCAATTCCAAACTCACTCTTGTGGGACTTCTCCAAAAGTATCAAATATCCAAGACTTTTTCAGTATAAAATCTAACAATTTTGCAAAGAAATAGACTCAATCAAGAAACTTTTGATTTGCATCGCGTCTATTTCAGCAGCAAGGAAGGTTTAGACTTCAAAAAGTGTTAGATCGAAACATAAAATGGATGTTTATATCAAGGTATGTGTCGTACCCTTTCTTTTTATGATATAAATAAAGGAAGAAAACTAATAAAAATATGCTGGAGTTGAAGATAAAGTTTTTGTAAAGCCCTTGAGGTGAAGAAGTTCAGGCTCAGATAAAGCCTTTTCGTGTTGAATGTTAACCTTATTAGCATCGAAATTCTTTAAACAGACAAACTTTTTGGTGCCCAAAAACCTACGTGAAAACTGAACTAAAATTTGACAAATTAAATTAGTTTTTAGTTTTTTACTCCAAACATACTGCACAAAATAACTTTTGGAAACCAACATCCAACAAAATGTGTAGAATACAGATGAAAATCCATTTTGGGGTAAAAAAAATTACGCCAAAGGTAACAGATGCTGCTTGTTGATTCATAAATAAAAATTTAGTCTACTTGATGAAATTCTGGACTACAAACCCTTTTTTGTTACGATGAGAAATGTATAGAAAATAAAACTTTCGGAATTTCTCACTTCGTCAAAGAGCAAATTAAAAGTTTTTTCTGAAAACCCCAAAAAGTATCTTTCAAAAGCCAAATATTTTGCAGAAAATTTTCATCTTGACTTCTATATTTTATCAATCTTTTAAAATTATTATTTGCCTGAAATTCCCTCATCTAGTGTATTTTAAAATATGTTTTTGTGCTTGAAAGTTTTCCTTGAAGTAATTTTTTTTGGAAAAAATAAATTTTTTAGTTTATGCACATTTGAATATTTTCAGTCGAAATTTGAAATATATACTTCTTGCAAAAACTTTTAGCTGATGACATTTAAGATATTTTGCAGTAATCAATGAGCCAAAACAGAGCTCAAAAGCCACAACCACAAATATTTATTCCACATCTTTGGAGGCTTATCAAAACAATTTATGGATAATCCGATTCTTTCCTCATTGTTATTCATGAATATTCATGATTTAGTTTCTTTTTGAAAAGGAATGGAACTATATGTTAAACCAAAGAGAAGTCATTATTTTGTTACAAATTTTCGAGACAGAAAATTTTAAGTGTAGTTTGGTTAACTTCAATCATTTTCTTGTATTCACCATTTAGAGTTTAAAGTCTCAAAAATTGAAACAAAAGCTTTCTTGATTTAACTTTTAAATTTTCTTTGAAAACATTATTTAGGTATAAAATTATGGTTGTAAAAAATTCGAAAATCTAATGTAATAAAAACTTTGAAATATTCAAAGTCTTTTGACAAAAACTTTTTGACTTACGAATTCAGAAGATTTCGGCAGTTCTTGAGTGTTGGTTTTCAAAACTTGAGTATCTGATAACAGGGATACAAGTTTTGGACTAGTTTGCTTTTCATAATTTTGCTTCTTCTCCTGAAAAAAGGCACTGAGACTGGTTTGTTGAAGGGAAGAAGTTACTGGTTGGAGAACAAGGCTTTGGTTGACAAAGGGTTGTTTAGATTGTTCTTGAGGAAGCTGTACTGAATGCATTAGTTCTTCCTGCAGACCTCTTACATGTGAGGGTTGATTTGAATGTTGGACAAATTTAGGGTGTTGGAGCTGAGGATGTAGTGTTAAAGTCTGTCCTGTCAATAAAGGTTGATGTGGAAGTTTGATTTTCTGATTTTGGTGTTGAAACGATACTTGACGATGAAGATGCAGAGATTTAGGCTGACTTAGTTTTACTTGACCCATCTGTTGCAGACAGTCACCAGATAATGATGTCGTACAGCTTGTTTTATTGTCTTGAATCTGCTTTACGAACTGATATTGGAACACATCCTGGGAGGGATAAGTCTGCAGGACCATGGTCTGCTGATCATTGTGCAAGTTGTTTACATCGTCAATAATTTGTTCAAAGTCAATATCTAAGTCAGCAGAATCTGGTTTACCAAGGTAAATAACTGGCTGGGAATGATTGCTGGGAAAAGAAAATCATTTGAAAAATTTCTGAAATACACTTGAAGTTTTCTTACCTCGATCCTATAAACGTTTCATTGGAGGATGAAAGAATGTTGAGAGGACTATCTTGTAAGTTGGGTGAATTCATAGGAGAAGCACATGTACCGATAAATGAGTCATCTATGATGAATTAAATTGTTGAAAAAAGACTAATTTAATCAAAGGTATTTTTAGCACTTTACTATTTTAATTTCTCTGCTGAAATGTATGAAATTAGACTACACAACTTTTTTAATTTCTCATTTTAAATTAGTAGCAAAATACTTCAGGGGAAAACTATCTTGGGAGCAAGATTTCATTTGAGAAGAAAAAATGTGAAATGTCTTTTGAGAAAACTTTTGGATTTAATTGTTCCATTCTAAGAAAATTACAGTCTCTTGGAAACTCTTATTTTTAAAATTTTATCAATTGAAGATTCAAATCTCATACCTGTTGATGCCTGATCTCGAGTTACAGAAGGACAATTTACAGATGTTTGAATTAATTTCTTCAATGATGAATCAGTGACCCATAATTGTGATCTAATTGATTAGAAAATTTAAAGATCTAAAATTTCAAGTACTTTATTCCTTAATAAGTTTTTACCTGTTTGTCACTAAACTTGAATTTTGAAATGCAGTATCTATAAAAATAAATGCTAATTACTTTGCAATTAGGATATTGATCCGAGATCCTTTTATTGAGGAGCAGATAGTCTGAGCTAATCAGCTAGAGTGAATCATTTGTAGGAGGAATTTGGTTTTACCATTGTGAAATATCTCAGTTTTATTAAGACGTGGAAAATACCATGAATATTATCAGCTTAATAACTTTAAATTCTCACATATATTTGTGAGAAAAAATCTCAGAGTTTTAGAGATAAATTTGAATTTTTGAGAATGAAGGGTATTGTATCACTTGATTTGAGCTGTCCGAATAGACGTTATCCTTTTTTCTCCCTAAGCCTTCATTTGCATGCCAATAACTTACGAAAGAACTTCCTCAATAAACATAAAGGCTTTATGAAATCTAAATTTACTTTATATATAATGAATATTAAATGACCTCGAAGGGGTTTTAAAGATGAAATGTAGTAAGGAAAAATTCAACGAAAGGTAGGAATTTTACTGAAAGGAACCTTTCTTTTAGTCCCCTGAAGCAGAGGGTAGGATTGTAATTTTATTGAAAGAAATATTCGTTTGCACATATCTTTAGACCATTCAGAACATTTAAGATTGATAACTATATACTAATTTAGAGATTGGCAAAAATATTCAAGCTTTTGTGACTTCATTCAGAATGAACGGTAATCTTATTTTTTATATTGTACGTGAAAACCATTTTTCTTCTTAATTTATCTTACTGATGGCTGAATTCAACGTCTTCTACTCTGAATTCCATTAAAATTTCATCCACATGAGGATCTAAAATTTCGATTTTAAATAAGATTTTGATCTAGTAATAAATCAATGAAAATGGAGGCAAAATAAAAATTAAAGTGCGGGTATCTAAATACATTCAGAAGTTTTTTAATCCTAGTTTTTACATGTTGAAAGAAGTGCTGGAGGCCATTAAAACTTCTTTATTTTTGATTTTGGGAAAATTTTGACCCTTTTCAATTTTGAAATGGTTTTCGATTGCAGCTTTAGCCGCAACAACCATGCAGGACCTAAATATAAAAATATCTCTCGGGACTTATTTCTAACATAACTTTCACTTATGTTTCTTGAATTCTCTTTGAAGCCCTTTCCATTTGGATTTCTTCCCATAAAAGCTCAACCAAGCTTTAAAAATAAAAATTGACCCTCTTTCAGGCTTCTTAAGACTTTTTAATCTTGCTTCTTTTCACCCACAAAACAAATTAAACGGATGTCAGGCTCTTGCTCAACAGAATCTCTTCTCAACGTATATAAACAGCTTTTTTAGGCTCTAGAAAGGGTGAAATGAAATTTCCAAACGAGTTGAGTTTGTCAAAAAACAATTTTGTAAAACCATAGGGCAATAATAGATTGTCCAAATTATACATGATGGTTCAACAATTTGTGATAAAATTTTCGATTTTGATGTTCAAATCTTTTGTATTTTTTGTTTGCAAAATAACTTTTTATAATTAAGAGAAAGGGAAACTTTTCAACGAAACCATTTCGTTTAGATGCCAAGATGAGTCCCGGGAGACTTTGAAGTAATTTAAAAACAGAAAAGGTCGTCCACATCAGAAAAGACCAATATTAAACAATGGCCTGAACATCTAAGAGACAGTTTTCCCCTTTTCAACAACGATCAAACTTGAGATGGCTAATATTATATCTTAATTTCTTTTCAAAGAAAAACTTGCAGACTTTGAATTCGCTAAATCTTCAAATGTGAAGAAATAAAGTTTGAATTAAAGTTTCAAAACTAATAAACTGAAGTTTTGAATAAAATTTCAAATTTAAAATATGAAAAACTTAATTTATAACTTTATGCAAAACCCCAAAAACTTAAAAAAAAGAAATGAATCTTTTAATCAAAGTAAATCATTCTTCATTAATTTTCCATTTTTCAATAAAGTTTTAATTGATGAAAATAAGTTCCAAAGTCTCTGCCCTTTGACATACTTTGATTAATGGATAAGATTATCTTTGATGGAAGATTTTCTTTTAATAATTCTCAACACCAGCAGCTTTAGCTTCCAATTCTTTGGCTTATTTTTTTATTTCTCTGAAACTAAAATCTCTAATACTTCAAGAGTTTCACGAAATTTTCCTTCAAGATTGAAATAATTGTTAATGCAAAGTCATTAACCTGGGAATTAAGAGGCTTTTCCAACCCTGTTTTTGAACCCGGAACTGAGACACTGATCACTTTTTTAATTCACATACCTCAATATGGTTTTGAAAGAATTGTGCAAAATATAAAAATCTTTAGGGTTAAAATCTTAAATTTTGAAAGGGCTTACTTTTAATAACATTATTTGGGGATCTTTTTTACAATAACTTAATTGGTTTTCATCAATTTGAGAATTAATTAGTCTATTTTTTGATCTCCTAAAGTGCATTTTAAGACAAGATCAAACCTACTTGTCCTATTATGTTTCCAAAAGTTTTTCTCCGAAATGCTGATTGACAACAAAAAAGTTTTTCGACGTTTATAAGACATCTTATAAAGCATAGATTCAGGAATCACAAAAAAGACATTTTTAGCATATGTTGCAAACAATATTTTATGGGTTTTTTTTTACAAAATTAATGTGTGAACATGTTTCAATGAAAGAAGAAAACTTTGTGCAAGATATTCAATCTTGTGGCTTTCCCAGCCATTCTCAAAAATTCAAATAGATTAAACTGAAAATACTTAGTGAAATATGTAAACATTAACCCAAATGGCTTGCCCTGAACCTAATATTGATAAAGGTCGGTCAGTTTGAGTATTTGTACATCTTCTAATAGATTTGAAATCGTATTGAAAACCAAAATCGTGCTCCGCTGTCTTGGCAGAAAAATAGTAAGTTGAAAAAAGAATAATTGCTTCTAAATTATGCAATCTCTAATGGAAGAAGGGGTTTAACGTGAATACAATAACAAAAGGAAGGATTTTGATTTTTAATTGGTATTTATTTGAATATTCACATTAAAAGAACATCAGTTTTTAGCTGGGTATATTCAATTTTAAGTTGTCTATGTTGGTCAAAATTATTTTCTCACACACATCCAAAAACCACCACATCTGTATAAAACAAAAGTTTCCCAAACATTATGACAGTTGAGATTTCCATATTTTTGAAAAATTCTTTGACTACTGATAATGTTTATGGAAATTTGTTTCACTTAAATTGACAGATTTACTCACAAGTTGTGTTTTCCATCAAAGTTTCTGAGCTGTTGGTGTTTGGCAAAACCACTAATTCGTTGAATTCGTTTAATGCTATAAAGCTGGAAGAGTTGGAAAAATTCGACCTTCAAAATCAAAGCATTAAATAAATTGGTTCAGGTTTGCAAAGAAAATTCATTTTGAAAAGTAGACTTTTACCAAGGTTCGGAAACCATCAGACAGATTTTTCCTCCACTGTTTGCTAATTGAGTATGTGTTGGAACCAAGGGAAGAAAATTGGTATCTAAAATGACACCAAAAAGGTAGGAATTCAAAAAATTAGCCTAAAAGCTTACTTAGTATCATTGCATCACAATTTTTCCCAAGATTTTTTGCTTCTATCATTTATCAATTAGAACCATCAACATAGCAAAAAGTCTGTCAAAAACACGACTTTCAAAATAAACTGATAAGAAAAAGTAATTTTCAAACTTTAATGCTTCAGTCACGAATGTTTTTGAACCATTCAAAAAATTAAATAATAATCAAAGTTTTGATACTTTATCCAGAAGTTCCCTTTTTTTCCTTTGTTTATGGAAACAGTGGTTTGTGCCAGAAATAAAAAAAGCTATGGATTTGGGTTGACAGAAAGATAGCTTTATCTTTACCTGGGTTCTGGGTTGTTATGAAAGACTGGTTATAAGAATGTGATGGCAAATCCTGAGGTAGAATCAGCTTCTTTCCCAATGAAAATGTTCTGGGATTCAATATCAAAGTTCTTCCACTATTGTTGGTCACTGTTGTTGCTCTGAATGGGAGTGGAACCATGACCGGAATGGTTACAGGATCAGGGACGTTGCCAGGATGTGGGTCACGGTCCAGTGCCATTTCAGTATCCTATCATGAATAAAACCTCTGTTTTATAATTTTTCAATGGCAAATAAAGAATTAGTGCTTTTGTTTTTTACATTTTCTTGCTTAAAAATTTTAGGGAACCTTTGAGAA
>Ga0194133_10007896_pt1 | contig 12594 bp, 9 predicted proteins | sample TA2KigOf40mmetaG_FD_155448 | JGI IMG/M metagenome (GOLD analysis project Ga0194133, IMG submission 155448) | Freshwater microbial communities from Lake Tanganyika, Tanzania - TA2015055 Kigoma Offshore 40m | ecosystem: Environmental > Aquatic > Freshwater > Lake | place: Tanzania: Lake Tanganyika...
ATCGAAGACGGGCGATCCGCTCGAGCCCTGGGCCGCGTAGGCGTCGAGCTGGATGTTCTCGGCCAACGTCTTGCTCACGGTCCCGATGCCGAGGGTCGCGGCGGGACGTAGGGTGTTGATGCTCCCCTCCATCCCGGCGGTCGCGTTCCCGAGCGGGAAGCCGAGGATCGCCACGGGATCCCCGAGACGCACCTTGTCACTGTCGCGGGCGATCCCGCTGATGGTCGGGTAGGGGCCGGGTCGCGTGATGCGCAAGAAGGCGAGCTCGTCGGTCTCGCTGACCGACTCCACGGTTGCGGAGCGCCAGTCACCCTTCGTCCCCTCGAAGACCACGGCGATCCGCGTGGCCACCTGGCCATCCGGGGGGCGGACCACGTGCCGGTTGGTCACGATCAGGCCGCTGGGGAGGAGGTTGAATCCCGTCCCGGTCGCTACCTCCCCATTCTCGAGCTCCACGGCGACAAAGACGATGGCGGCCCTGTTCGCCGCGAGGATCGCGGTGTAATCGGTGCGCGCGAATGACGCGGTCCGTGCTTGGGAGGCACGCACGCGATCGGCGATGGAGGAGACGTTCTGCCCGCGCTGCTGTGTCGCCTGCAGTTCGGCGGAGAGGCCCTCTATCTCGGCGCGAGCCTCCTGGATCGCCGCCGTACCGACCCCGGCCTGGAACAGCCGGGCATCGAGCAGGCGTGCGAGGGAGTCATTGGCCGCGACGAGGGAGGCGACCGCGTGCTGTCCAGTTCGTGCGGTGCGCATCGTGATCGCCATGGCGACCGCCCCCCCGCCCACCACCAGCACGACGAGGGCGAGGACCAGTCGGCGCAGGGTGCCGGTTTCCTTGCGCACCGCCTCCGCGATCCGCACTTCGGTGTTCTTCTTCGGACGCGCGTCGAGGAGAGTGATGTCGACCGACGGACCATTGGCCCCGAATTCGATCACGTCTCCGTCCTGCAACGCCCGCGGCTCGGCGATACGCGTGCCGTTCAGCAGCGTCCCATTCGTGCTCCCGAGGTCGCTGAGCAGATAGCGTCCCTCCTCTAGGCGGATCTCCGCGTGGCGGGCAGACGCATCGCGATCGTGTTCTCCATGGAAGCGGAGGTCATTCTCCGGATGTCGGCCGATCCGAATCACGGGTTGGGCGAGTCGGATGCGCGTCCCGGCCTGGCTCCCCCGATGGAAGTGGAACTCTATTCCGTTCAACTGAGGAGGATCCCCAGCGCCACGAAGACGAGCACCAGCACCGCGAAGACGGTGAGCGATGGCGCGAGGGAGGGGGCCGGCGCGCGAGGGGCACGCGTCGCGGACGGCGTCGGGGCCGATGCGACATCACTACGAGCATCCACGGCGACGACAGCCGAGGCGATGGTCGCCGGGTCCAGAGCGACCGTCGCCCGATCCTCCACGGGCCCAACGTACGTCTGATACCGCGGTACCTCGGCGAGCGTCGGTGCTAATCCGGTGCCGTCGAGGCGCACCACGATCGCGGTGATGTTGTCCGGCCCTCCGCTGGCGTTCGCGCGATCGATCAGGACGTCGCACCCGGCTTCGAGGGTGGTGGCCGCGCCGAGGAGCTGGGCGATCTCGGGACCACGGACCTGACCGGACAGACCATCGGAACACACCACCAAGAGGTCGCCTCGCTTCACGCGCTGGACCGTGAGATCGACCTTCACGCGCGCTTCCGGACCCAATGCCTGCAAGATGATGTTGCGCCGCTCGGAGACCTCCGCCTCATCGGGCGTGAGCTCGCCGGCATCCACGAGCCGCTGCATCAGTGATTGATCCTTGGTGATCTGTGTGGCGATCCCACGTCGGATGAGGTAGGCGCGTGAGTCCCCCACCTGACAGAGGTAGAGCGTGTCGTACAGGAGTCCGGCGAGGGTGACGGTGGTCCCCATCCCCTTGGTGTCGGGATGAGAGGTCGCATGACTGTGGATCCGCTGGTTCGCGCGCTCGGTGGCTACGCGTAGCGCCTGGGCGAATCGATCCGGATCGGTGTCGGCGGTCTGGCCCCATCCCGCTCGGATCTCTTCGAGGATCACCGCACACGCCATCTGGCTAGCGAGCTCACCCGCTGCCGCCCCGCCCATGCCATCGGCGACGATGAAGAGGGCCCCCCGTGCGCCAAGGCTGCGGCGCGGCCAGACGAGGCGCCCGCGTTCCTCGGTGACGGGTGCCGGCTCCGGCGCACCCGAGAGATCGGCGACCAGAAAGGCATCTTCGTTATTCTCACGCCGCCGCCCCACATCGGTGCGACCGACCACCTCGATCGCGACCACGTCCTGGTCGATCGGAGGGGTCACGGCTCCTCGCAGAAATTGGTCAGCACGTTGTTCGCGAAGCTCAGCCGCGAACGTTCGGAGTGGAGTTCGCGGACCCGGCGTGCGGCCTGGCAGAATCCTCGCTCGTTCTCCAAGACGGTGTAGGCGATGACCTCGACGTAGTACGACTCCGCGAGCGGCAGGCCAGACAGCGTGGAGCGGAGCTGTTGGATGTCCCCGACCACCCGCCGGGCCGTCGAGGCGGAGACGGACGGGGATTGGACCTCTCGAAGCCATCCCTGGATCTGCGTCATCGGGCTCGCAGCAGCGGTCGGTGCCGGTGCGGTCGGCGTCGATGATTGGCTGGTGCTCTGTGGCGGGGTCGACGGAGTGGCGGCCGGAGTGGGGGCGGGAGTCGCCACGCGGGCCCCAGCCGCCGAGGGCTCGGCGCCGCTCCCCCGTTGGGGGTTCGACATCAACTGCGGCGTGCCATTCGATGCGGGGAGCGTCGGAGGCGCGGCGGTGCTGCCCTCCATCACCACGGCATTGGGTGAGGGGTTCGCTCCCGCCGCGGCAGTTTCGCTGCTGGGGGCGCTTTCCCCACCGATCACGCCCATCTTCCAAGCGACGATGGCGATCGCGACGGCGGCGCTGACGCCGCCGAGCGCGAGCGGGGTCTTGTTCTTCGGCGGGGGCTCCGTGACGGTCGCCTCCGAGTGGGCGCCCACGCGTGTGGGAGGCACGGCGGGACGCGTCGGGCTCGCGACCGTCGCCGGGGCGCTCATCACCACCGTCCCTGCCGCATCGGTGGCATGCGCTGGCATCTGAGCGAGGGCCGCGGCGAACTCGCGACCGAATTGCGCGGCACTCTGGTAGCGATCCTTGGCGTCGCGTGCGAGCGCGAGGTCGAGCGTCGCCTGGACCGCCGGCGGCCACTGGACGTCAGGCCGCACGGCGGCGAGCGCACGCGGGACGTCCGTGAGACGCATGATCATCGCCTCCTGCGCCGAGGTGGCCGCGAAGGGGAGGGCCCCGGTGAGGCAATGGAAGGCGACGAGACCGAGCGCGTATATGTCGGAGCGTCCGTCGAGCTTGTCACCCGCGAGCTGCTCCGGGCTCATGTATTCCGGCGTGCCGACGACCATCCCGGTCTTGGTGACGTTCTGCGCCTCGCTGGTGCTCGCCTTCGCGATGCCGAAGTCCACGACCTTCACGAGATCAGACCCATCACGGTTCTTGGTGACCATGATGTTGTCGGGCTTCAGATCGCGGTGGACGATCCCGGCGTCGTGCGCGATCTGGAGCGCGTCGGCCGTCTGATGGACGATGCTCGCGGCGCGGGCTGGCTGCAGCGGCCCCCCCTGCTCGATGATGTCGGTGAGCGCCGATCCCTCGATGAACTCCATCGCGAGGTAGATCATCCCGTCCGGGGTCTCGCCGAAATCGTAGATCCCGCAGATGTTCGGGTGACTGAGGCGTGAGGCGTTGGAGGCCTCGCGGTTGAAGCGTGCCACGGCATCCGGGTCGGTGTTCATCCCGGGGTTCATCACCTTGAGCGCACTCTTGCGCCCCATCTTCACATGTTCGGCCAGGTAGACCGTCCCCATCCCACCGGCACCGAGCTTTTTCAGGATGTGATAGCGATCCGCGACGATGGAGCCGAGGAGGTCGCCCTGATTGGCCGTCGCACGGAGTGCCGTGCCATCGCGAGGGCAGAAGCGCTCGGAGAGGGGATACTCGGTGCCGCAGGTGGGACAGATCTTCTGGTTCTCGCTCACCGGATCCTCGTACCACGGGCGTGTGGGGGTAGCAATCGCTTCGGCAAGGGCGCGCGGGAGCACTCCACCGCTTGTGGCGAATATACCGGCCGAGAGGAGAGGGTGGGAGTAAAGGGATGGTTTGCACCGAATGGGTCGAGTGGCCGGTCGGCGGTGCTACGCGAGGTCGTGATCGCAAACTGATCCCGGTATCTCAGGCACGATCGGTGCGCTCGTGACGATCGGGTATCGAGCCGTGGTGCATGGCGCGACGGTCGAGGATCGTGGTCAAGGGCTCAGGTGATAGGCGTTGGTAGTAGCGGGACACGCGGAACGGAGCAAGGACTGGCGCGGGCGACGACATCGGGGTACACTCCTCGTCCCGCGCTGGCGCCGGAGGTTCGGAGTCGAGGTGGGAGGTCGCTAAGTGATTGTGCATCAACTGCTTGCCGGTCGTAGCGCTGTCGAGGTTCTGGTGCTGTTCGGGTGTCGCGAAGATGCAGGAGGGAGGCGACACCGGGATGGTCGTGGAAAACTCTGGGCGCCTGGCTGTTTCGTGATATCTCGTTCGTAAGTCCTTTTCTTGATGGGGTTTGCCACGTGCTTGCGCGGCTTCACGAGTCGCGTAGCTTGGACCCCCTCGATCCCTCGCCACCCTTAGTTGGAGATGCAGCAATGGCTCTTCCGGTGACCCCCCCCTCGACCCCCGCGACCCTGTCCCAGAACGCGCGTACCGTTCTCGACAAGCGCTATTTGGTGAAGGACAAGTCCGGGAAGTCGGTGGAGACGCCGGAGGATATGTTCTGGCGCGTCGCGACGACCGTCGCAGAGCCGGAGCGTCGCTATGGCGCCACGGAGAAGCAGGTGGAGAAGGTCGCGCGTCAGTTCTATGAACTGATGACGCAGCGTCGCTTCGAGCCGAACTCGCCGACGCTCATGAACGCCGGCCGTCCGCTCGGGCAACTCTCGGCGTGCTTCGTGCTCCCGGTCGACGACGCGCTGTCCAACGGGCACAGTGGCATCTATGACACCCTCCGCTCGATGGCGCTCATCCATCAGAGCGGCGGCGGCACCGGCTTCTCCTTCTCGCGGATCCGCGCGAAGGGGTCGATGGTGCGCTCGACCACCGGCGTCGCCAGCGGCCCGGTCTCGTTCATGCAGCTGTACGACGCGTCGACCGACGCGGTGAAGCAGGGGGGGACGCGCCGCGGCGCGAACATGGGGATCCTCCGGGTCGATCACCCCGACGTGATGGAGTTCATCACGTGCAAGGAGGACCTGACCAAGATCACGAACTTCAACATCTCGGTCGCCATCACCTCGAAGTACATGGAGGCCCTCAAGGCGGGGTCGTCCTATGACATCATCGATCCCATCTCAAAGGCGGTCGTCGGCCAGCTCGACGCCCGTCAGGTGTGGGACAAGATGATCGAGGGGGCGTGGCGCACCGGTGAGCCGGGCGTCTTCTTCATCGACGAGGCCAACCGCTACAACCCGGTCCCGCACCTCGGCGCCTACGAGGCGACTAACCCGTGCGGCGAGCAGCCCCTTCTCGCGTACGATGTCTGCAACCTCGGCTCGATCAACGTCGGCTACTACGTGGTCGATGGCGAGATGGATTGGAAGTCCTTCGCGAAGGACATCCACCTCTCGACGCGGATGCTCGACAACATCATCGATGCGAACAAGTACCCGCTCCCGGAGATCGACGCGCTCGCGAAGCGGATCCGTCGCATCGGGCTCGGCGTGATGGGCTTCGCCGACGCGCTCATCCGCCTCGGCATCCAGTACGACAGCCCCGAGGGGGTCGAGTTCGGCCGCAAGGTCATGGAGTTCGTCGACGTCGAGGGGAAGAAGGAGTCGGCGCGGTTGGCCGAGGAGCGTGGCGCCTTCCCGGAGTGGGAGCGCTCGATCTGGGGCCCCGACGCGACCTGCGCGCGTGACGAGGCGGGGCAGCGCATCCGCCCCGAGATGAAGCTCCGCAACTGCAACGTCACCACCGTCGCCCCGACCGGGACGATCTCAATCATCGCCGGCTGCTCGTCGGGCTTGGAGCCCCTCTTCGCCGTCGCCTTCATGCGCAATCAGGCCGGCGTCATGATGCCGGACGTGAACGAGGACTTCGTCGCGATCGCGAAGCAGGAGGGGTGGTTCTCCGATGCCCTCATGGAGCGCATCGCCAAGACGGGCTCGGTGCAGCAGTCCGAGGTGCCGGCCAAGTGGCAGCGCGTCTTCGCGACGGCGAACAACATCACGCCTGAGTGGCACATCCGAATGCAGGCGGCGTTCCAGGATCACTGTGACTCCGCCATCTCCAAGACGACGAACTTCGCGCACACCGCGACCCGTGAGGACGTGCGCGCGATCTACGAGCTCGCCTACGAGATGAAGTGCAAGGGCGTCACCGTGTATCGTGACGGCTCGCGCGATGGTCAGGTGCTCTCGACCGGAGCCACCGCAGACGCCGCCGCCAAGCGCGACGGGGCCAAGGAGGATGCGGCCGCCAAGCGGGAGCTCGCCGAGCTCAAGGGCCAGCTCGCCGAGGTCACTAGCGACAACGATCGTCTGAAGAAGCTCCTGTTCGATGCGGAGGCTGAGAACCTCCAGCGCCGCCAGAAGCGCTCGCGCCCGGACATCCTCCGCTCGACGGCGATCCGCAAGGAGACGCCGCTCGGCATGATGTTCGTGCACATCACCGAGGACGATAAGGGCCAGCCGTTCGAGGTCTTCATCAATCTTGGCAAGGCGGGTGGCTCGGCGATGGCCGACGCCGAGGCGGTCGGGCGGTTGATCTCGCTCGCGCTCCGCTCGGGGATCTCGATCCAGCAGGTGCATCGTCAGCTTCGCGGCATCTCTTCGGATCGTGCGGTAGGCCTCGGCCCGAGCAAGGTCCTCTCGATGCCTGACGCGATCGGGCTCGCGCTCGAGGATTGGATGCGCTCCAAGCAGGGCGTGCAGCAGGAACTCCTCACGGGTGCCGCGCCGCTGGCCACGCCAGCCCCGGCGCCGGTCGTCACCGTCGGTGGCGCGCAGATTCAGTTCGACGCGGTGACTGGCGGCGATGCCTTCATTGGCACGTGCCCAGACTGCGGGAGCCAACTCGAGTTCGCCGAAGGGTGCGTGAAGTGTCACGTCTGCGGCTTCTCTGAGTGCGGCTGATCCTCGGGACCACGACGGCCGCCCTCGCGTGGGCGGCCCTGGTCCTGCAGATCGGGCTCAATCTCTCGAGTGGGGTGGATCCGTTCGGGAACCCCCGGACGCCGTGGATGTCGATGGTCGATCTCTTCGGGTACTTCACGATCCTGAGCAACCTGTTCGTCGCGTTGGTCATCACGATTCCCGCGATCGCGCCCCGGAGCGCGGCCGCGGGTTTCTTTCGTGACCTCCGGACCACTTGGACCGCGGCGGCGGCGATCGTCGTCGTCGGGATCGCGTACCATGTGCTCCTGAGTGCGCAGTACAACCCCACGGGGCTCGGGGCATGGACCGATCTCGCCTTCCACTATCTCGTTCCGACGCTCTTCGCGGTGTACTGGGTGACCACGGTGGAAGTGGGGGGGGCGAGGTTCCTCCCGCAGATCGGGGTGCTGAGCCTCTATCCCTTCGCCTATATCGTCTATGTGATCGGGCGGGGTGAGGTGCTGGGCACCTACCCGTATTTCTTCGTGGATGTCAGGACCTTGGGGTTGCTCGGCGCGCTGAAGAATGCCCTCGGGATCCTCGTCTTCTATCTGTTCGTGGCATGGGTGCTGGCGCTGCTCGCTGGATGGGTCTCGAGGAGGCGCACCTCGCTCGCCTGAGGTCGCGGCGGCGATTCGTACTGGGTGGCGCGCGATCGGTGATGGAGAATCAGGGGGACGCTGGCATCGTGCTGGCGTCCCCCTTCATGCTGTTCCCATCGGCACTTGACTCATCATGATGAGCTGTTTATACTCATGTACATGACACAGCGACTGCAGGTCCTCCTCGAGGACGCCGAATTCGACGAGATCCGCGCCATCGCGCGTCGGCATCGCATGACGGTGGCGGAGTGGGTGCGCCAGGCCATGCGGCTCGCCCGTCGAGATGAGCCAGCGGTCGAGTCGACGCGCAAGCTCGCGATGGTGCGGGAGTCGGTGCGAGGCGCCTATCCCACCGCCCCGATCGACACCATGCTCGCGGAGATCGAGCGGGGGCGCGCTGCGGAGCGCACGGCGTGATCTTCCTCGACTCGAACATCCCGATGTACCTCGTCGGCGCGCCGCATCCGAACAAGGAGGCGGCGCGTGTGGCGTTGGAGCGGTGCATCCAGCGCGGAGAGCGGATCGTGACGAGCGCCGAGGTGTTCCAGGAGATCCTCCATCGGTATCGCGGGATCGATCGGGTGGATGCGATCCAGCCCGCCTTCGATGCGCTCCTCGGGGTGGTGGACGAGGTCTATCCAGTGGCGTTGGCCGATGTGCAGCGGGCGAAGGAGATCGTGCTCGGGGTCGGCCGGCTCTCCTCGCGCGACGCGTTGCACGCGGCGGTGATGGAGCGGCGCGAGGTCAGGCGAATCATAAGCTTTGACGCGGGGTTCGACGCGCTCGGGTGGGTCGAGCGGGTAGCTTAAGCCCCGATCCTGAGGCTCAGTAGCCGCGCGCGAGGTCGATCGCCCAGCGAGGACGCTCCCCGCATTCGATCGTCGTCAGACACTCCAGAAACCCATCCGCCGCACCAACGATCGTCGTCGGACCTGAGGCGTGCGGGGAGATCATCACCCGGGGATGGGCCCAGAGCGCGGAATCCATCGGAAGCGGCTCGGTCTGAAAGACATCCAGTGCTGCAGCGCGGAGCCAGCCGCGGTCCAGCGCTTCAGGGATCGCGGATTCATCCACTACGGCGCCACGCCCTGCATTGAGCAGCATCGCCCCTTGGCAACGGGAGAGCACGTCACGCGACAGGAGCCCGCGGGTCGCTGGGGTGTCGGGGAGGACGGCGATGATCCAGTCGGCATCGCCCACGAGGGATGGGAGCTGCGGTGGAGTGTGCACCGCGTGGAAGCATTCGGGATCACTGATCACCTGCACTCGCTCACGGCCACCCGTCATCGCACCCGAGACATTCCCCGTTCGCGAGACGCCGATGACTCGGACGCCGAGTGCGGTCAGCGCACGGGCGATCGCTGAACCGATCTCCCCGGTGCCGAGGATCAACGCCGTGCGACCGGCGATGCGGCTCGGGGTAAGGGAGGCCCACTGGCGTTCACGTTGTGCCGCGGCGAGCGCCCCGAGCTGTTGCGATTCCGCGAGGATCCGCGCCACCGCCCATTCAGCGATCGCGGGGCCGAAGCGCTCCGGGGAGCGGGTCAGGAGGGTGGCGGGCGCCAGCGCGTCGGGGGCGAGCCAGGGATCGACGCCGGCGCCGGTGGAGTGCACCCAGCGCACGCTCCCCATGGTCGTGACGGAGGGTCGACGGAACCCCACATAGCACTCGGCCCAGCTGAGGTCCGCATCGGTGACCTGCGTATGCGGGATCGCGCGGAGCTCGAGGTCGGGGCGCACCGCGGCGATGCGCGCGGCGACCGCGGCGGCGTCTGACGCCCCGACGAGGATGCGCCGCGGTGGGGAGGGGAGGGGGGGCGAAGTGGCCATGCTGGTTGGAGAAAGGTGGCGGAGCCATGGATATTCCGGCATCCCCACCTCTCCCGGAGTGGCTGTGAAGAAGATCCTGCTCGTCCTCGTAGTCGGTGTCGTGGCGCTCGGTGCGGTCCTCGTGAGCAATGCCATGCGCCTCCCGACACCGCCCGCTGCCGTCGGCGAGGTGGAAGCGATCGCCATCGATGCGGAGCAGGCCGCGAGTCGCCTCGCGCGGTCGGTGCGCCTCGCGACCGTCTCGTACGCCTCAGGGGCGCCGATCGACACGGCGGCCTTCCGTGCCTTCCACGCGCTGGTGGCCACGGAGTTCCCGCGCCTGCACGCAACACTGCAGCGTGAACTGATCGGTGGATTGAGTCTCCTCTACACCTGGCCGGGGAGTGACTCGTCGAAGGCGCCGGTGGTGTTGATGGGACACATGGACGTGGTGCCGGTGCCGGAGGCGAATCTCGCCGAGTGGACGCATCCGCCGTACGGTGGGGTGATTGCCGATGGGTATGTGTGGGGGCGCGGGACGCTCGACGACAAGACGACGGTGCTTGCGACGCTCGAGGCGGTGGAGCGCCTGATCGAGTCGGGATATGTCCCCCCGCGGACGGTCTATCTGATGTTCGGGCACGATGAGGAGAACGGCGGCCGGTTCGGCGCGCGCAGGATCGTCGACACCTTGGTCGCGCGGGGGGTGAAGCCGGCGCTCGTGGTGGACGAGGGCGGGTTCCTCGCGAGCGGGGTGATCCCTGGCGTGCAGGGGCGCGCGGCGATCGTCGGGATCGCGGAGAAGGGGTATGTCTCCTTCCGTCTGACCGCGTCGGCCAATGGGGGGCATTCGTCGATGCCGCCCTCGCGCACCGCGGTGGGGGCGCTGAGCCGCGCGGTGGTGGCGTTGGAGGCCAATCCCTTCCCGACGTCAATCGAGGGGCCGACACGTGGGATGCTGGAGGCGATGGCGCCCTATGCGTCGTTCGCCCAGCGAGTGGCGCTGGCGAATCTCTGGTTGACCGCGCCGGTGGTGGAGCGTGCGATGCTCGGGAGCCCGCTGGGGGCGGCACTGCTGCGCACGACGACGGCTCCGACGATGCTCGGGGCCGGAGTGAAGGACAATGTGCTGCCGCCGGTGGCGGAGGCGATCTTCAACTTCCGTATCCGACCGGGGGAGACGCACGAGAGCGTGCTCACGCGGGTGCGGGAGATCGTGAACGATACCCTCATCACGATCGATTACATGGATAGCATGCGGGTGAATCCCTCGCCGGTGTCGTCGGTCGATTCCCCTGCCTATGCGTTGGTGGCGTCGACGATTCGTTCCCTGGTGCCTGAGGAGCAGCTGCCGGTGCTCCCATACCTCGTGATGGGTGGGACCGACGCCAAGTATTGGGGTGCGCACACCGATAAGGCCTTTCGCTTCCTCCCGGTACCACTTGGCGATCGGGATCAGGCGCGGATCCACGGCGTGAACGAGCGGATTCGCGTCGAGGACTATGGCGTCGCCGTGCGCTTCTTCACCCGGCTACTCCGTGGGATCGATCAGCTGCCGGAGTGAGACGCGTTCGCGCATCGTCGCACATCTGACCGGAACCTTTCGCCCTGCTCGAGGACTTCATCATCCATGACCATGACTTTGCGTCGCATCATCCTGACCGTCGCGCTCCTCTGGGGCGCTCCCCTCGCCGCGCAGACCGCGTCTGCCCCGAAGCCCGAGATCTTCCTTCGCGTCCCCCAGGATGGCGCGGTGGTCCCAGCGACCTTCGAGGTGGTCTTCGGGCTACGGAACTACGGCATCGCGCCGGCGGGGGTGAAGCTCTCCAACACCGGACACTTCCACATCCTGATCGACCGTGAGGCGCCGGCGATCGGTGAGGTGATCCCCGCTGACCCCTCCCACCGGCACTACGGCGCGGGGCAGATCGAGACCCAGCTCACCCTCTCGCCGGGGAAGCACACGTTGCGCGTGGTGCTCGGGGATGCTGATCACCGGGTGATCAGCCGCGAGTTGATCAGCGCGCCGATCACCATCACGGTTCGCGCGCCATGACGCACGAGCGGCGCGTCACGATCATGACGCGCCGCTCGGTCACCTGCTGAGTGGTACGTGCTCAGCGACGGGGGGCGGGCTCCAGGCGCATGAGCGCGGGGCTCCCCCCCTTTCTCGTCTCGAAGACGAGGTAGAGGAACCCGTCGGGACCTTGCCGCACGTCACGAATCCGTCCGCGGCCCTGCACGAGGTTCTCGACCTCCTTGACCGTCGTCCCGTCGAGCGCGATGCGGGTGAGTCGTTCGCCCACCAGTCCGCCGACGAAGATCTGCCCCTGCCACTGCGGGAATTTCTCTCCCGTGTAGATGGCGAGTCCGGAGATGCCGATGGAGGGGACCCAGACATTGATGGGCGATTCCATCCCGGCGCGCGCCGTCCCGACATGGATCGCGCTGCCGGTGCGGTAGTTCACGCCGAAGCCGATGACGGGCCAGCCGTAGTTCTTCCCGGCCTGCACGAGGTTGAGCTCATCGCCGCCCTGCGGGCCATGCTCATCGGCCCAGAGTTGGTTCGTGGTAGGATGCACCGCGAGCCCCTGCACGTTGCGATGCCCATAGCTCCAGATCTGCGGGAGAGCGCCCGGGGTGTTCACGAAGGGATTGTCCGCTGGGATCCGGCCATCGTCATGGAGTCGGACGATCTTCCCGTGGTGCGTCCCGAGGTTCTGCGCTGGATGCTTGAGGAGCGAGTCGATCGGCCCCGCTGGCATCACCTGTCGATCACCGAGCGAGATGAAGAGGTAGCCGTCACGATCGAAGGCGAGCCGGGAGCCGTAATGCCCCATCCCACTAGACCACTTCTGTGCCTCGAAGATCTCCGTGACCTGGGTGAGGCGATCGTTCTCGAAGCGCGCGCGGATCACCGCCGTGGTCCCCTGCGTGCCATCCGCGCTGGGCTTGGAGTAGCTCAGGTAGATGAATCGGTTCTCA
>Ga0194133_10007897_pt1 | contig 12594 bp, 10 predicted proteins | sample TA2KigOf40mmetaG_FD_155448 | JGI IMG/M metagenome (GOLD analysis project Ga0194133, IMG submission 155448) | Freshwater microbial communities from Lake Tanganyika, Tanzania - TA2015055 Kigoma Offshore 40m | ecosystem: Environmental > Aquatic > Freshwater > Lake | place: Tanzania: Lake...
CATTTCGAACTGAAGGGGTGGCCCGAGACGCAGGTGGTGGTGCGCTTCTGGTTGCTCGGGATCCTCTGCGCCTTCCTGGCGCTCTCCACGCTGAAGATCCGATGACACCGCAGGGTTTGTCCGCGCTTGCGAGCGCGGGTGAGATCGCCGTGATCGGGCTGGGGGCAAGCGGTGTGGCGGTCGCGCGCCTGCTGGCGCGTCACGGTGTGCGGGTCTATGCGAGCGATGCGGGGCGCGGCGCTCGAGTGCAGCAGATAGCCACGACCCTGCGGGCCGAAGGCATCGATGCGGAGTCGGGTACCCACGACCTCGATCGGATAGCGCGCGCGGGGACGGTCGTCGTCAGTCCTGGGGTACCACCGACCGCGGCACCGATCGTCACGGCACATGCCCGTGGGATGCCCGTCCTCTCGGAGATCGATGTCGCCCTTCGGGCCCTCCCCATGCTCACCTACATCGCGACGTCAGGGACCAATGGGAAGACCACCGTCACCGCGTTGATCGGGCATCTGCTCCGAGCGGTGGGACGCGATGCCGTCGAGGCGGGGAACATCGGGACCCCGCTCGCCGAGATCGCGATGCGTGCGACGCCCCCCACCTGGGCCTCGCTCGAGCTCTCGAGCTTCCAGCTGCACGATACGCCATCCGTCACCCCACGCGTAGCGGTGTTCACCAACCTGAGTCCCGACCATCTCGATCGGTACGATTCCCTCGACGCGTACTACGGCGACAAGATGCGGCTCTTCGCGAATGCCAACGAGGTGTCTCATCGCGTGGTGAACGGCGATGACGCCGAGGTGATGCGCCGCACGGCAGGATTCCCAGGCCGCGCGCACCGCTTCTCGCTCACGGAGGCCACAGCAGAGGCCTGGTTCGATCGGACGGGCGACCGCCTGATGCTGGCCGGGGCCCCGCTCCTCCCGCGCGCCGAGCTCCAGCTGCTGGGCGATCATAACGTCGCCAACGCGCTGTGTGCGGCCCTCGCGGTCTGGACGGCGGATCCCGCGCATCAAACGGCGGAGGCGCGCGATCGGCTCGCCGAGGGATTGCGCTCCTTCCGCGCGATCCCGCATCGCGTGGAGCCGGTGGGAGAGGTCGGCGGGGTGCTCTGGGTCAACGACTCCAAGGCGACGAATGTGAGCGCGGCGCGCGTCGCACTTGAGGGGATGACGCGCCCGGTGATCCTCCTGCTCGGGGGGCGCCACAAGGGGGAGCCGTACACGGCGATGCTCAACGCCATCCGGGCGCATTGCAAGATGGTACTCGCCTATGGCGAGGCGGCGGCATTGGTCGTCGCGGACCTGGAGGGCCATGTGCCCGTCGAGCGGCTCGGATCGTCATTCGAGGACGTCATCGCGCGTGCGCGTGCCCTCGCGACACCGGGTGACGTGGTCCTGTTGGCCCCCGCCTGCTCGAGCTACGACATGTTCACCGACTATCTGCATCGCGGCGAGACCTTCCGTCGGCTCGCCCTCGGCGCGTGACCGCGCCGCCGATCCTCTGGAAGGACGCTGCGGCCGCGGCGAGCGGCGATCGGCCCACCGGCGCACGCTTCCGGTGGCGGATGTCGCTCGAGGCGCGGATCCTCATCGTCATCACGGCCGTGCTCCTCGCCTTCGGGCTCGCGACGCTCTATTCGGCGAGTGCGGGGGTGGCGATGGCCGCGCAGCGACAGAGCTGGCACTTCCTCTACCGCCAATTGACCGGGGTGGTGGCGGGGCTCGTGGGCTTCGCCATCCTCGCCAAGGTCGATGCCGACCGGTGGCAGAAGTTCGCTTGGGCGGGGATGGTCCTGACGATCCTCGGCCTCCTGCTCACCGTGTTGCCCTTCACACGGTCGATCGCACCTCCGATCAATGGGTCGCGACGCTTTCTGTTCGGCGGATCGATCCAACCCTCTGAGTTCGGCAAGCTCGCGCTTGTGGTCTGGACGGCGATGCTGATCGTGAAGAAGGGAGGGGAGCAGGGGCTGCGCCGCCTGAGCAAGGGACTCGCGCCCTTCGGCGCGATCTTCGGGATCCTCACCGCCCTCGTCGCGCTGGAGCCGGACGTCTCGGTCGCGCTCTTCTACGCGCTCGTGATGGGGGTGATGCTCTTCGCCGCCGGCGCGCGCATCGGGCACTTCGTCTTCTTGGGGATCGTCGGGATCCCCTTCGTCTGGACCTTCGTCGGCAAGTTCGACTACATCGTGCGGCGCCTGCTCGGCTTCGTCGACGGGACCGATGGGACGGATGCGGTGAAGCATCAGCTGCAGCAATCGCTGATCGCGGTGGGGTCGGGCGGCCTCTTCGGCGTCGGCTTTGGCCAAGGCCGCCAGCAATTTGGATTCCTCCCGCTCCCGTACAACGACTTCATCGGGAGCAATGTGGGGGAGGAGTGGGGGTTCGTCGGGTTGGCGGGTCTGATCGTGCTCTACGCGCTCTGGACCTGGCTCGGGTTTCGCATCGCGAAGCAGGCGCGCTCCCCGTTCCTGCAGTTGGTCGCGATCGGCCTGACCACCACGATGGTCTTCACGGCGTATCTGCATCTCGGTGTCGTGATCGGGCTGCTCCCGACCACGGGACTCACCCTGCCGTTCGTCTCGTACGGTCGATCGAACATCATGCTCTCGCTCTTCATCACGGGACTCCTGGTGAACATCGGGAGTGAACGCGAGCGCGTGGGTGGCCGCGTGCCGGCATCCGCCGCGCGATGAACGTCCTCTTCACCGGCGGTGGGACCGGCGGGCATCTCTATCCGGCGCTCGCGATCGCGCGCGCGCTCGTCGCGATCCGTCCGGAGCTCCGGCCCTTCTTCGTCGGGGCGCAGCGTGGGATCGAGCGCGATGTGTTGCCCACGACCGAGTTCCCGCATCAGCTGCTCGATCTGCATCCGCTCTATCGACCGCAGCTCTGGCGGAACTGGAAGACGCTGCGCGGCGCGCTGAGTGGGTGGCGCGCGATGTCGGCGCTCGGTCGCACCCTGCACCCTGTGATGGTCGTCGGCACCGGGGGCTACGCCGCCGGACTCGCCTCGGCGTGGGCGTGGGCGCATCGCGTCCCGCTCGTACAGCACATCGGCGATGCGGTGCCCGGGATCACCGCGCGCTGGACCGCGCGCTTCGCCGAGGAGGCCTATCTCGGCTTTCCCGAGGCCGAGCGCTGGTTGCCGCACGGGCACTGTGTCTATCGCGACACTGGGAATCCGATTCAACCGCCCCCCGATCGGCCGCCCGCGCCCGAGGAGGCGCGAGCGCGGTGGGGGTTCCCGCCGAGCGCGACGGTGTTGCTCGTCTTCGGCGGCTCGCAAGGATCGCGCGCGGTCAACCGCGCGGTGGCGAGCTGGGTGGAGCGAGGGCTCCCGGCGGGGCTTTGCATCCTCTGGGCGACTGGGCGCGGGCAGCATGAGGCGTTCGCGCCTCTCAACCGCGCCGATGTGCGCGTGGTGCCCTACCTCTCCCCAATCAGCGAGGCGTATGCGGCGGCCGATCTCGCGTTGGTGCGGGGTGGGATGATGGGGACGAGTGAGCTCTGCGCGTGGGGGATCCCGATGGTGATCGTCCCGCTGCCGTCGGCGGCGCAGGACCATCAGACGGCGAATGCCAGGGTGCTCGAGGCGGCGGGGGCGGCGCGGCATCTCCCCGAGTCGGCGTTGAGCGCTGAGCGGATCGACGCCGAGGTGCGGGGGTTGCTCGATGATCCGGCGGCGCGCGAGGCCATGAGCGCGGCGGCTCGGCAACGTGGGCGCCCCACCGCCGCCACGGACATCGCTCGGTATATCACGCAGCGACTCGATCGCCGCGCCGTCTAGATTCCTCGCATGCCACTGCTCGATCTCACCGATCCACGGCCGGTCCACTTCCAAGGGATCGGTGGCGCCGGGATGAGTGCGCTCGCCGAATTGTTGCATCGGCGCGGCGCGCGCGTGACCGGATGTGATCGCGAGGCCGCCGGTGCCGCTGACCTCATCGCGCTCGGGGTATCGGTGCAGACCGGGCACGACCCGGCGCATCTCGAGGGGCATCGCGCCCTCGTCGTCTCGAGCGCGATCCCGAAGGATCATCCCGAGGTCGCACGCGCGCGGGCCATGGGGATCGAGGTGGTGCGTCGCGCCGAGGCGCTCGCTGAAGCGACCGCAGGCGGGGTGCTGATCGGCATCGCGGGGACGCACGGCAAGAGTACGACGACGGTGATGACCACCGAGGCGCTCGCGGCGGCAGGGAAGGAACCCACCGGCGTGGTGGGGGCGCGCGTGACGGCGTGGGGCGGGAATCTCTCGCGCGGCGGGCACGAGCTCTTCGTGGTCGAGGCCGATGAGTATGATCGCTCATTCCTCGCGTTGACGCCGACGGTGGCGGTGGTCACGAACGTCGAGGCCGATCATCTCGACATCTACGCCGATCTCGCCGACATCACGGCGACCTTCGCGACCTATGTGCGGCGTGCGCGCTATGTGGTGCTCTGTGCCGACGACCCGGGTGCGAATGCGCTCCCCTCGCCGGCGACCGCCGAGGTGATCCGCTACGGGATCACGAGCCCCGATGCGCGACTCGTCGCGCGGGAGATCCGTCATCACGATGGGGGCTCGACCTTCACCGTGGTCTACGATGGCAAGCCGCTTGGCGAGGTGCATCTGGGCGTGCCGGGGAAGCACAACGTGTTGAATGCGCTCGCGGCCCTCGCCTGCGGGATCGGGCCGTGGGGGCTGACGGTCGAGGCGATGGCGCCGGGCCTCGCACGCTTCGTCGGGGCGGAGCGGCGCTTCCAGCGCAAAGGCAACGCATGCGGCGTGACGGTGGTTGACGACTACGCGCACCATCCCACCGAGGTGGCGGCGACGCTCGCCGCGGCACGCGAGGCGTATCCCGATCGTCGGATCGTCGTCGCCTTCCAACCGCACCTCTTCAGCCGCACGCGGGACTTCGCGGTGGAGTTCGGGCAGGCGCTCGCCGCCGCCGACGTGCTCTGTCTCGCGGAGATCTATCCGGCGCGCGAGCAGCCGATCCCCGGGGTGACGAGCGCGCTGATCGCCGATGCGGCCTCGCGCGCTGGCCGCGGGCCGGCGTGGACCGGGCCGCGTGACGCGATGGCGGGTGCCCTCGCCGATCTCGTGCGTGCGGGCGATGTGGTGCTCACCGTCGGGGCGGGGGACGTGACCAAGACGGGGCCCGAGCTCCTCGCGAGGTTGGAGGCATGACCGACGAGGTCAGCTGGCGCGACCGCCTGCGACAGCGCCTTCGCTGGCTCTGGCGCGGGACGATCGTGGTGGTGCTCGTCTCGAGCCCGTGGTGGGGACGCGAGGGGCTCCGGCGGATGGAGTTCTTTCGCGTGCGGCGCGTGGTGATCGAGGGGACCCGTTACGCGGCGCCTGATGAAATCGTTTCGAGGTTGGGGGTTGACACCACCGCCTCGATCTGGGACGGCGTGTCGCCTTTGGTGGCGCGGGTCCGCGAGCATCCGCAGGTGCGCGAGGTGCGCATCCGGCGGCGGCTCCCGGGGACGCTCGTGGTGCAGGTGACGGAACGCCCGCCGGTGGCGCTGGTGAACACGCCATCCGGGTTGCGCGTCACCGATGCCGACGGCGCGACCCTCCCGGTGGATCCCACCGCCATCGATGTCGATCTCCCCGTGCTGGCGACCCGCGACACGCTCCTCCTGCGGTTGTTGAGCGAGGTGCAAGACGCGCTCCCCGCGCTCTACGCGCAGGTGAGCGATGCTCGTCGAGGGCCGGAGGGCGCGGTGGTGCTGGAACTCGCCAGTGTCCGTCTCCTCGCTGGGGCGGACGTCTCATCAGGGCGCCTCGCCGAGGCGCTCGCCGTACAGCAGGACCTCGTCACCCGTGGACGGACGGCGGTGGAGCTCGATCTCCGCTTTCGCGACCAGGTGGTGGCCCGACTCTCGACCACGCCATGAACCCTGATCGTCTCGTCGCTGGCCTCGACATCGGATCCGCCAAGACCACCGCGGTGATCGCGGAGGTCGTCGGGGATCTGCCCAAGCATCCCACGGTGAACATCCTCGGGGTGGGGCAGTCCCGTACGACGGGGCTTCGCAAGGGCGTGGTCGCGGACATCGAGGAGACCCAGCGGTCGATCGCCAAGGCGCTGCAGGACGCCGAGCGGATGGCGGGGGCGAAGGTCGAGACCGTGTATGCCGGGATCGCCGGCGAGCACATGCAGGCGATGACCTCCACTGGGATCGCCTCGATCACCGGGGCGGAGATCACCAAGGCTGACGTGGACCGTGCGAACGCGGTGGCGCGCGCGCAGAGCATCCCACAGGACCGCGAGCTCATCCATGCCATCCCGCAGGAATACACGGTCGATAAGAGCTTCGGGATCCGCGACCCGATCGGGATGATCGGGACGCGGCTCGAGACCGAGATGTATCTCGTCACGATCGGCGCCTCGCCGGCGATGAACCTGCGGAAGGCGGTGGAGCGTGCGGGGTATCGTGTGGGGGAGCTCGTCCTCGAGCCCCTCGCCAGCGCCCTCGCGGTGCTGACCGATGACGAGAAGGAGCTCGGCGTCGCCCTCATCGAACTCGGTGCCGGTACCACCGATGTGGCGGTGTTCCACGAGGGGAAGATCCGGCATCTCGGGACGATCCCCTACGGTGGGATGAACGTGACGAGTGATATCGTCCACGGGCTCGGCGTCACGCAGGCCGACGCGGAGCAGCTGAAGGGGACCTACGGCGCGGCATTCGAGCCGCTGGTGCCGCATGACGAGCGGTTACGGCTCCCGAGCACCGGGGCGCAGGGGGAACGCGAGATCCCGCGCTCGTTGCTGGCCCACATCATCCATCAGCGCACGCAGGAGATCTTTGAGCTGGTGCTGCGTGAGGTCGAGGGGGCGGGGCTGATCCCCAAGCTCGCGGCCGGTGTGGTGGTGACGGGCGGGGCGGCGGCGCAGCCGGGCACGGCGGATCTCGCGAGTGATGTGTTCGGAACCGGCGCGCGACTCGGGGTCCCGGGCGTATCGCTCGGCGGCCTCGCCGATGCGGTGCAGTCCCCGCGCTTCTCGACGGTCACGGGGCTCGTCCAGTACGGGGCGCATCGCGTCGCGATGGGGGCGGGGGCCTCCAGGGGCGGTCGGCGCCTCGGATTGCCGGCGACGCCCTCGATGGACCAGTTCGCGGGCAAGGTCAAGACCTGGCTGCAGGACTTCTTCTGAGCCGAGTGGCCGTCGCGGCCACTGACGCGTTCCGCCCCTGACGAGCCCCCGTATCCACGACGGGGGCTCGCTCGTCTTCGGGGTATGACCGGCGACGGCGGTCGCGTTAGATTCCGAGGTCGCCGACGCAGTCCCCACGTCCCTCCGATGGAGTCCGCCGCGCCATGAACACCTTCGAGTTCGAGGATCACGCCGCTCAGAACGCCCGCATGAAGGTGGTGGGTGTCGGCGGGGGTGGCGGCAACGCCGTCAACCGCATGATCGAGGAGCAGCTCGATGGCGTCGAGTTCATCGCGGTCAACACCGATGCGCAGGCCCTGATCAACGCCAAGTCGGATGTGAAGGTCCAGATCGGCAAGAAGCTGACCCGCGGCCTAGGCGCGGGCGCGCGACCGGAGATCGGTCGCCAGGCGATCGAGGAGAATCGGGACGAGGTCGCCCGCGCGCTCGCGGGCTCCGACCTCGTCTTCGTGACCTGCGGGATGGGGGGTGGCACCGGGACCGGGGCTGCGCCGATCATCTGCGAGATCGCCAAGGAAGCGGGCGCCCTGACCGTCGGCATCGTGACCAAGCCCTTCCTCTTCGAGGGGCGGAAGCGGATGCGGCAGGCGGACGAGGGGATCGCCGAGATGGCGAAGCATGTGGACACGCTGATCGTCGTCCCGAACGAGCGGCTCCTCGCCGTCGTCGGGAAGGGGATCCCCTTCCAGGATGCGCTCAAGAAGGCCGACGAGGTGCTGTTGCAGGCCACCGGTGGCATCTCGAGCATCATCACCAAGGCGGGGGTGGTCAACGTCGACTTCGCGGACGTGAAGACCGTCATGAAGGATGGCGGCTCGGCGATCATGGGAACCGGGATCGGACGCGGGGAGAATCGCGCGGTCGATGCCGCGCGGATGGCGATCGACTCGCCGCTCCTCGACAACGTCTCGATCGCAGGCGCGCGTGGCGTGCTGATCAACATCACCGGCGGCATGGAACTCACCCTCGGTGAGGTCACGACGATCTCGGACATCGTGAAGGAGGCGGTGGGCGAGGAGACCGAGATCATCTTCGGTGCCGTGTACGAGCCCGCGATGCAGGGCGAGGTGCGCGTGACCGCGATCGCCACCGGGTTCGACCGGAAGGTGACCGGGGCGGCCCTCATCGGCCGTGCGGCGTCGACCCCAGTCATTCCCATCGATCCGGCGATCCGTGCGGCGCGGCAGGCCCCATCAGTCCCGGCGCCGGCTATCACGGGGAATGCGGTGCCGGCGGCGCGCCCTCGGCCGGCCGCCATCCCGCTCGAGGACCTCGGTGACATGGAGATTCCGACGTTCATCCGGAGGCAGATGGATTGACGCCCCGGGCGGGACGTCTCCTGATCGGTGCGGTGGTCGCGGCGCTCGCGATCGCCGCACTTCGTTTGCCTGCCCCCCGTGTGGGCCGGCCTGGCGAGTTGCTCGACCCGACGGTCGTGCGTCGGTGGTCGCGCGCCGACACCCTCGGGCGCGGCGAGACCCTGACCTCGCTCCTCCAACGGCGTGGCTTCGATCCCCTTGAGGCGGCGAGCATCTTGGAGGCCACCCCACTCGACTCACGGCGCGTGCCGGCCGGGATGCGAATCGAGGTGAGCGGGGATTCGGCGGGGTCGGTGGGGAACGAGGTGCGATTCTTCCTCGGCCTCGACCGGATCATCGTGGTGCGGCGGGATGAGGCTGGGGGATGGCGCGCCAGTGATGAGCGGCTCCCATGGACGACCGACACCGTCCTGATCCGCGGGACCGTCCGGACCACCCTCTACGCTGCCATCGATGAAGGCGGCGCCGATTGGCTTGCCGGAAGTGCGCGCCGAGAGCTCGCGTGGACGGTCGCCGACATCTACGAATACCGCGTCGACATGGCACGCGAGGTGCAGCCGGGCGATCGCCTGCGTGTCCTCGTGGAGCGCGAGTCGCTCCGGACGGGCGTCTCACGGATCGGGCGGGTCTTGGCCGCTGGTCTCGAGCGTGGTGGTAAGGAGGTCCAGGCGATCCGCCTCGAGGGTACCTCGGGCCGCAGCCGCTACTACGACCAAGACGGACGCTCGCTCGCGGCGAACTTCCTGCGGGCGCCGGTGTCTTTTCGCCGGATGGCGAGTGGCTTCGGGGGGCGCCGGCATCCCATCCTTGGGACGTGGCGCGCGCATCGGGGGCTGGATTACTCCGCGCCATCTGGGACGCCCGTCCGGACCATCGGGGATGGCACCGTGACCTTTGCCGGACGTCGTGGTGGGTACGGGAATCTCGTCGAGGTTCGTCATCCCAATGGGTTCGTCACTCGCTATGCCCACCTGCGTGGCTTCGGGCCCGCGATCCGCTCGGGAGCGCGCGTCACCATCGGCCAGACCATCGGTTACGTCGGCTCGACCGGACTCTCGACGGGACCCCATCTGCATTTCGAGGTCATCGTGGGAGGGACGCACCGGGATCCGCGCACGGCGCTCCAGTCGGTGGCTGGGCCTGCCTTGAATGGCGCGGCGCTCGACCAATTCGGGGCAGTCCGTCGCGTGGTGCAACAGGCGCTCGAGGGCCCCACGGGGCTCGTGCGGTCTGCGGTGGCCAACTGATTCGTTCCGTCAGCCCTGAGGTGCTGGCCGGATGCTGACTTGGGGGTTCGCCGCGCTCCTGGGCGTCGGGCTGACCGCACTCCTTTATCGTGGCGCGGCGTCCCGTGGGGCCATCACCCTTTCGGTGCTGCGCTGGGTCGCCGTCACCTCCGTCTCGGCCGCCCTGCTCGATGCGCCCCTTCGCCGCGCCGTATCGCCCCGTCCGGCGATCGCGCTGGATGTCTCGGCGAGCTGGATCGCCGATGATGAGGTGGGGGCGTGGCGCGCGGCTCGCCAGCTGGTGGACTCCCTCGACCCGGATCGGGTGGAGGCCGTGCGCCTCTTCGGGGATTCGCTGCGTTCCGCGCCGATCCCCGACCAGCCGACGGACGTCGGGTCGCGGATCCGACCGGTGGTGGAGTGGGCTCTGGCCACGGGGCGGCCCGTCCGTATCGTGACCGACGGCCGCCTCGATGATCCCGAGTGGGTGGCGCGACTCCCCATCGGATCCACCGTGCATCGCCTCGATCCATCGTCGCGCGCCACCTCCATGCTCACTGCACTTGACGCGCCCGCGACGGTACCGGCCGGCGACACGATCCTCGCGCGGGTGACGGTCACGGCCGATGCGTCGGGTGCGCCCACCCGGCAACTCATCCTCTCGCGGGATGCGCAGGTGGTCGATCGCCGCGACCTCGAGGCGATGGGGCCATACGAGACGCGGGTGGTCTCGGTGCCGGTCCCCCTCGGTGCCGTGGAGGGAACGGTGCGACTCACCGCACGCCTCCTTGACGGGCCCGACGTCACCGATTCGATCACGGTCCCGATGCGCATCACGGGGGGCGTCGCCGCGGTCGTGATCTCGACCGTCCCCGATCAGGATGCGCGCTTCGCCGTCGCGGCCCTGCGTGCGGTGCGCCGCGGCCCGGTGCGCGCCTACTGGCAGGTGGCGAAGGGGGTCTGGCGGGTCGATGGGACCCTCGCTCCGGTGGAGGAGAGCGTGGTCCGACGCGAAGCACGGCAGGCCTCGCTCCTCCTGCTGCATGGCGACACCGCCTTCCTCGGCGCTCCTGACGCGGTCCGCACGTTCGGTCTCATCCTGATGAGCCCGCCGCTGGCGGGGGATGAGTACTACCCGGTGGCGCCATCGTCGCCCTCCCCGCTCTCCGACGCGGTGAGCGGGCTTCCGTGGGACTCGCTTCCACCACTCGACGTGGCCTCGACGCGCGCGAGCGCCGATGAGGCGACGGTGGTCGACACCCGACGTGGGCGGCGGTTCGAATCACGCGCGGCGATTCGCGTACAGGAGCGCGACGCCATCGGGCAACGCGTGGTACGAATCCCTGCCGCTGGGTTCTGGCGGTGGAAGTCGCGCGGCGGGCGCAGCGCGGCGTCGTACGACGCGCTCGTCGGGGCCCTGGTCGATTGGGTCGGTGCGGCTCCGGGCGCGCCGACCGATGCGATCGGCGCGCCGGAAGCGGCGACGCGGGCACGCGAGACGGCGCGTCGGGCGGAACGGCGCCCTCGTCCCCCGACGGTGTCGAGTGGTCCGGTGGGCACCGGCGAGGCGATGGGCCGCGCCCTCGGCGCGCGCGAGCGCTGGTGGCTCTTCGCCCTCGCCCTCGCCGCGCTCTCGCTCGAGTGGATGCTTCGGCGTCGACGCGGGCTCCGCTGACGCTACGTTTCACCTATGGCGTTCCTTTCGAAGCAGGCCGGCGACCTCCCCAAGCAGTCCCTCTGGCAACGCCTCAAGGCGATCGCGCTCACCGACGTGGCGGTGCTCGCGCGTGGGGGCGTCGATGAAGGCTCGCTCGAGCGGGTGGAGCAGATGCTCCTCGAGGCCGATTTCGGCGTTCCGGTCACATTGCGCCTGGTGGAGTCGATCCGAGGGCAGGCGAGCCGCGGGAAGATCAGGAGCGCGGACGAGTTCCTTGCGGCCCTCCGCGTGGAGATCGAGGGCGCACTGCGTTCCGGTCGCCACGACCCCACATTGCAGCTTCCGACCGCGCGCCCCGCCGTGATCCTCGTCCTCGGCGTGAACGGCGCGGGAAAGACGACGTTCATCGGGAAGCTCGCCTCGCGCCTACGCGCTGAGGGGAAGCGTGTCTTGCTCGGTGCGGGTGACACCTTCCGCGCCGGTGCGATCGATCAGCTCAAGGTCTGGGCTGATCGGACCGGCGCCGAGTTCGTCGGGGGGGCGCCCGGTGGGGATCCTGCGGCGCTGGCGTTCCAAGCGATCGATGCCAGCGTCGCGCGCGGCGTGGACGTGGTGATCATCGACACGGCGGGGCGCTTGCATACGAGTGGGGCGCTGATGGATGAGCTCAAGAAGGTACAGCGCGTGGTGGAGAAGCGGCTCCCGGGCGCGCCGCACGAGGCGCTCCTCGTGCTCGATGGGACCGTCGGACAGAACGCGGTGCAGCAGGCCAAGCTCTTCTCCGCCGCGGTCCCGGTCACCGGGCTCGTGGTGACCAAGCTCGATGGTACGGCGCGTGGCGGAGTGGTGGTCGCGGTCCACGAGGCGATCGATGTCCCGGTGAAGTTCCTGGGGACGGGGGAACAGGCCGCCGATCTGCAGCCCTTCGACGCCGCGACCTTCGCACGCGAGCTCCTCGAGGAGTGAGTCCGCGTCCGCCGGTGCGCCTGACGCTCGAGACTCCGGTGACCTATCTGACCGGGGTCGGCCCGAGGCGCGCGGAGCTCCTCAAGCGACTCAACATCTTCACCGCGGGGGATCTGCTCTGGCACATCCCGCATCGCTACGAGGATGCCACCACGGTCCGGTCGATCAACTCGCTCCGCATCGGCGACGATGCGACGGTGATCGGGACGGTGATCAGCACGGGGATCCTTCCCACGAAGAAGGGACTGCGCG
>Ga0194133_10007899_pt1 | contig 12594 bp, 12 predicted proteins | sample TA2KigOf40mmetaG_FD_155448 | JGI IMG/M metagenome (GOLD analysis project Ga0194133, IMG submission 155448) | Freshwater microbial communities from Lake Tanganyika, Tanzania - TA2015055 Kigoma Offshore 40m | ecosystem: Environmental > Aquatic > Freshwater > Lake | place: Tanzania: Lake...
TTATCAACGAAGTCAAGCATGTTCCGTTGGCAACAGAAGACGGTGTCGCGTATTTCCCTGATGGATGGCGTAAGAAAAAGGGCGATCCTGTGAGTCCGCGTGCGATTAAGCATCTAGAAGACTTGATTATGATTAAGAAACAATCACGAACCCGTTGTATTCTCACGTTCGTAGTCCATCGAGCAGATGCCATAGCGTTCCAGCCCGCTCGTAGTGATCCAGCATATTTAGAAGTAATACGCAGAGCGTGGAGAGAAGGCGTCGAAATTTACGCAATAAAGGCCACATGGGAATGGCCGAATTTCGCGTCAGATTGCGACGAACGTCTTCCGATTATGTTGTTTGATGAGGCTACTTGTTGAAAAAACTTATTTTCTCTCCATAAATTACAATTAGAAATGGCTGGACAATTACCTAAGAAAGTTCAAGGAACTAAACGTCGTGTTGATCATGGTGCTGGTGTGACAAAGGCGGGGCTTGCGGTTGGTATTGGGATGCGTCTCTTTCCTGTTATTAGACGCCGCACTTAAGACAATTATATGTTGATTGTGACTCTTGTGTCGATATGTTTATAGTAGACATTTGTGTTTTACTCAATCTCTCCACCTTGTAATTAATAATTTCATCGCAATTTGTTATGAATGGTTGTTCCACATTATAACAAGTCATAGAACTCGTGTAGAAATCATTCACAATTAGGTCTTGAAATTGGGTTTTAAAGAATATTTTTAATTCATCAACTAGTTCTCTAGCATATTTATCATTGTATTGTAAATCCATTTTTGTTACGACTAAATGAACGGCTACTGTTGTGTCTGATATAACGGCTGGCGCCATCTTTTTAATATATGGAAGAGAATCGGCATTAATCGGATCGATTGTAAAAATAACCACATCAGCATTTCGGCTATACATGGGTAATAACATGGCGTATCGCTCTTGTCCGGCAGTATCCCATATATTAAGCTGAACTGCTTGACCGCCTCTTGATTTAGTATAATTAACTATAAATGACGCACCAATAGTACTCTCATTTGTGACTGCTTGCTTATTTTTAACGAAAGATGCTGCTAAACTAGTTTTACCAGAAGCGAATATGCCTATTATACAAAAGTTTATGTTTGTCATTATTACTGTTACTATTTCTATACAAAAATATTGTTCCCGGCAATTCGGAGTGAACAACATTCGGTTTATGGTGTAACAATTTTTAATAGATTTACTCAAAACCTTTGGTTGAGCATAATTCACTGTGTTCTAACCAAAGGTTCCTATGGAATTGATTGAGTTGGAAAAAATAAGTACAACGCCCCATGCCGGCAGGCATAAAATTTATTCATCATCCTTCCTTAGCGTAAAATAATTAAGCATCATAATATTCATATCATTTTTAAATTTCGGCTTCCATTCAAGTAAATTGTCTTCACGACGTTCGACCATATCTATTAATTTTATATTGCGACGACTAAGATAATTTGAAACTACGTCATGAATACTAACATATTGTCGATTTCCTAGTGAACCATGATACAAATGATATATGTTCAAATCACATGATGAAAATTCATGCGTAGAATTTACTTTAAATTTTGTTTTAAACTGTGTTTCGTAAAATTTAATGACACTGTCATTAGTATGTCTATCCATTTTACTAGTAATTTTAAATGTTAAAATAGCATCACCAGCACTTGAAATAATAGATTTATCAAAAAAATCCAAGTCATTAAATACGTTCCTAGTAAATGCCCATGCGAACCCAGGGTGTTCTAAACCGTAATTAATGACATCCGATGATAATTCATCAACAACATTTTCTTTCAACATTTGTATGCTAAAATCAAACTGTAACCAATGTGCTTTTTTAAATGGTTGAACTATGTTATACTCATTGAGTTGTTGTGATATTACTGTATACCATTCAGGATTATCAAATAAAATATCAGCATCCATCAAACAAATTTTATCATAACTTTCAGGAATGAGTTTTTCAGCACAAAAAATGAGGTTTTCTTTATAAAACATGTAACTATCAGTTTTAAATTGGAAGATATTTGGCTGAGGATTAAATACAAATTCGTCTGAAGAAAATGCGAGTTCTGTGATAAAATAAGGTATTTGAGCGTTATCTAGGAGTGATTTTACAGTGTATAAATTTTGAAGTATACGATTACTCTTTACAAAGTTGAAGTATACTAGTATTACAGCCATGTCTTTGTTTACTTGAGTGGCATACTGCCTTATGTTGAATTTGTATTTTGGAATTTTGTCTTGTATAGGAATGTTTAAGTTCATTTTTATTTTTGTTTTTATTTGGTCTTTAATTATACTGGAGTCTGGTTTTCTAATGGTCTGTCTAGAAAACATGTGTTTTAATAAAGCATAGAAAGGTTTTAAATAATGATGCCGCACACTGATTTTTTAAAATATTTCTAAAAATATATTATAAATGACTATATCCGATGAAGATTTTATATATGAAGTAATAGATGGAACTATTAATGATCTAAAAATTACATCAAAAAACACATTTAAAAGTTCATATGTAATACCCACGTATGTATATGGAGATGGAGGCCTTCAGTATACTGTTAAAGAAATTTCCAATTTTTTATTTAATGGTATGACTTCGTTAACGTCTATATCATTTCAACAGCCATCATACATTACAAAAATAGGAAATAGAGCATTCGATGGATGTATAAATTTAAATGTTAATTTATCAATAACTGAATTGTTTCCTTCGACAATTGAATCAGTTGGTGAATACGCTTTTAGAGAATGTCGGAAACTAAATGGCACTTTGAATTTAAGCAATCATCAGTATCTAAATAATGTTGGCAAAGGAGCATTTATTAATTGTGTGTTAATCACCGGTGTTCTTCTACCGGACAATTTTTCTTTTTTTCAAATAAATGAAGAGACTTTTAATGGGTGTTTCAGAATACAAAATGAATTAGTAATACCAAACAACATATTAACAATAGGGAAAAAAGCATTTTACGGGTGTTTCAACATTATGGCACCATTAAATATTTTAACCATTCCTAGTTCCGTTTCGTCAGTAGGTGATTATGCATTTTACAATAGTGAATACCAAATTGGCAATGATAATAACAAGACAATTGCCACTATTTCAATAAATAGTTCAAATATTACATTAGGCCTTCAATGTTTTTATGGTTATGAACAATTAGATACTGTTACATTTAAAGACTACAACTATTATAGCGAAACCAATGATATTATTTCTCCATTTTTTATTTCAAACAAAACAATAACATATACATTTAATGGTTTAATTCCAGGAGATGGAGATAATGAGCCACCAGCAAATACATTAAATACAACTTTAGCCATAGATTGGATTACTCAAAACAATAATGATTCGAATAATTACTATGAAACATGGAACGATTCAACAAAAGACAACTCAAATCCTGTTACAGTGATAGATTATAGTGAAAATTTAATAACATGTTTTATGTCAACTGATCCTGCTATATATCCTATTGCTCCTAAAGTAAAAATAATTAAATTAAATAAAAATGGAACCGTTTTATGGTCTAATTTAAATTTTTCAAACAATGATAATAAAATAGCATACGTGGTGCCATCAATTGATGTAGACATTGATAATAACGTATATGTTAGTTATTTCTTTCAGAACCGAAACACACCAACACAAGAAAAAATTGTTATTACAAAGTTAAATGGACAAACAGGTCTGATAATTAGTACATTTTATGAATTAGTTGATAGTAATTTATACTCGCCATACATAAAAATAGACAGTGATAAAAACGTTTATCTAGCATATACAAAAAATTCATCGAATATTAATTTACATAAAATATCATCTTCTGGTGTTCTCGATTGGTCTAAGAACACTATTAACGCAACCGATTCATATTCATCACCTATGTTAACAATTGATGATACCAATAATATATATTTAGGATTTAGTGAACTAACTGAGTCTACAAGCAATGATATTGTTATTATTAAATACAGCAGCGCAGGAAGTGTATTATGGACACTTAACAACCAAACCATAAACACAAGCAACACTGATTTAAGTTGTAAAATACACTTAAAAGGCGACTTCTTATATTTAACATATGTCACACTAGGCACTTTAACTGGCACAGGTAATGAACATGATGGCAATGTTTGGACTGGTGATATTGTTGTTGTGAAGTTAAACAAATCGGATGGAACTAAAGTATGGGGAAAACAGTCACTATCTTTTAACACACCAGTTGAAGATTCTAACCCTTCAATCACTGTAGATAATAGTGATAATTTATACATCGCATATAACACAAATTCTAGTGTCAATTTATTGGAAAACACTAATAATAAATTTTCTCAAGACGTTGTCATATTTAAGCTTGATTTTGCTGGTGTACTAAGGTGTTTAACACAATCGACTGCTTGGAATAATTCATTGATATCGGGAGCAACCAGTGATGTTTACACAAGTCAAGAATTAAATCCAACAATTATGGTTGATTCTACTAATAAGTTATATGTTTCATACAGTTCAAATTATAGCACTCAGTCTGTTAATAAAGGCAATGTAAAATTAATGAAATTAAATCAGACAATTACAGTTGATCCAGAAGAGCCTCCTCCATTTGAACCACCTAGTGATAGTCCGCTCGATTTGCTTAGCGATAAAATAACTGATACACAATACATCGAGATATATGACAACATAAGAGTTATAAATAGCACTGATTCTATTATAGAAATGCCAATATTTAGCGAAATTAAGGATCAAGTCGCTGACATAACTGATCCGGATGAGTTAGAAAATGTTACGCAAACAATAAATGCCACTGCAAACTTATATACGTTGCTTAATCTTACTGAATTGCTAACTTATACTTTTAACCAAATAAATACAACATATCCACCAGGTGAAGACGGTGTTCCCTCGTGGCCTGATGGAACTGCTGAAAAGTTTAAAACTGCCTATAATAAAATAAAAGAACTATTGGATAAAATAAATGAACAAAACACACAAATAAATGTTTATTCTAATAAGAGTACTAATACTAATAGCATTTCAAAAACAAGAGAATTTTTTGTAGATGACAATGTTGTTGCTGATTTTCAGTTTACGAAGGATAAAATAAGGAATAATCCAAGCGTAAAAGCAGAACTGCCAGCCGCTATATACGAAACAGTTTCGACCGAATTGTTGAATAGTTTCGACAACATTTTTCAAAATGAATTTGTGCCATTTACGGATGTTTCGCCATTTAGAATACAAAGGGCTGTCAAAAACGCGTTTGAAACATATAGTGACAATGTATACGATACAAACAATTTCGCAAAATATAATGGAACGAGATGGATTTCTATAGTAGATAAACCATTGCCTGTTCTCACTTATTTTGGAACTATAGTTACATACAACAATTCACTGTATGTAATAGGCGGATTATCAACATTGAGATCTAATAAATTCAATGAACCTTATCGTTCACCAATGTATTTTGGACAAGCTACTCCACTTATGAAAGAGGTAAAATATATAATGAATGATAAAGTAAAAAATAAGGAATCAAAACAACTCATACATTCACGAATGAGATTATTTAATAAAACTAGATGGTCATCTGCTGCCGGACCATCAATTAAACGGTATCGTTCGTCTGCCATTGTTTTTAACAACAAAATTTATTTAATTGGTGGACATACGAGTTATGATCCAATACATGAATATAATGAACAACCGACAACTGATAGGGTTGAAACTTACAATGGTGTTAGTTGGACATTATTACCGACATCGAACAAGTTAAACTTCTCGAGAGCAGCGTGCGCATCTGTTGTGTATAAAAACACTATATATGTTATTGGAGGATACGATGACAAATACTATGGCGTACGAGATATTGAAACATTAAACACTCAAACAAATACGTGGTCAGTAATTAATTATGAATATGATTCAAATTCTCAAAACGACTTTTATGGCTATTCATGTTGTGCCGCAGTATATTCAAATTCTATATACATATTAGACGTAAATGGAGTAATTTTTAAATTAACAAAAAACTCCGACAATACACATACTCTTACGGATGACACTCCTCAGCCATTAATTCCTGTTAGCAACGGTGGAGTAAACTCTAAATTACTTACACACAATGGTAAGTTGTTTTTAATTGGTGGTGATGAAGACATTAATTCAACACAATTCCAAGTATTTAATGGAAATGTATGGACCACGTTTAACACACGATTGCCATTTGATAGTTCTTTCGCATTAGAAGCGGTAGTTTTATAAAATTTTTTAATATTTATAGTATGAATCTAATGTTTCTTGAGTAATCCACCCATAATTACGTAGTTCTTTTAATGCCAAATAATCATCTGCGTACCAGTTAATGATGTTTTTTATTGCCAAGTCAGACATGTATTTGTCTTCAAAATGCGTATTTTCGCGTTTTTTGTGGATTCCCTTGAATTTTACGTTAAGTACTTTTTCCAACTTGGCGACATCTTCATTAAATGCTTCTTGTCTTCCAACAAATAATATCTGGTTGTTTCTGTTGCGAATAAAATTACCATTGTTTAAGTAGTATCCTATAGACATTTTTAAATGTGGATGTGAATTTATAACGCATTCTGCGTTTTGTTGTAACATTTTATCACTGCTGTACAAACTTTCTGCCAATCTGTTTGGTGTATTAAAAAACTTAAACAAATCATCTATTTCTCTAGAAATCAAATAATCATTGTTGTTTTTCATTTTTCTCATTATGTCAAACAAATTTAACTCGTTATCTAAGACCGTGTTTGTTTTATGTAACGGGTTTCCAGAATTATAATATTGTTGTGCTTTTTTAGCAGTTTCAAAATTGTATTTAGATGTATCATGTAGTATTGAGTAATATATAAAGTAAAATGCTGATATGAATCTTTTAATTGGATTTCTTATCCAAATGATGTATTTTTCAGAAGGATTCCACGGTATTTTTTCACAATGATAACTTTTAAGTTTTATGTTTGATTGTCCACACATGCTCCTTATTGATGTCCCTCCTGTTTTTCCTATATGAACAAAGCATAATTTCGATTGGTTATTATCAGAATTTGGTTTTTCATCTGGGTTTTGCTTATGGGCAACAATATGTGATTTTCTACTACTAGCAGGCAAAATTTTAAACATAATATATCATGATTTATTATATTATGGAAAACAACCAAAAAGCAACTGCAGCACCAAAACAAATATACATACTAGCAACTAGTAAAAATTATCCGAAAAGTGACAAATTGTCTGAACACATAACAAATTATGTTAATTTTAATAATTTAAAACAATTAATTGAAAATTCATTAACATCTACAGTTGGAATATTAAGTGAATTAAATAGTGAGGTGAGTATCCCATAATGAGCCACACCAAAAACTAAAACTTAATGTTGTTCACTCAAAATCACCGAGGACAATATTAACAACTATATATAAAGCAATGCCGTCGTCTCCTTTGTTTTATTTGATGTCGGGAATGGCGGGGGTGGCACTCAGCATATACTCGTTTGCCAAGTATTATACGCTGTCCGGTGTTGGAGCACTGGATACCGAGCAAGCCGCGAAATTTCTGAAAGATGACCGTGTGAAATACGTGATTGACGTGAGGACATTGATAGAGTGGAATATGGGACATCATAAAGACGCAATCCATGTGCCTGTTACTGAATTTAGGGCAGATCACCCGAAATTTAGAAACATCAGTCGAAATGCCGGCGTCTTGTTATATTGTAACACTGGTCAGCGGGCTCGTTATGCGGCTGAACTCATGCGTTCATATGGATTCAAGAATGTTTATTACTTGACTGGTGGGTTTTAGAATGATGAAAATAATCATTTAAGAATGACTGTGAATAGAGAGAATCCAAGTGTTTGACTTTTCTCTCCGCTGAATCATCAACCTTAACGTATTGATCTTTTAATGATGTCTTTGGTATGTCCATTTATACTTTACTTCTATTAGTTTTTAACAAAAAATAACAGTAAAGTATAAATGATGAAAAGTTATGCTCATTTAGAACAAAAGGTATATTCAGATGGAAAGATGATAGAAAACAAGGATATCGAAATGAATTATGATGGAGAGAAGTTGGCAATTGATGTTCACGACGATGGTCATAAGAAGCACATGGTTCTCTCCAAAGACGACATTATGAAAGTGTTTTCACAACCGATGCACGCAACCAACTTAATGACCCGTCTCAAGTTGGATTTTAAACCAACAAAAAAGAGGCACACAAAAACGAAAAAGAGGCACACAAAAACGAAAAAGAATCACCGCCGCAAGTCATCTAATAATAAGAAGAATAAGGCTTAAATTCCGCTGTAAGTTTCTTAATTCTGCGTGTATTTAGCCGCAATTCGTTTTTAAACTCAGACATATGTTGATTTATATTGTTAACCAACACTCCGAAATTGCTGTCTTTTATTATTCCATCACGATAAGTGATTTCGCCAAATCGAGCGATTGTTTCCTGAATCGACATTCTCCTTCTAAAATCAGGGTGAATGTTGGTTAATAGCAGTTGAGAGAAGTCTACGACCAACTTATTCTCTCCGAACCCGTTAAAATTCAGTAAATGTAAGAAATTCATCATAATTATGCTTAAACTATAGTTATCCCATGTTGAATACGATTCTTCTACGACCTTTTTAATTACATTCGTTGATTTCTCTCCAATGAACCTCAATAAAGACTTCATACATTCGGACTTATACTTATTAACAAACAATTTACTGTATAATATGTTGATGATTTCGTTACCATCCACGTATTCGCCACAAATTCTCTCCACATCCTTCTCAGTCGGCTGCTCATTAACATTCAACAAATGGCAAATATAGTGGACTTCAATAGGCCATATGTAATATCTCGGGTAACTCGTGAAAAAATAGTTTTTAAGTAGGCCGACATTGGTTTTCTCTCCACCGAATGCCTGTAAAACTTTATTAACGTCGAGAGAAAGACCGAAATCGATGATAATAGGCACACTCCGAGTTGTATCAATAAGTATATTATCAGGTTTGAGGTCGAAATGTACTATTTTCTGTGTCAACAACTCGTTTGTTGAATTTAACAAATACTTGTATGAATGCAGCATTTTCCGGATAATAAAATAGAAATCATTGCTAATTTCTAAGAATCTGTAGATATCGACGTTTTTAATGTATTCAAGATCCATAAGAACGATTTCATTGTCTTCCTTATTAATCAGTGGGCAATCCGCGATTTCGGTGTCTTTTATTTCTTTGTATTGAATCGGACAACTGCGAACAACGACTGAAAACATGTTATTATACCTCGGAATTTGCGTTTTTATGATGTTTGAAATATAGAGTTCATTCTTAGATGTAAAATTGATCTCTTGTATTTTGCTGACATATTTTGTATTATTCGTCTGTTTTCCGCTACATCGCACTTTTGGATAATAAACACACCCATATGCTCCTTTTGATAAGAGTGTCATTTGAAATAATGGTATATTTTGTTTTAGACAGTTTTAACGGAGAGAAAAGAAAACAAAACCAGTTAAGGATTGTTTAACTTTAAATTTATTGTGGTTGCCTTTAATGTTTACGACGCCATCTTGTTTGTCAGAACAAAGTAGCGGTTCTTAAATGTCTTCTTGATTTTGGCGATGATGTCGGCATTCTCGAGATTGTCATCAGTAGCAAGTTTGCGAACCAACATTGTGGTCTGCTCCTCGTTCTCCTGAATGAAATCCTGAAAACAGTTGGCAGGCTTGTAAACGCTCTCATCTCCATTTTGAATCGACGTGTTAATATAGGTGTCAATGAGACGAATGAATGACTTGTCAATCGTCACATACTTGCGGCGTTTCTTAGGCGTCTCCTCAACATCACTCTTGTTCTTGAAGTAATAACGTGCACTCACATACATTTTCTTGTTCAGGTCGCCATCGAACCCCATTGCTGTGAGACGCTCTTGCTCAGATGAAATCATCCTCGAATTGTCGGCGGTCCACTGAGTCCACGCATCCTTGAAGTCATCCTTGGTGTCGTAACGATGAACCCTCGCGAACGCACTGATTTCAGACATGATATCATCAGAGAACTTGAAACGAAAGGTCTTGACAGTTGACATTTTTGTTGATTTTGGGTTTAACGTGCGAGAACTGAAAAATGCTTTTGAAAGGTTTTGAGGTTTCCATTTCAATTTTTTTGCTTGCTGGTCTATATATGCCTAAATTCTACGAAATCAAACTCGATGATGTGTTAGTTCAGCGCGATAAATGTTATCGCAAGGTTTTAACAATTAATAAGACCCCCGATGGCCCGCTTTCCGGGCTTATTAAAACAACAAAACGAGAGAAATTATCCGTTTTTAAGCAGAATTGCTCTCCATGCTCCAAAAACGACGCATGTATGAATGTGATTCTCAACCCAAGTGACAAGGGAGAATATTTATTCGAGGAAGATTTAGCGGAATTGATGACTTTTTTAGTGGAAAATGGCTACACTATTGACACAAAGTTGAGCAAACTGATGCAAACTCGTTACCGTGATGTAGTTTTTTACATAACGTATCCCTAATGCGTATTATTGTTCTCGGCAATTCGGAGTGAACTTTCCGCAGGAACCTTTGGTTGAGCATAAATTAGTTTGTTCTAACCAAAGGTTCCTACGGAATTGATTGAGTTGGAAAAAAATAAGTACAACAACCCCATGCCGGCAGGCATATGTTTAATGTTTGAGTTTATTGATTTAAATATTAGACATATATAAATGACAACGAAGTTGAACATGTTGCCATTACTGCTTCTTCTGCTCACCGCTGGCAGTGGTTGTGCGTTCTCTCCACGCATTAAACCCAGCCATACCAGCATAACCATTGACAAAGGCAAGTCTGATTTGGTTGAATTTTCTCTCGATGAACCCATCATTTGTAAAGATATGGATGGCTCGTCGTGTTCCGTTACTGTCCTGCTAACCAACCCTAACCCAGCGAAAATCAGTCTCGATAACTGTATGGTCAAGTGGAATTGGAACGAATGGATGCAGCCTCGGCATATTCGCGTGGCAGCAGTCGAGAATTTCGTCAATGACAAGCCATTTACTGGGACTATCGTGCTTGGGGCTGCTATTAGTCGTTCCGAGTATTACTCTGGTTATCGTGCGGCGAATATAACGGTTGCCACGGTTTTCAAGCCATCGGGTTATTGTAGTGGGACTGGTGACCCACATTATACGACGTTTGATGGTGCTTATTGGCATGTCTATTGGCCTGGAAATTATGTGCTTTATGCTGCGAGGGGGCGAGGGTTCGAGGTTCAAGTAGCAACCGGTTCGTATCCTTCACAACACTGTGGATTTGCTGTTAGAGAGAATAATGACGTCGTTATCGTTTATAGATGTGGTGGCGCAAATATTATGCGGCGAACTTGCTCGTCAACATTATGTATTGCTGGCAAATTCCCCAAAATCAGCGTTTCAGGGAGTTCATATCGCGTCGACTTAGAATCCGGGGCGTTGGTGAGGTTCGACATGTATAATAGTGTTTATGGCAACATGTATGTAACGGCACCTGGTCAGGATTACGGGGCAACCGAGGGGATTTGCGGCAATTTCAACGGGAATCGCGACGATGATGTGCCGATTTACGTGGCTACCTCTGCTAGCCAAATGCCTGCGACGATGATTCCAAAAGTCGACTTGTTTAACTGGTATCCTAGTGCCAGTGCTAGTGTGAGTCCGAGTGACTCTGTGTCGCAATGTAATTACACCGAGCCGACATTTATTCGCCCTATTCTCTCCAATCCTGATGTTGAAGACATTACAAATCTTATTAAAAACGCTGTTAATCAAGTTATTTCTGGCGGAACTGGAAACAATTTCGTCGAAACTGAAGTAAATCAGCAAATTATAGACACAATGGAGAAAATCTGCCGCGATGCCATTCTCTCATCGCATGTTGCCGAAGTTTGCACTAAAAACATTCCTAGTTTCGACGTCCAAACTTATGTTGATGGTTGTGTTGAAGACTTGGTTCTTTCACATGGTGACAAATCATTTATTGAGAGAGCAATTGAAGACATGGAAAACAAGTGTATAACGGAAGCCAGTCGCGATACAACCACATGGGAGAAGGATAACGCAGGGAATCCAGTCCAACCTAATCTCGAAATCCAGACGTCACTATGCCCCAATAAGTGTTCTGGTAATGGAGTATGTGTCGCCGCGGCTTGTCAGTGTTCCAGTGGATTTCAGGGGGTAGATTGTGCGATTGACTCACGAATTCCACCGTCTATTAGTGGCCAGAGTGACTATGTAGTGGATATTTCGAGTTCGTCTAGACCCAAGGAGTTTAGTGTCTTCGGCAAGAATTTCTACAATAGTGATGGATTGGCGTGTAAAATTGGGGATGTCGTGGTTCCGGCGTTTTACATGGGAAGCACCATGATTTTGTGTAATTTACCTGATTTGACGAGATTGACAGACAATAAGCCGCTAACATACCAAGTTCGCGTAACCACTGATGTCAAGAATTCTGTTTGGTCTCAGACAGCAGGCAATATCACTTTT
>Ga0194133_10007902_pt1 | contig 12590 bp, 7 predicted proteins | sample TA2KigOf40mmetaG_FD_155448 | JGI IMG/M metagenome (GOLD analysis project Ga0194133, IMG submission 155448) | Freshwater microbial communities from Lake Tanganyika, Tanzania - TA2015055 Kigoma Offshore 40m | ecosystem: Environmental > Aquatic > Freshwater > Lake | place: Tanzania: Lake Tanganyika...
CATGCTACCTCATTCCCTAATAGATTATGGAAAAGATTTATTTTGAAATTTGCCATTTAAATGAATCTTATTAAACACTATTAAAAGATACGGAAATTTTAATTCCAATCACACAACCTCAAACTTATGTTGAGTTTACAGTAAGTTTAGGGGTTTTAAAGTGCTGAAATAATTGAAAAACTCAGGTGATAAAAACTCACATGCAAATAGCTTTCTCAATAATGTTTGCTCAGCCTTTGTGTGTATTTTCAGCAGTGCAATTCAAAAAAGTGTTTGAAACTAAAACAGCAATGTATCTTGGTTCAACAGATGATGGTAACTTCAAAATTGGGATCCAACTTGAGGCTGAATTTTTCATCCAGTGAAGTTTAGCAATTTCATCTGAAAAATTAATTTAAATTAATTTCTATTATGGTAAATCCTGTTGTTGGGATGAAGCTTCGAGAAATGAGACCAATGAGATACATTAGGTTTTATACCCTAGAGACGGATCAATGGATAAATTGACTATTTGAATAGTCGGATCAGGTCAAGGACCTAGATAAGAAATTATGGGAGGGAAACTATCAAACTGTACATATTTGATATTTGCAAGAAAGGGAGCTACCTGTTTGCCAGGTGTCCAAACTTTCTAGAAAGAAAAAGGGTAATCAAAGAGAATTGTCTTTGATGGCCGATCACTGTCAATAAATGAGGATCATTCAGGAAAATATAGATTCCTTAATGAAGGATTAATACAAAAGGGGCATTAATAAAGATTCATTAAGCGAACGAGTATTTTGAAGGAAATGCTTAGATTACTTTTAAATATAAAAGAAATCTAAAAATATAGTGAATGATAAATTTACTAAATGCGCAAGAAGTATGTTCGGGTTAGTGCCCATGTTTATTTCAGACCCACCTAAACCAAGACTTTCAGCAAAATTTGGAATCCAAATCTCCAATCTTAAATGCCTAATGGAACATAATTGTTATCCAGAGAAAATATTGTAAATGCTATGAACCAAAATAAAACACGTCTAAGTCTCACACATACAGGAAGTATTTAGGTCAGAAAGGTTGTACCACTCTCTCCTTTCAAAGAGGGAACTCAAGGACAGAGTGATACTACAATAGAAACCCAAAGAAGTATAGAACGGAAACCTAAGCTATCAAGAGTTTATTTCCGTTAAAAAGTTGTTTTGGAGGGTGCTACAAATATGCTGGATCCTGCCAGCTTTTCATGGATGAAGATTTCCCAAAAAAGGTTGCACAAAGTTTTCCTATATATAGTTTTTCCAATTTTCCCAATTTCGACACGGGCTGCCATTCTGGTTTCTCATTCCCATCTATTTAAGGTCGCTTTCAAAACAGGTTGTCATTCTAGTTTCTCATTCCAGTTCTTAAGCACCACATATACTAAATCTTCGGATAAACCAGCTCCAATGGTTTAACCACTTCTCTTTAGCCCTCATTTTCATTCCGGCCATTTGGTATATAAAGTGCTGCCATTCTATCAAAAAACAGCTCTGTATTGATTCTTTTATTGATTGGCAACAAGTCATCGCTGGATTTTCATCTCTGCTCTCACGCTCTCTTCAGATCACAGCATCAGACTTGCTAATTTTCTAGAAAATGAATTTCAGGAAATGGTGTTTGGAAGACCACATTTGGGAAATCTGCATTCATGAAAAACTCAGAGTGCCATTCAAGCTTGTACCGTAGCCATGTGCAATCTCTTTTACATTACCGTTAAAGTAATTGCGAAACAGATTGCCGCTTGGTTTCTTGTACATCTTTTGGCACTTTAAGCGTACAGTTGGCTTGATCAGTGGATCAACAATTACCAATGGTTGACCACCCTTGCCATATTCTTGATCCGACCATTCATTATATAATGGGCCGCCGTTCTATCAATAAAACAGTTCAGTATTGATTCTTGTCTTGATTGAACGAAGGCCAACACTGGGTTTGCATCTCAACTCACTCGCTCTCTTCAAACCACAGCATCAGACTCAGTATAGTAAACTAAAAAATGGGATCGTGGAGGGGAGGATAACCCGCTCTTTAACTATAAGTTCAACGTCACCTGATTCCAATAGACGTCTTCCAAACATTAAAACTCCACCTTGAGGGTCTGCTAGAAGCTTTTCAAAAAAGCTGAAGTAAAATGGAGGTCCAAATGTCCATGAATCGGTTTCAAAGTTATAAATCTCGCAACTGGCTTCTGGTAAGAGCTTTATGGGCTTATATCCCCCTGCACAGATTACACCATAACTAGAAATGAATAAAGTTAAAAATATTGATTTGTAACATTTAACCTAGGTTGTTTTACCCTTGGTCACTTCCGTGTATAATGTTTTCACAAGAATGAGAGGCTCGTTCAACCTTCAAAGACTGCAATTGGGTCCACTTCTCACTTTCAAAGTTGTAATTCAACACCATGTTTGGGATTATCCCTCCAGACACAAAAACATCACCTTTCTTTGTAATAAGAACATTAAAGGAATCTTGACTTGTTAGTTTAATAGACCCATTAAAGCTAATGTTAGGCAACCAGCCATTTGCTGTTAAGACTGTAAAAGGTTGGGATGATGTCAAATTCTCAACACTCATGTCAAATTGATCATCTGGCAAAGATGACATCCATATGTTGAAGCTTCTAAAATTTAAATAAAAAAATTATAGCGAGTACTGTGGTCTGAAGAGACTGTGTGTAGGGATGAGAGGACGTGTTGAAAACAAAGTGATGACCTTCCTAATCGAGAAAATAATTAGCACTGAACTGTTGATTGATAGAACGGCAGCCCTTTTTATTGAAGAGACTTGTATCAGAGTTGTGAGCAATGAGGGTAAATGGCGAGTTGGTGCTAGCCGATTAGAAGAGAGAATATACTGTACGAAGAAATGCTGTCTTGATATTAAAACGTGTTTGAATGAAATATCAGGTATCGGACTTTCTTGAAATGTGAGTTTAAAGTGAATGTGACAAAGCAAAATATATTAACATTAAAATATCATGAAAAAGCTAAATAAAGTAAAGAGCTTGAATTGGGCGCATTGTACGATTTAAATATTTGTTAGAATTATTAGGAAATGAATCTTGTGGGTCTCAATATATCTAAGCAAGACACTTAGATACTGACTGCTTTTTGTATACATTCTATCTTTCATGAATTGTCATGAAGAAAATGGACGATGGGGAACGTTATGCAACATTTGGTTGGGAAAAGGAAAGGGTTTTATAAACACACAGTACAAACAACAACAAATCATTACCCATATGCTGGGTAAGAGTATGACTTTGCCCAAGTGTCTTTCACCAATATAAAGCAGTCCACCACAAATTGACCATTTTCCCAAATCATGTTTTGAAATCCGCAAAAAAGAAGACTCGTGTTAGACATGATGAGGCCGTTGGCGTTATACAACTCGTGAGGAAACTCAGGTATGGAATTACATGTATAGTTTTTTGAAGACAAATGCAAGACTTCTGTGCTGTTTTTAACTCCATAATTGTCAGTTTTACCCATTAAGATGATGGAATAATCACCTGACAAATAGATTCATGGTTTTACAATTTTTGTTTATGTTGCCGCTAGGTGGCCCTGTTGTAGCTAAGAGAGACATCTAAGGGGGGCAAATATTCATGATCCCGAAATCTCTGAAATTATCGATGACTGTAGGATCCCTTAACCTCTGATATTATGGGACGATTGTAGAAAAGTCTCAAATTATGATTTGATGGGAGCTTGAAACCTCCATTGGTATTACAACCCTTTGCACAACAGTAACTAACCATTTTTAGTTAATCATTTTTCAATAGCCATTATTTGATATTTCACAGAACTTGCACAAATCAGCATAGACCAATGACTGTAGTCCTACACCCCAAACAAAACAGAGGTGGCTATAACAAAAAAACAGAATTTGTACCCATGTCATTGCCAACAGGTCTCTGTGAATCTCACTTCTCCTTATTCTAGAACCCAAATGGTCAAGGTTTGTAGTCCCCTTTAGCTACACCAGCGCCACCAAATGTTACTTTATGTTATACTCAACAAATTAAATAGGCACTATTGGTAGCAAAAGGTCACCAATCAATTTCATCCTTCCTTACAAATCTGCATTGTATGGGAAAACCTGCAAAATAAGTTCATCGCACAAACAATTACGCACTACATGCACCAAAAGTAAGCTCATCCAATCACTCGCTCCCTGAAATCCCATTACTCAAGCTTTGGGACTCCCCCTCATCAAAATATAGATTTAAATATTGGCACAATCAGTCAGCCACTATTAGTGGCAAAAGGTCTCCAATCAGTTTCACCCTTTCTTACAAACATGCAATTGTTTGACAAAACCTGCAACATAAGTTTGCGGCACAAAGAATTACAAACTCTTTGAAGCAAAAGTACGCTCACCCAATCACTTTCTCTCTGAAATTAGATACTTCTCATCCTCTTGCTCTCCCTCCACGCCCTCGTGACATCAGTGTTACGGGGGACAGATGTTAGACTTAGTTGTCATAACATCAGATTGGGGGTTGGATTGCTGGACGTTCTAACCCCGGAACCTCCTGGTAATCTTTGACTCCTATTTGCCTCACCAGCAAAAATTTCCATGCCACCATGTGCCTTTGGTAATGAAAAATGTTACAAAGCGTATTTTAAAAATGATTACCGATAGTTGGTCCTTTTTGTTGTACAGTTGTTAATTTCACTGATTTGCTTATACCTGATAAATATAATGAGTTTGATTAATCATTTTACTGATTGTGATTTATATAGAAAAGAAGGAACCTAATGCAATAATTATGGCAATGGTGATAAAATTTCCTAGTACTGCAATCAATTGAACAGGTCTTGAAAGTGTGCTGAATTTCCTGAAAAAACTTTAGAGTCTATTTTCAGCATTTAATATATATAATTTAACCAATACTTTTTTATTTTAGAGTAAGTTGTCTTGGCTAATGTCATTTGTTGCATTATAAAATGAGCGGGTTCCAGGATGATGACAAATCTCACAAAAGTCCATATCAGTTCAAATAGTGAAATTGCGCTTACACCAATTAATAGACCAGATGCACCGCCAACCGTTGCAAAGTAACCTGCCCAAGTTTGACTTGCCTGCTTGAATATTTTCATACACCGCTGAGATGGGTAGAAGAAGCTGACAACTGCAATATCATCAGCAAACGAATCATATACTGTTTGTCCCCAAGAGTAAGGATTGCCATAGTTTCGCTGGGCCGACATTTGGAACTTGTCCTTAAACTTTTCATAGCCCAATTGTCTCATTGTCTGGTCGAGCCAGTGAGAAGGGAAAGTTGAGTTATGTAAATCCTTCAATTTACAGAAAGGACTGACTCCAAAGTTTTTTTCATCGCAAGGTCTAAACTTTTCGGTTGTTACAAAGTGGCTGTATTTGATTGTTGAGCAATCGGGTAAGCAATGCTGGCAGGATTTTCCAACATTGATGTTTTTAAAAGCATTTTTAAACATATTATTTGTGTAATCATCACAAATTGGATCTCGATAGATTATAGGCAGACTCCAAATGATGCAAGGTTGCGTCAAGTTGTTCAAAAATAGCTCATGAATTTGCTTTATAGCACATTCAAGAAAACAATTGGATTGCGAGTACTCAGTAAAAGCCGTCAAAGTACTGCTTTCATATGAGAATAAGCATTTCCTGTGTTCCACATCAACATACTCAAGACTAGAGTCACCTTCAAAAACAGTTGGTGTCAAAGCAACCAATGTCCTATGACCAACCGGAGCAACAAATCCTCGCTGATTTAGCAATGGAAATTCATTCGGTGTAGAAACATAAATCTTAAAGCCTTTGAAGCTCGATAAGTAAGAGAATCTTTCTAGCTTATCCCTATGATTGTTCAAAGTGACAGTCAGTCCTCTGGTCATTCCAAAATTGGGTTTCAGGAAGGAAACTTGTCCTGTTGGAAGAAAATACAGATTTAACTTTCAATTTTCAAAAATTACTTGCATCCTTCTGCTACCACCAGTGTGGTAAATTGAGCTGAGGTGATTTGAACGTCAAGAAATACGATCACGGCTGTTTTTTATAGGAGGAGGTACTTTTATCTACATTAAACATGCATTAGTGACTTTGGCGGTCCAGAAAATCTCGAAGTAAGAATTGGCGGTCAAGTTATAAGATCAATATTTGCTGTTTTCGATCGAGCTAAGATCAATATTTACCTTTGGACAAGTAATGGAATGCAGGCAGTATTATATAAGGATAATACCAAATTAAAGTTGTAGATCAACAAAAGGGTTTTGGTGATTAAAAGGTCATTGAGTTGATCGTAAAAATATTTTAAATAGAATATAACTTTAATTGTTAAATATAATTCAAAGATGGTTAAGCCATTTCACCATAATTTCTTGACTGTACCTTTGGTTTTCACTGAATTATTGGCTAGAGTTTCATTTGAACTTGAAGATTGCTTCAATGTGCAACAGACACCAATATCAGACAGAGTTGGTCTGAAAATATCCCCACAGGGAACTCTAACAGATTTGTAAGAGCAGGTCTGAAATATTCCAAGCTCACCTATGATATAAATTAAATGAATAGCCCATTGTCAATTTTTCTTTTTCAAAGCGACATTGTATGTTAAGTCTGTAAAATCAGGCAGTTTTTACATGAACTAAGTTCTGAAAAGAGCAGGATAATAATAATGGTAAATCAAGGTGAGGAGATTTGGACGTCAAGAAATACAACCCGTTAGCGATACTAACAGTTTCCTTGAGGAAGAAGAAGCAGGTTTATATACATTAAACACATGTCAACGATTTTGGCAGTCAGAATGGGCGGTCAAGCTTCGTATCAATATTTACTGTTGGTCGAAAGAAATGTGGGTAACTGGGTATTTCTGTTATGAATTTCATGAATCAAGGTAAAAGACATAAAACATAATTTAAAACAGAAGATCTAAATGGTAGTCCCTTGCAAACTCCTGAAAAAAAGGAACTTAAGAATAGTGCACCATAATCATACAAACTATGAGGAGGTTATTTATGTAGGCTTATAGTTTTCTCTCATAATGCAGGGATAACACTTTGTCTTATATTATTTCCGATGTATGAGAAAACAACAGTCCATAGGAAAGCAAATCTTCCCAACAGTTGCTGTAGCTTGCTTGGGCTCCTATGCCGGGGGCTCATTGACTACTATCAGTGAACTGTGTTGGCTTATTTCATTTTATCTTGTATGTATCGTTCCAATTTCAGTATATGTCATCTCGAAGCAACCCCAATTCTCTAAATTCCAAGAAAACACACTTTGTAAAGCAGTCAAATATTTATGCAATATCCAGAAACCGAGTATGGTAACTTCACACTAGGAATCTCTTCTATGGTGGGTAAAGATCAAAAGACCTAGAGGTCTGTTCAGAGGCTTCTTTTATGGGATCCCATTCTGCTTTCTCGCTCTGTTTCTCCAGTTGACTTGTTACTTCAATGGCTTTTTTCCACCCTCATGAAGGGTTGTTTTCTACCCTCGCTAGATCCGCACGCATGACTCAAAAAGGGATTGGAATTTTCTTCGCTTACACATCTTGTGAGGCATTTTTGCCAGTGGAGACCACTTTTGGGTCGCATCAAGTATGAAACGAAAGAGTGACAGCTCGACCAATGAGATCACAATCATTATCCTACTGAGCAATAGAGCAGATCAGTGATTGGGTGTTTCATAACTCCCATTTTGGTGTCACTGCGCTGTGATTGGTTGGCTTCCTCTTTTGACTTTTCGAAGAGCAATGACTGTATTTTTCTAACAGCTGTCCAATCTCTTATCCCTCCTCAAAGATGTCAAATCTTACATCATTTTCTAGAGAAGGGACAAAAGTGGGAGCCCGTCAAAAGAGAAAAAGCGAGAGATTTGCAACATGTGCGAACAAATGGAACAGAAAACTAGCCTTTTCAATAGGTCTAGGTTACTTCCGAAGTTGTTTGCTATTATAACTAAGGAAATAGTTGTGAGAGTCAATCAGTCACCATGGCGGAGCCGTCATTGTATCAAGTTTGGTACCTGAGGGTCAATATTTAAATTTTGCACCTCCGGAAATCTTTGACCCCATGGTTGCCTAAAACAACAAAATATTGATCCCAGCATAAATATGCCTGGATGGAAAAATGACTGTGGTTCTGGCAATTTTAAAATTGTTAAATAAATTGGGACATAAACACAAAAAAATACAATTTTATGTGGCAAATACGGTTTTTCATGTCGCATTTGCACACTTTTTACATGTGTCCCAAAATATTCATATCAATTCTGGAATTTTTGCCAATTTCGTGTCTCACTTTTCCACCCATGTGCCTTAATTGATTGAATTCAGGAACAGTACTAGTTCACACAACAACCAGCTCTGACAACAAGTTCAGCTAACCAACAAGTTAGTCTATATAAGTAAATAAATGGGCCTGTGCCCATGCCTCACCTGGTCGGGCCTATATTTTTCACCCCAATGTTAGGTTAGGGGAGTTAAAAGCCCCTCGGGGTTAGGTTGGAGAAATAAGCTATGGTAAGCCAAAGTTGAATATTTACAAATTTCCGCACGCACACTATCTATAAATGGAATGAAATCAATAACAAAACATACCATCATTACATATTTGTGATGTACCCCACATTGCTTCACGAAAGAGCGTTGACAATAAATAGTAACTTTCCAGAAAGTAATGTAGTGGTAAGTTTTCCTTATCAAAGTTTCTAATTATTGTGTAGAAATTTAGAAGTGTGCCAGGGTCTGGTGGGTAGACCAAATTGTGATATACAAAATCAGAAATAGGATGTGTTGTCATGTAGGGCTTTAAATAAGACTCCAATTCACCATTGCTGTTTCAAGCATTGGTTTTATTTTCCATATAATAAAGCTTAAAAACCTAATGAGCCCATTTTGTATTATTGCCTATTAACCACAAAACCATTTTCAATTTCGATCAAGCCAATCCAAATGAAAAACTGTCTGTGGTTAAAGCTATTTAACACAAAATATTGATGGGCTATTCTACACACCAAAACAGAGCTCAAATTTTACTGTTACCACTTTGAAAATTTACTGTCTTTTGATTGTATATTTATGTATATACATTAAACACGATCGAGGATTTTTTTGGTTTGGAAGTTCTGGCGGTCAAGCTTGTATCAATGTTTATGGCTTGCAAAGGCAACAAATTAGGTTAGAATCCGAAAGGAATAGGACTCAATATTATTAAAGGAGAGGGATTAATGAAACAGCAGAATAATTCCGAATGAATGGATATATTACTAATGCTATCAAGAGGTCTACATTACTTCAAAAGTGGTTTGCTAATATAAGAAATGAAATAGTTGTGAAAGTGAAACAGTCGCTGTCTCGGCAGCAATTTTTATTAATCCGTAAATGATAACCTGAGTAAATTTATATTTGCCCAGGAAAATCACAAAAGAGTTGAATTAAATTTAGATAGAAGATGAACACCTGGAAAATAATGAAATGGTCGACATCTTTGAGGAGGTATAAGAGATTGGACAGCTGTTTGAAAAATACAGACATTGCCTTTTGAATATTCAAAAGAGGAAGCCAACCAATCACAGCCCAGTGGTACCAGTTATGGGAGTTAGGAAACACCCAATCACTGATCTGTTCTAGCTTGATGTGACCCAAAAGTCGTCTACACAGCCAAAAATGCATCTAGATAGGACGCTTCTCCTATTCTTATGAAGAACGTGGTGAAAGGTGATAAGTCCTTGAAATAACCAGTCAACTGGAGAAACAGAGCAAGACAGCAGAATGGGATCCTATAAAAGAAGCCTCCGAACAGACCTCTATGTCTTTTGATCTTTACCCACCGTAGAAGAGATACCTAGTGTGAAGTTACCATACTCGGTTTCTGGATATTGCATAAATATTTGACTGCTTTACAAAGTGTGTTTTATTGGATTTAGAGAATTGGGGTTGCTTTGGCATGGCATATACTGAAATTGGAACGATACATAGAAGATAAAATGAAATAAGCCAACACAATTCACTGATAGTAATCAATGAGGCCCCACCCTAGGAGCCTAAAGGACTGTTGTTTTCTCATACATCGGAAATTATGTAAGAAAATAACGATCATTCCTGTATTCTGATAAATCTGAGGGTCAGGATTTGAACTCTGGCACCTCCAGGCAACCTTTTACCCGTGTTTGCCTAAAACAACAAAACGTTCCCAGTATTAGTGTGCCTTTAACGATTAAATTCAGAAATAGAATATTTTGCCCAACACTATAGTTCATCCAACAACCAGTTCGGCCTACCAACGAGTTTGCCCAACAGAAGTTCGACAAACTGACGAGTTTGCGTAACCTCTTAAATAAATAAAAGGGCCTGTGCCCATGCCTCACCAGGGCGGGGCCTATATTTTGCAACGCAATGTTAGGATTAGGGGGGTTAAAAGTCCCTCAGGGTTAAGTTGGAGAAACTACGTTAGGTTGGGTATGGTAAGCCAAAGATGAATATTTGCATATTTCCATGTACACTATGTATAGGGGGAATGAAATCAATAACAAAACATACCATCATTACATATTTGTGATGTAGCCCACATTGCTTCACGAAAGAGCGTTGACAATAAATAGTAACTTTCCAGAGAGTAATGTAATGGTGAGTTTTCCTTTTCAAAGGTTCTAATTCTTGAGTAGAAATTTAGAAGTGTGCCAGGGTCTAGTGGATTGACCATATAGTGATAGATAAAATCAAAAATAGGATGTGTTGTCATGTAGGGCTTTAGATAAGACTCCAATTGACCATTGCATGTTAATTCAGAGCTGCAAATAAGCTCCAACTTTGTTGATTTCAACATACATTTAAATAAATTTTCAGTATCAGATGCCTATAAAAATACAAATTATTCTTTATACACAGTAGTATATATAAACTAGCAATTCAAAAGCGGCTAAGCCACCCCCCCCCCACCCCCCACCCCCCACCCCCTTCAACCTTAATTTTTTTTGCACTTTTCTCATTTTTTTACATCGCTGCGTGATGTGTTTTTTGCATCGCAGCATTACTATTTCCAAATTTTTTTTCATCACAGCATTCCGTTTTCCCCATTTTTTGGAGTCGCAGCGTTACACATTTTTCGTATCGCAGGGTTACATTATCGCATCATGTTATGGTTTTATATATATAAATCTATTGCAATAAAATGAAATCTTACATCACATTCTCCATTTGCTATTGCCTCATCTTGCCATTTCTTGAATAATGAGTTTATAATTTCAGTAACATTTTGTTGAATATAGCCTTCTGGGCAAATTGTAACTGTTGGAAAGGTGGTATTTTGAATTGGTAAGCCTGAAAATAGTAATTTTGTAAGCACAAAAAAAAATTATTCAATGCCAGTTTTTTTGTTAATCTTTTAAAGTATGCCTTGCAAATTTAATTGTTAAAAGCCCACAGTGGCTGGGAATATTTGTCATTGTTTCTTAGGCAACCCGGGGTCGAAGGCTGCCTGGTTGTGTCTTGGCCAGGATGCGAACCCCGACCCTTAGATTCCCAGCCTGATGCCATGACCACTGCAATCTAAATAAATGGGTAAGTGAGAGTTGACCCAACCTGACCTTACCCGAGCATGCCTCTGATCTGCAGTGAATTGGAGGCTGACCCGGGTACTTTTTGACCCAACACGATGAGATTTTTTCACCCGGAAAGTTTTGGGGGGAATTTTCCAGACCTCGAGGTGTGTGACCCAATTTATTTCTAACAAATTGCTTTGATTGAATATAAGTAGATCTGTTACAGTAATTATTGGTCAAGGATTGACCCAGGCTCTCATCCTAAAGGAAAGCCCCCTGAACTGTCGCGAATGTCTCCCAAAAATATAACAAGCGTTATTTATATCCTGATTTCTATTCATGACTGACTTTGAATCATTACTAAGCAATTGTCTCCAGAGTAAAAAATGCAAAGGAACTGATGGCACATAGAGCCCCATTCTCAACATGTGGAAAGGAAATCACGTAGCAAGCGCATACCCATATGTATATGAAAATGAGCAGATCTGACAAGAGAATTTACGATACAATTTAACTTATACTTACTTGCCGACTTGATGGAAACCAAAACCTGATTGTCCATCCAGCTAAGATAGATGGATACAGCCCAATATATTCCTAGCAAAACCAACCACAAAATAATGGTGGTCCAAAAGATCTTCTTCTTCAAAGAATAATCTTCTCTGAAGACATAAGCAAGACCTCCAATTGTTGAAACTCTCGAATAATCTTGAAGGAATCGAAGAATGGTGTCCTTTTTGTTCGCCATGTTTCAAGCATTGGTTTTCTTTTCCATAATAAAGCTTAAAAAGCAAATTAGCCCATTTTGCATTATTTCCCTTAAACCACAAAACCATTTTCCAATCCAAATGAAAACTGTTAGTGGTTAAATCTATTCAACAACTTTTTCCTGTTACCACTTTGTAAATTTACAGTCATTTGATTGTAATATATGTCATATGTATGTAGACTAGTGATGGGTCCAGGTCAAAATTTTTTGACCTGGGTAGGGTCAGCCATTTATGGTTTGTGTTTGAATTTAGAAAATTTCCCCTAAAAAT
>Ga0194133_10007903_pt1 | contig 12588 bp, 17 predicted proteins | sample TA2KigOf40mmetaG_FD_155448 | JGI IMG/M metagenome (GOLD analysis project Ga0194133, IMG submission 155448) | Freshwater microbial communities from Lake Tanganyika, Tanzania - TA2015055 Kigoma Offshore 40m | ecosystem: Environmental > Aquatic > Freshwater > Lake | place: Tanzania: Lake...
AAATTGATTTTTATGACCCTTTCTCCCTGTATATATCCAATCTCTATGGCCCTGACCTGACCCAACCCGAGCATACTTTTGACCCACAGTAAATAAGAGGCCGACCCATCTTTGAGCCAAATTAGACACTTTCTGAAACATTCTCAACTTGTCAAGAGTATAAAAACCTCATCAGATGAGGTTAAACATTTCCACTTCAAATTAAACTATCAAGGTCAGTTTTCAACAAGGTAAAAGAGTCTGCAATCCTCTAGGCTTTTGATCTAGATCAAGGGGAATGTGTTACTAGATTAACCACCTTGCTTTGGCCTTTAGCAATTGACTAGATCTTGGACAACCTAGGACAAAATGTGCTTTAGTGAGGTTTGACCTCTTCAGCTACAGCAGATTAATAACCAAAATTAATAAACATTCAATTTGTTATTTGGTTTTATTATCTTAAAGAAAATTGAAAATACATTTTTCTTCTTTTACTATTGAATAATCCTTCAAAATCAAAAGTTGGGTTTGAAAGAGAACAATTATGGAATTAAAAAAAAATCTATTTGGTCATCGATTTGGCAATAAGCTTTCTCTTCAGTTTTCTTGGATTCAAACCGTAAGCCTTCAATCTCTCGTCAGACATTGAATATTCTGCATTCACTTTGTCTCTACTCTTCTTTTTAACTTTTTCAACACTTTTGTTTTTCTTGGATGATTTTTGTGGAGAAACTAATTGCTTGAAGCCTTCGGTGGTTGTGATGTCAACGCCCTGAAATAAATAGTTTAAATATTGACTAAAATTAATCCTCCATTTATTAAGAATTACCACATTAGATGTATCTTTCAAATTTTTCTTTCGCCTTTTCTTTTTTCTTTTTTTATCTGCATCAAGTTTTAATTTCTTCTTCACTGGAAGATCATAATTTTCATCCAAATTCCTCTTTCCTTTTACACTTTTAAGACTTTCTGTACCCTTGGATTGACTTTCAATGTTAGCTGAAGCTTGAAGTTTTTTCTTTCGCCGCTTTTTACTTCTGCTTGCCTTTTTCTCCTTAATTGTACAAAAACATTTTAAAGTCTTAAGGTCTAATCCAAAAAAACTTGAATTACCTGCTCTTGAGAAAGTTTTTCAACTTGGTTTTCGCTAAATAGTGATGGTAAGATTTTCTTTTTTAGATCAATGTTGTTTGCTTTGCTCTTGTAAACCAACTTCTCCTTCTTTTCTTCCTGGTCTGACCGGAATTGGCATGTCTTGCGCAACGAACACCAAGCATTAAGCTCCCCATCTACAAAAATAAGATTTTAGGTATACTTCTTCTCTGGTATAAAAAGAAGAAAAATTACCTGGCGCTGAAAGAACTTCATGAGCTGTTAATCCAAAATCGTTATCCTCCACTTTCCTGTACTTAAATCTACAAGGTAAGTCACCAACTAGATCTTCAAATTCTAAGTTGTAATATTCATTTAAATATTCTTCAAATGTCTTATCATTCGGATCGAAAAGTGGCTTCTTGCGTTCAATCATTTCGGCAAACTTTGATTTTCTTTTTCTTTTTCTAAAACATCAAATGCTTTTTAACATGTTTGATGAAAAAGTGTAGAAAAGTTAATCTGCTTGAAATTTTACCTGCTAAGTTCAACCATCTCAGTTGTCAACCTAATTGACAAAGTTTAACATGTGAGCAGAAAAGAACACACTTTTCAAACAAGAAACTTAATTTCATACTTTTTTCTTGAAAATTCCTCCTGTTTTTCGATTCCTTCTTCCTCTATATGTTCTTTTTCCCGTTCTTCTCCATCCCAGTCGTCCCAGTTTTCAACTTCTAATTCTTCTTCAAGATCAGACTCAAGGTCTGAAAACTCTGGCTTTTCCAAGTCTTCTTTTCCAGGCAAACTTGTATCGTAGTTCTGCAAAAGAAGAAATAAGTTTTAAAATTTTATTTTAATTTCAAGATCAAGAAAATCAGTTTACTTCAAAAATTTCCTTCATTCTTCTATCATATTTTTCCGGATCAAAGTCTTCTTCAAGATCATCTTCGTTTAGCTCCAAATCCTGGGTTCCAGCAATTTTTTTCAGTTTATCAAGCTTTTCCATTATTTCTTTTCTTTTGAGAGCTTTAAGTTGTTTTATCTCTTCTTTTTTCTTTTCCTTTTCTCTCTCTTTTCTGTCCTTAACCTCTAACCGTTTTTTCTTGCGTAAACTTGGCTCTGTACGCATCGAATCCTTTATCGTTCTTGGGTATCTTTTGATAAAGTCCTGATCTGCAATCAAAGAAATTGGATTAAAATTGGCACAATGACATTTCTTCTACAAGGAAAGAGACCTGGCTCTTCAAATCTAAAGTTATATTTCATCTCAAACTCCTCCTGCTCTTTTAAGGTTTTCTCATCTTCACTAAAATTGTCACTCCCAATCGATTCTTCACTGTCACTTTCTTCGTTTTCCTCATTGCCCTAAAGTGAAAGAACAATTTTAAAAGGGTCTCGAATACAGTTATTTACATCAAGATTCTCTAACTTCTCCATCACTGTAATTGATCTTTCAATTTATCATGGAACAAATTTTTAGACTTTGAATAACTAAAACAATCAAAAAAAGCTTTAATTTTTCTTACCTTTCTGAACTTTTGGTTTAAAATGTAATCTCTAAGAAATTTTTCTTTCTCATCCAGCTTCTCATTACTCCAAAACTCCCTCAATGGGTTTAAGTCGGCCTTCGACTGTTCGTCAGACAAGTGATCAGTCTGTAAATTATTTGTGTATTTATAGATTTCTCAAATACTGCGCTCACAAATATTAAAACCTGTCCGGCAAGCCACGTTTTGAAGTCTTCCTCGTCTTTGTCTTTTTCTGCTTTGGACTTTACTTTAATGGACAATAAACCGCCATTATCTGTATCATCTTCACTGTCAGAATCCTGAGATGAAATTTTAGAGATAAACATCAAACTAGCATAAATCAACTCCAAAGTAAAAAAGCATATTTTTACCACTTTTAATTTCAAACTGGTTTTTATTTCATCTAGCTCTTCTTGATAAGAAACTGTGGGTTGTTCAAACTCATCCATGTCGTCGTATTTGCCTCCCTTCTCGAGCATGACTTTCCTCTCCAAGTCACGCAGATACATGGGCTTATCTTTCTTTTCTTTTGGCTTTGAAGAGGATGGCTCCAGATGATCGAAAAACCTTGACAGATTTGTAAATAAAAGAAAAGTTGGACAAATAGGTTTCAACGATATTTTCACTCACTTTGTTTTCCCATCGTATATTCTTGGATCTTTACTTTTAAGGCAAGATAGAGTTTTAAAAAAGTCCTTTTCAATTTGTTCCGTTAGCTCCTCAGCACTTTCATCTTCAGTGCTGGAATCTATATCAAGAATATAATAATTGCTTAAAAAATATTTGAATTCACGAAGGAAACGAAACGACAACCTGAGTCACTCTCTGCTTCACGTAGTTTTTTCTCTGCTACCTCCTCACCATATTTCGATTTCAGCCTCTGAAAAACTTCTTTTTCTCTAAATCTAAAGGCAAAACATTTTATTTGAAAATGGAAATTGATTCACACCAAATTGATTTAGGTTTGACCTGTTGTAATTATTGGCATAATCCTGGTTTATTTTAATGGAGGTTTGGTCATCAGAATCTTCGCCTGACGATGCCAACAAATCACCCATGTTTTCTAAGAAATAATTCCCTCTTTGGGCAGAATCTCACAAGTTTATTTAAGTCTTAATTTGAAAACAGAAAACGTAAACATTGAACGCAAACCTCGTGCGCACAGCGTAAAAATAAGTCAGTTCCACTGAGCACAAAAACCATAGACGTCTATGACAAAAACTCAAACACTCTAGAAAGCTACACCCTTTTGTTGAGCAGCGAAGAAGTTTTTATTGTTGTTTTTCATACCAACCTTTTAAGGTAGAAAACGGCACTTTGCCTCTAATAATAATTTCTTTAGCCGCAGTAACGTTAACTTAATCTTTGCTAATAAAATAATCAAATAAAAAAAACTATGAAAATTTAGTTACTTTATTTCCATCCATAAAGTATCATAAGTCTACGAAGAATATAAAATGTTACAAATCGATGCATTCACAAGAAGTCATCATGCCTTTTCTGTGCTGAAACGATCCCAATTTTTTTCGATTATCATAGATTACAAATAAGAGTTGAAAACTCGAAGTCTAATTTTATAGTTAAAAATTTATGAGGATTTTGACAGTTCCGCAAGAATAACAGCAGCCTTTTGGATTTGATTGGAGAGATTCAAGCGGAGGTACTGAATGGTTTGTGTGTCGTCAAAGCTGAAAAGTTTTTCAATAAAATGTGAATTTGATTTCATGGTTTAGAGTCGAAATAATGTTTCTTGTACTGACCCAAGTCCAGGAACAAGTTTAGAGATGCTCTCATAGGCACTCTCTATAACTCCAATGTGTTCGCTTGCTTGGTTAAGCAAGTCAATAGGCTGCTGTGTGGATGATTCTTGAATTTCTGGTTCAATGGCACTAATCCCTTGGTATTGTTCATGACATGGAAGTGTTTCTGGGTTAGCTTTCTCGTTGGAGCAAGTGGGTTCTGCATCCATATTAACCGGAGCCTCTACTGATGAATTGCTGATCTTTTGACCAATCTTCTTAGTAGGTGTTTTGAGAGCTTTCGACCCCATTTTTTTCTGCTTTTTCTTTGACTTTCTGATGACAACTTTTTTAACCCTTTTCAAGGCTTTCTTCTCTGGGCTGACTACAGCTGGATCCTCAATAGGATTTGATTTATCTTCAGATATCTAAAAAGAATCAAATCATACTTTAAATTCTCTGGTCGATTAATTAGTTTGGAGAGAGATATTTTTACTTCTTGTGGTTGGCTGTCTGAACCGAGTTCACTTGACACTTCATGAGTTGGCACCAAATGATCACCTATTTCAGGATCTTTCTCTAGATTGTTAAGGTCTGGAGTTTTAGATGGACTGTTCGGGATTTCAACATCACAATCCTGCTCAAAATATATAAAATAAATTATTTTTCTTTTCTTAAACAAAAAAAGACTTTGAGTACATTTTCTTTTTCCAATAGCTTTGAAAGGTCGTCAGTTGGCGGCGGAGATGGGCGATTATAAATCAGGTCCATAGTTTCATGTTCTTCCTCGGGTGACGTTTCATCCACAATGGAAGCTAACCCTGTTTTCTTGGTCTTGTCAGCTGTCAAGTCATTACATGAAATGGGTGCTTTTTTGCTGTTGCTCATTTTACGTTTCCAGGACTTCTCAAAAATACGGAGCGCATTTTTTATGGATTGCACATTTCCGGGCGGCTTGATTCCCTGAAGAGCTAATGCCTTTGTTCGCGTTAGTTTACTCTGCAATCAATTTCAGTTATATGTTAAACCAAAAGACTCAAGTTGAGCATGACAAAAGACCACATCGATAATAAAAAGTGCTTAAAATCAAATAGTTACCAGGTCTGATATTTTGTGAATGTTGTTTTTCTTAAGGCACTCACTTAACAGTTTGTACCATCTAGAGTCAGTTAAATTATGCATGACAGTTGCAACATCCTCGTCGCAATCCACGAGTGAAGGATAAATATAGTTAGGTGTTAAAAAGTCTTGAGACATCTCATAAGATCCGATGGATGAATTGGCCTCAAAGTTAATTCTGTGAATTAGTCCTGGCCGCACTGCCTGACGCTGACGAGTACTTGTACCAGATCCTGGCTTTTCAAACCAAACCTTGAAAAAAGTGAATAGGTTAAATTTTTTAAACTTAATCAAGTGTTAAAAGATCTCACCTCATCAGACACTATTGGGTTTGTAAACTGAACACGACGGCCTTTCTTTTCCTCAGGTTTATCCGCACTTGATAATTTATCTTTTAAAATGCTAACACTGGGCATCTTGTCCATTGGTGATGGCTCATACCTGAGCCATGGTTTATCTTGCTTCGGAGTCATAGCCTAATTTAAAACATTCCATCATTCAATTCATTATGTCAACACCCTTTTAAAATACTTACTACATAATCATTTGAAGGAATCACATCAGGTTTTGGAGACATCAAGTCTGAGACGGATGAGATCGCAGGCAGACTTGACTCGAACGACTTAGTTTTAGATAAGGATATCATTTTTTCACCACGAGAAATATGACTTAGAGGAGATCCGCTTGGTGGAGTTAGGCCCCTTGAAAAAGGTAGGGGTGTTCGAATCTGAAACAAATAAGAATAAAATTTTGAATCTTTCAAAAAAATTGTTTCATAATGTTCATACAGTTTCAGTCGATATTGCAGAACATAAATTCTCTTGTTGGGTCTGAAAATTGAGAGAAAGCAATTTTAAAAGATAGAAAAACTTAAAATGATTTTACTTTACATACATCTTTTGCTGTTGGTTCATCTTTTGCTGATGGTTCTGTACAAACAGGAAGAACTTGACAATCTTTTTGGTCTGCTTCTTCTGCTTTTGAATTCAAAACTGTCATTTCCGGCTTTTGGAAAAGTGCAGGCGCCTATAGTTTATTTTGGAATATATTCTTGAATTATAGAAAAAAACCAAGTTCAGAAATTAAGCTTACCCTTTCCTCAGGAGAGATTCCGGAGTTATTTTTTATAGAAGGATCAGCACCATTCTCCAATAAAAAGCTTATTATTTCCTGCAAATATTGATTCACTTCATAGTTTATCAAAATACTTTTTTTGGTGACTATTAATTGAAATGAGCTGCATCATCCTTCTATGAATACTAATCTCTAAAACACGAACCTGAGGAGATCCTTGGTTGAGAGCTGCATGAAGCGGTGTGGAACCATCACTTGCCTGGGCATTCACGTTTGCACCATTGGCAATCAATAATTTGACAATTGTGAATCCATGTTGCTGGGGAACAAAAGCCTCGTGAAGGGGAGTCCAACCAAAATTATCCCCTTGATTTACATCTACACTGCTATCTAGAAGCATTTTCACATCGTCTAATTTGTCACGCCGTACAGAAATATGGAGCTCTGAAAATTTTCCATTTTAGGACAATCCATTTAAAAGGTTATCACCAACAAATGTTTACTTGTTTCTCCGAATTGATTCACTCTGATCCTTTTCTGTCTACTGTTTTGAGCAGGAGTTAAGGTTTTATTTGCATCGCTCTCTGTGGGGTCTTCGAAACGAGATTTCTCTGTTCGAAGTCGTTTGGACGGCCGCAAAGCATCTAAAGTCTGACTGTTTCCAATAAATTCTTCCTCCTAAATTTTACATAGAAACTACTAACATATATTTAAAGTTAAGAGCATGTAATTACTTTCGATATAGAACTCTCAGTGGTTGGGTCCTCCAAAGTAACTGACTCATCCATCATTTGTTCAAATGCAAGCTTCTTAGCCACAACACATTTGGGATTCACCTCTGATTTCAAACTCAAAGGTGATTCCTAAGAATAAAGAACTTGTTATAAAATATCTTTGCATCTTTTTGTTTTACATTAAATATAAGTTCTTAAAAGGTAATTTTTATCTACTTTCTTATTACCATAAAATCCTCAATCCTGACTACAAGTCTTTTTTCGCTTACACTTTCTGTCACAGCATTCATCAAAACTGAATGTTCATTTTTTGAAACTTCTGTAGGGGAGCAGGCTTCTTGAAAGTCAGTTGGTTCTTTGGTAGTGTTGCTCACAGGGGATATATTATTAGATATTTTTAAGTGACTTTTATCAGGATTTTTATGCTGGTGTGGTCGACCAGATTTAGATGAGTCTTGAACATCTTTGTTGGCTTCATCGAAGGTTCTCTTCCTGGACCGCGTTCTGAGGGGAGCTACGAATTTATGGGGAACAGCCTGCTTACGCTTGTCAGCACTTCCAACTTTGTTTTCTTTTAAATCTGCTTCAACTGTATCAATCTGTGAATAAAGGTATGAATGTTATGGAACATAACAGTCTCACACAGCTTTATATGGAATTAACTTACATGATTTTCACTTTCTCCTGAAGAGCTGTTTTTTTCAGGGACTAGTAAAGATCCATCGGTGGATTGTTGAGAATCAAATAAAGGATGAAGCAAACTTAAATCTACTTCGTCCCGCGATAACTCACTGTATAAAGCTGGGACACTGTCGTTTCGAGAGAGAAGCTTTTCCTTCTGCCAGACATTGATCATTTATTAGTGTTAGATAATAACAAATCAGAAGATTCCTTACCTGATGTTCAGTGAGTGGTCTTCTTTTCTTTGTAGATGGTGAAATAACAACAAAGTTGGAAGAGTTTTCATCTTCAATGCTAACAGTTGCAACTTTGCGCTTTGGGCTCTTATTACTGTTTTGCCCGGGGGACTTCATTGGGTTTCCTGATTCCGAAATGTTTTGGACTCGATTGAAAAAGCTCCTGGAAGAAAATTGTCCATTTTTAAGCAAGAATGAGTTTTGATATATTAAGATAAATATTATACCTGAAAGTTGTTGGAGAGTTAGTGGTCTGTGAAAAATCCATTGATAATGAAGACTCAAGAAGTGAACTGGAGGATTTAAGACAATCGGATATTTCAATGGGCACTTCAGTAAGTTGAGTGGCAAACGTGATATTCCAAAGATCGCGGCATCTGCTTGAAATTTTGGACCTGAGAAAATAAAATCGACACAAGAACATTAAGGGAAAGTTACAATAAAAAAAAAAACCCAGCGAGCCTTACTTTGCATGCATCAATCCACTGATAAGAAATGGCTTCAAAACCTCCAACAGCTTTTCATCAAAAGGACCTTCATATCTGGCCTGAATTGAGTTGATGACTCGGTCAAAAAGACTTAAACCAGCAGCTTGGTGGTCATTTTTCAGTGTGCTTAATAGGCTATTGTCAATTAGAGCTACAATGGCAGGACACAAATGTAAGTAAACGTCAAACATCACTTCTGGTTTCGAGCTGATCTCCAGTAAGGTAATAATCTAAAAACCCCATTGATAAACGAATTTGTTTTTGAATAATCATAAAAGTCTTGGCTTACCTGGTTGCACAATGACCTATAAACATTTCCAAAAGTGCTGGATTTGCTTTTTGTAAAATCAAGAATCCCCTGTGCAAGATATTTCAGGAGCTTTAATATAGATGACGGTGGTTTAAGTATCAGATCTTGCGAAAGGGCATTTTCGTTGCAAATGGACTTGACTGATGCTACCAAAGATTCAGATAGATAAATGCACAGATTAAAGTGTTCGGCAACAATGAACTGAAAAATAAATTTATATCAGCGAATCACATCTAAAAGGGATAAGTACTTTTTACCCACCTTTCTGACACATAAATTCCCAACACTTGTGGCCAGGTAATTTTCAATCGACAAACTTTTGTAGACTGGTAATGTTTCAGCTGTGTCAATAACCTAAAATAAAACAAGTTTACACCTTAAAGTAAATTAGCATTTTAAGTGGAGAGCTAAGCCATTTTTTTATCTTACCTGCTTGAAAAGTTTACCCCATTGATTCCAAGTGTGTCTTGACGTAGTGTTAAGAAACTTAACGAAAGGAAAAACTAACATGAGCTCGACCGTAGAGAAGTCAAGATTCCCATCTTTGTCTTTCTGACAGATTTCTTTGTACCGGTCGATGAATCTTTCGAAATTGGAGGACAATGTTTTCCACAACACAGCCAATTGTTCAGGAGATAAATTGGTTTGCATCAGACAGTTAGCAGAAATATTGAATCCTTCAATCCCACCAACACGACATTTTTGCAACTGGCTTACATATCTTAAAATGAAAAGAGCAAGTAAGATAACTAAACTTGATAAAATTATGAATTTCGATGGAAAGGTACCTTTCGAAGATGGCATTGTAGGCATTCCTTTCTGGATCTGTCATAAATGCAACCCGAGTTGTTAAGCCAGTGGTTAGCATTTGTCGTATCATTGTTACAGCGACCCAATCTTTGTTGGAATTTTCAATCATTTTGCTTGATGTCAAAACCTAAATTTCATAAATGAAGATAAAACTTTTTGAAGTTCAAGAATAGTTTCAATGTTTTACATCTGTTTGCATTTTTGACACAACATCAAGAATTTCGATGATAATTGGTACCCCGTGGGGATTTGGCAACGTCTTATTGATAGTCTCAAGGCAAAATTTCAAAAATTCTGTCATAACAGTCTTGCAATTCTAAAATTCAACCAGGATTTAGTTATTAATTGAAGAGCTTTTTTTCTATGAGAGAGGAAGGACTTACTTCGTCAGTTTGCAAACACACCTCCATTGAGAGAGCTCCAAGTTCTTGTAAAATAGCATTTACATATGCTAATTCAGTCTTTGAGAATTGAAGAAGGCTAATTGCTTCACAAAGTATTTTAATAATACTTTGATGGTTTTCGATGTATGTTTTTACGCTCAGAATTCCTTTGCCATTCCTCAAACAATTATGTATTGTGGAAAGATCAACCTTGAAATAAGAAACGTTCAATATTTTTTGGGCCATCTGAGCGTTTGATCACAGAGACAAACCTTCGATATCTTAACAGAGTCCAATCCGCAAATTAGAACTGCCATCGCCTCCAAAGCTATAAGATTTATTCTACTATATTGCTTGGCTGAAATAAAAAGAACCTATTAGTTGGACCTTTAGTTTAGATTGAAGTGAGAAGTTTGGAACTACTTGAATTCTTTTACTAAATTACCAGGACTTCTCCCAGCTCTGGTGGCTTTTATTTCTGACGGCACAAAATAGAATTGAAGAAATGGTAAAACAACTTCTTTGAAGTGCAGAGGGAGTCTCTCTTTGAATAATCCCATAAAATGCCACCAGGCGTCAAATCTGAGAGCACATTGGTCCTCCGGAAGAGCTCTGACTGACACCTGGATTTAAAAGGATTAATTAACATAAACGTTTAAAACCGTGAAATGTGAGGAATAAAACATTTTTTTTAAATCTCTAATTTCTTCCTTTCTTGCAAAAAATTTTTCATTAAAGGCACAATGCTTGGCTGGGAACCGCCAGGGTTTGAACCCTATACCATCAGATTCACACTCTGATGCCGTGACCACTCGGCACGGCGATATTGCTTTTCCAGAAACAAAAAGATAAAAACTATATTTCATGTGATTTTCTTCAAACCTATCCTTTTTCCCACATGAAAGAAAACGGCTTGTTACAGCTATGGAAAATAAGATACTTAAAAAGCTTTTTCCTCAGAAGTCCCTTTGGAATAAGACGCTAAAAGATTAATTAAAAAGTGATTTCTTACGCATAGCGGAAGGGTTATGAGAACGATTCTCTTCTTCGAACAGAGCATATTTGGATCCAACGCAAAGTTGTCCTATAACAGGCACAAACAGATATTTAATAAAATGACACCTTAAAAGCTAAACAATGAGTTGCACCATGAGGACAGTCCAACATTTGTAAGTTCCTGCTCGGACCGACTGGTCTTGATGCTTAAAACATTTTTCCATTATCTGTCGAAAATAATGCAAATTCAATACATAGTTTAAAAAAAGTTAAAGTTTTGATTTAGCTTACGGCGAGCAATTTATTCAAGAGATTGATTGGTATGGGTTGGCGGGCTGACTTTACAAGTGCAGACCAAGGTTGGAAAACTGTCGCTTTATTTAATTCCAACTCTTTTTCCATCCACCTGTATGTTTGACTTCCCTAAAATCAAAACTGATATAATAAGAAAGCCCGAAAATGTTATTTTTTTTATTTGGCCCTAAGTGTCACCCTAGGAGTACAGCTGACCAATCTAGCCGTTGAATAACAAGAATAATTTTCTACTCTTTCTTATCGATTCGTGATTTATTTTTACCTCGGCAAAAAGGGCTTCAAGTTCGACCGAAGAAAAAAACTCTTGAGGAATCTGAGTCGCCTGACTTTTTAAAAAATCTACCACGTGTTGGCACAAAAGCGGGTCATCCCCGAATCCACACTTAATAATAAGTGAAAATGACCTGAAAATGTTACGTTCGTTTTGAAAAGTATTCTGATTTGACCTCCTGTGCGCTTCATTGTGTACCTGATGTCTTCTGTCGAATTTTCAAACATCACCTCTCCTTTGATAATTTTTGCAACCCTTTCGATCTGGTTGTCGCCAAGTGTCCGCAACTTGGCAACGAGCGGGTCGTCGCCTTCGGCCATGGTGCTTCAAATCAATCTAAAACTGCAAGTGACACTCGAGTCTAAGGCAGTTAGAAAAATATCTTTGAGTTAAAGTACCTGTTACAGTCGAAACCCTCGCTCAATCTTTTTTCAAGAGGATGGAGTTCAAGGTCAAGAAGCCATTACCTGCAATCAAAATAAACACTTACTCCTGTTTTTGTTTTACTCAGCAGAAGAGATATATTCCCACATGAGTTTCTTTCAAAAATGGCCTAATCTTGACTCAAAATGAAACTGGTAACATCAGAACAAACTTCTCTTTAAGTTGCCTAAGATAAAAAAAGCTTCTTACTTTATCGGTCAAATCTAGAACGGCCAGTAATTTTGTAACCAATCAAGCGAAAGGCGGTGAAAATCAAAATAAAATCAAGTTCAATATCGGCAGTTTTTGAGACCCTTTCTCAAAAAGAAATAACAAACGCACTTCTCTATCATTAGTTGGCACTTTTGCTGGTCACTCTTTATACCAATTCCGCGAACTTTGCAACTTT
>Ga0194133_10007904_pt1 | contig 12588 bp, 8 predicted proteins | sample TA2KigOf40mmetaG_FD_155448 | JGI IMG/M metagenome (GOLD analysis project Ga0194133, IMG submission 155448) | Freshwater microbial communities from Lake Tanganyika, Tanzania - TA2015055 Kigoma Offshore 40m | ecosystem: Environmental > Aquatic > Freshwater > Lake | place: Tanzania: Lake Tanganyika...
AAAAGAAATGTGAGGAAATTGCTTCAATTTTAGGTATCGAGGAAGTTTACTCAGAAACTCAACCGCATCAAAAACTCGAGTTGATTGAAAAAATAAAAAAAAGAGGTAAAACAGCTATGGTTGGTGATGGCATCAATGATGCACCGGCCTTAACTACTTCTGATGTCGGAATTTCAATGAGTGATTCAAGTCAAATTGCCATCCAATCTGCCGAGGTAATCTTATTGAAAAATGAACTTAACATCATTGACAACCTGTTACGAATTGGAAATCACACACTCCTGACAATAAAACAAAATCTCTTTTGGGCATTTTTCTATAATGTAATCGCGATTCCTGTTGCAGCGTTTGGTTTTCTTAATCCAATGATTGGCGCCTTAACGATGGCTTTATCCGATATTATTGTAATTGGAAATTCTATCCGTCTAAAAACAAAATCACTATAATTGTGAATTTAAACTATTTTTAATGATCCATATTTATACTGATGGCGCATCGAGTGGAAATCCCGGACCCGGAGGATTTGGAGTAATACTACAGTCAGGCAAGTACTATAAAGAAATTTCTGAAGGTTATCGGAAAACTACCAATAACAGAATGGAGTTGCTTGCGGTAATTAGGGGTCTGGAAAGTATTAAAAAACCGGGACAGGATATCATGATCTATTCAGATTCAAAATATATCATAGACTCAGTCGAGAAAAAATGGGTGTTCAATTGGGTCAAAACAAATTTTATGGATAAAAAAAATAAGGACCTTTGGTTGAGGTTTGTGGAGGTTTATAAGCTACACCAGATAAGATTTACCTGGGTGAAAGGACATAATGGACATCCGGAGAATGAACGATGTGATGAATTAGCGGTTCAGGCTTCGAAACAAAAAACTCTTCAAGTTGACACTTATTTTGAAAAAGAAGATTTGAAATTAAATCTTTAATCAATCCCTCCTACTATTCCCAATTTCTCCATTTTTTCGGCAGCCCTTTCTTCCGGACTCTTGGAAGAATGAGTCCGCATTAATTCTTCCACTTTCAAAACCATATTCTTCGAGCCGATAAAAATGGCAGACCTTTGATGTAATGAAGTGACATTTTTATCGAGTATTCTATCATAACCGTCAGTTGCACGTCCGCCAGCCTGTTCAATTATAAAAGCCATGGGGTTGCACTCATAAACCAAACGAAGTTTACCATTGGGTGCTCCCGATGTGGTAGGATAAATGAATATTCCTCCTTTTATCATGTTTCGATGCAAATCAGCAACCATTGAACCAATATATCTTGAGGTATAAGGTCTTGAACTTTGTTCATCTTCCACTTGGCAATATTTCAGATATTTCTTTACACCTTCAGGAAAATGTACATAGTTACCTTCATTGATGGAATAAATGGTGCCATCCTCCGGAATCTTCATCTTTGGATGAGATAGACAGAACTCTCCAATAGACGGATCTAAGGTAAATCCGTTTACTCCTTTTCCGGTTGTATAAACCAGCATAGTGGAAGATCCGTAAATAATATAACCTGCCGCAACTTGCTCTGTACCTTTTTGAAGCACGTCGTTTAAAGTTGCCCTACCATCAACCGAAATTCTTCTGTAAATAGAGAATATAGTACCAACAGCTACATTCACATCAATATTTGAGGAACCATCCAGTGGATCTATGGCAAATATATATTTAGCATTTTTGGACACTTCTCCGTCGATATGTACAAATTCATCATTTTCTTCAGAAGCGACTATACAACACTCCCCACCACTCTTGAGTGCAGCAATAAATTGCTCATTAGCAAATACATCTAATTTCTTTTGAGATTCACCTTGAATATTGATGGTGCCCATATCCCCAAAAATATCCATCAGGCCGGCTTTATTGACTTCCCGATTAACAATTTTAGCAGCAATCCCAATATCTCTCAATAAACGAGATAACTCCCCTTTAGCGTAGGGAAAATCACTTTACTTTTCAATTATAAATTGCCCTAATGTTAAGATGCCTTTCATTTACTTAGTGTACTTTTTACGTTATCTATCCCTCAATTCGATGAGCTCTAAGTTATAAATTTTTTCTTCTGAAATGCAAAATCGAAGCAATGTACGAACTTTATGCCAGCCTTGCTTTCCTGCTGCTCCTGGATTTAAGTGTAAACAACTTATTTTTTTATCATAAATAACTTTGAGAATATGGGAATGACCAGAGATAAAAAGTCCCGGAGGATTATCGTAAATTTCTTCTCTAATTTTAGGGGCATATTTTCCGGGATAACCACCAATATGAGTTATCCAAACTTTTACTTCTTCACATTTAAACTTCAAATGCTCAGGAAATTGTGTTCGAATAGCATGGCTGTCAATATTGCCATAAACACCCCTTAATGGTTTAAACGCCCTCAATTCCTCCACTATTTCTATAGTCCCAAAATCGCCTGCATGCCAAATTTCATCACACTTTTCAAAATGTTTGAAAACAGCCTTATCCAAGTACCCATGAGTGTCAGAAATTAATCCGATAATTTTCATTCCCAGTTAAGCATTAAAAAATCGTAAAGTAGTCTTTCAGTAGCGCTTTATATTCCACAGAGTAAACTCCCCTACTTTCATAAATGACAAATTTTTCCTCTACTCTGTCCTTATCTTCCATTCCCATAACCATGATTATACGATGAGCTTTTGAATCTGGATAGGAATAAATGAATATCTCCTTTCTAACTTTCCAAACTCCTGCATGGGCCATTAACTCTTTAAACAACTGTGCTGTATGAATTGGTAAAATAACACAAAGCTGCCCATTTTTGTTCAAATGATTCACTGAATGAACCAACAATTCATCAAAAAAAGAAAGATCAGTATGCCGGGCCATACTCTTTTGCAAATTTTGCGAAGTCAGTGAATTAATAAAAAATGGCGGATTTGATATAATAAGATCATAACACTCCTTTCGAGTTAAAAAATGATCTTTTATGGAGCTGTTGAATAAAAAAATTCGGTCATCAAAAGGTGAGTTTGAAAAATTTTTTCTTGCTGCATTGGCAGTGTCTTCATTTATTTCGACTCCATGGATCATAGATTTTGGATATTTCTGTGCAAGCATCAAGGCAATCAGACCGCTACCTGTACCAACATCAAGAACCTTCTTTGGCTCATTAAAGTCGGCCAAAGCAGCAATTAATACCCCATCGGTATTCACTTTCATTGCACAGTTAGTTTGATCAATTTTAAACTTCTTAAAATAAAATAAAGATGACATCAGCTCTCATATAATTCAATTGGTAATCCATCGTCGGGATCAGAAAAAAATACAAATTTCTTGCCCGTGAATTCATCAATTCTTATTAATTCACAAAAAACTCCATTTTGCCTCAATTCATTTACTGATTGAACTATATCGGATACCTCAAATACAATATGGCGCAATCCGCTGGCCTCAGGATTTGTAATTCTTGCAGGTGGATCAGGAAAAGAGAATAATTCAATCAGGTATTGACCCTCCAAGGATAAGTCTAATTTATATGAATTTCTTTCCGACCGATAAACTTCCTTCACTATTTTAAACCCCAATACATCGGTATAAAATTTTTTTGAAACAGCATAGTCTGAACAAATAATAGCTAAATGATGAATGGATTTTAGCTTAAGCATATTGAGATCGTGATTTTAATTTAAATAGGTTTTTATTGAATCAAAAAATATGGTCTTTTCAGTATAATTTGATCCACTGTTAAATGGATAATGTTTCTAAATTAAATTTTAATTAGCAGAAAGTATGATTTCAAAAGAATTTCAGGGAATCAGACCGGTTATTTTATACTTTTAACTTGATGAAATACTTTTGAAATATTAATCAAAAAATAGATTTACAATCGGTTATAAATTCCAATATTAACAAAACAGGTCAGTAAAACGATTAATTAACCTCTTAGCTTACAACTTAAACCTTGCTAATATTGAATATTTTGAATTATTTTTTATTTTTAATATCTAAATGGTCTATTTTCTTAGATTTATTCGATATTTTTTACATTTTTATGCGCTAAAACATTTATTTTTACTGAAATTTTAATCAAAAAAAGCAAAACGATGTCATCTTTAAGATTCCAAGCACTTAATGCGGTCCTTTCCAGGACAATTCCTGAAGGAAAATCTCAATCATCCAAACTTTCCGATCTATATGGTGTGAATGTATTCAACCAGAAAAAAATGAAGGATACTTTATCCAAGGAAGCTTACAATGGTATATTAAATTCGGTAAACTCCGGCAGCCCTATTGATAGAAGTATTTCGGAGCAGGTGGCTTCTGCGATGAAATCATGGGCCATGTCGAAAGGTGCCACACATTATACCCATTGGTTTCAGCCACTTACGGGAAGCACTGCAGAAAAACACGACTCCTTTTTTGAACCTGCCTCAGATGGACAAGGTATCGAAAAATTTTCAGGTGAAGCCTTGGCACAACAAGAACCTGATGCGTCCAGCTTTCCAAATGGTGGTATAAGAAGTACTTTTGAAGCTCGCGGATACACAGCCTGGGATCCATCATCACCGGCATTTATAATCGGATCTACTTTATGTATACCTACAGTATTTGTTTCTTATACCGGCGAGGCTTTGGACTATAAAGCTCCTCTTTTGAAGGCAATTGGTCTGATGGATAAGGCGGCTGTTGCAGTCGCTCAGTACTTTGATAAAGGAATTGAAAAAGTAAACAGTTCATTGGGAATTGAACAAGAGTATTTCCTGGTAGATATCGCTTTATTCAACGCCAGACCGGACATGTATCTTACGGGTAGAACACTGTTTGGTCATATGTCTGCCAAAAATCAACAATTGGATGATCATTATTTTGGATCAATACCGGAACGAGTACTTGCTTACATGGAAGATCTTGAAATTGAAGCAATAAAACTAGGAATACCATTAAAGACCCGTCATAATGAAGTAGCCCCTTCTCAATTCGAGTGTGCTCCTTTGTATGAAGAGATGAATCTTGCCATTGACCATAATTCATTACTCATGGATTTAATGGATAAGGTTGCCAGAAGACATAACTTTAAGGTATTATTACATGAAAAGCCCTATGCAGGTATTAATGGCTCTGGTAAACACAACAACTGGTCATTAATTACGAATACAGGCAAAAATCTTCTCTCTCCGGGTAAAACACCAAAAAATAATTTGATGTTTCTCACCTTCTTTGTGAATACCATCAAAGCGGTCTATGAATACTCCGATTTATTGAGAGCATCCATAGCTTCAGTAAATAATGATCACCGTTTAGGCGCTAATGAGGCTCCGCCGGCTATTATCTCAACTTTTCTTGGAAGCCAGTTGAGCGACTTATTGGATGAGATTGAAACCTCCAGAGTAACATCAAAAATGAAGCAAGATTCGGCACTATGGACCAATATTCCCAAGATACCTTCGATCTTGCTTGACAACACTGATCGTAATCGTACCTCCCCAATGGCCTTTACCGGTAACAAATTTGAGTTGCGCGCTGTAGGATCATCAGCAAATTCAGCTAATCCTATGACCATATTAAATTTGATTGTGGCTGACCAATTGAATAAATTTCGGGCTGAGGTTGATAAACTAATCAAAAAAGGCGAAAAGAAAGATGTGGCCATTATGACCATTATAAAACGATACATTAAAGAATCAAAAAATATTCGTTTTGAGGGCAATGGCTACAGTGAGGAATGGGCAAAAGAAGCTGAAAAAAGAGGTTTATCCAACATTAAAACCACACCAAAAGCGTTGGATGTTTTATTAGATCCTAAAACAGATAAGTTATTTGAAGATACCGGGGTATTCAGTAAACGGGAATCTCATGCGCGTCATGAAATCTTATTGGAAAACTATTTTAAAAAGCTCCAAATAGAAGCACGTGTGATGGGTGATTTAATCGACAATATGATTATCCCTACTGCCATCAATTATCAAACTACATTGATCGAGAATGTTAAAGGTCTGAAAGAAATCGGACTTGGAGAGGATACATTCAATGCTCAGCTGGAAATTATCAAGAAAATTTCTACGCATGTAAACTTCATCAGAAAAGCAAACCTTGAAATGGTTAATGAGCGTAAAAAAGCAAATAACATTGAAGACATCAGAGATAAGTCAATAGCCTATGATGAAAAGGTGAAATCATACTTTGAACCAATACGCTATCATGTTGATAAATTGGAACAACTCGTGGATGATTCTAAATGGCCTCTTCCAAAATTCAGAGAGCTCTTGTTTATTAAGTAGCCAATGGATTTTAAATAAACAACAAAGTTCTGCCGAGGCAGAACTTTGTTATTTATAGCCAAATCTGCAATCTCATATCTCACATCTCATTTCAAAGTACTATTTTTGTGTCAATGTCAGAGCTAAAATATAACCAGAGGGGCGTTTCTGCCGATAAGGAAGATGTACATAATGCCATTAAAAACATAGATAAGGGTATCTTCCCGAAGGCTTTTTGTAAAATTATTCCCGATATTTTAGGTTCCGACAAAGACTATTGTAATATCATGCATGCCGATGGTGCCGGAACGAAATCCTCCCTAGCCTATGTTTATTGGAGGGAAACCGGTGATCTGTCAGTTTGGAGAGGAATAGCACAGGATGCTATCATCATGAATCTTGACGACCTACTTTGTGTTGGAGCCACTGATAATATCTTATTGTCATCAACCATTGGAAGAAATAAAAATCTTATTCCTGGCGAAGTCATCGCAGAGCTTATTAACGCAACCGAAGATATCCTTAGTGAATTACGAAAATTAGGAATCGGAATATATTCGACTGGAGGTGAAACCGCTGATGTCGGAGATATTGTCAGAACCATCATCGTTGATTCTACAGTAACTTGTAGAATGAAAAGATCAGATATTATTTCAAATGAAAAAATCCAGAAGGGAGATGTTATTGTTGGATTATCTTCTTATGGCCAAGCTAGTTATGAAAGAGATTATAATGGCGGTATGGGTTCAAACGGATTAACTTCCGCCAGACATGATGTTTTTCATAAGTATATTGCAAAAAAGTATCCTGAGAGCTATGATCCCGCGGTTCCTTATGATCTTTTATTTTCCGGTAGTAAAAAACTGACTGATAAAATTTATATTCCGGCCGAAAAATTCAATGAAAATTTAAATGTAACTACAGGAAAGTTGGTTCTTTCCCCAACTCGTACCTATGCTCCTATTGTAAAAAAGATATTAGATCAATACCGATCACAAATTCATGGAATGGTACATTGTAGCGGTGGTGCTCAAACCAAGATTCTTCACATTATAGAAAACCTTCATATCATAAAAGATAACATGATGGCTGTACCACCTTTATTTAACTTAATTCATGCAGAATCGGGTACCGACTGGAATGAAATGTACAAGGTTTTCAACATGGGGCATCGAATGGAATTTTATGTGCCATCAGAAATTGCTCCAAATATCATTGAAATCTCGAGAGAATTTAATGTAGATGCACAAATTATAGGCCGTGTTGAGAACTCAGAAAAAAAACAGGTGAGTATTCGCTCTCCTTATGGAGAGTTCGTATATAATTGAGCTGGTAATCGAATATAACAAGGCTGAGTGGTTAAAATGTTGCCAGCCTTACCCACCGAACTACTTTTTTAAGATTAGTTTTTCTTTTGGAACAGGCAATTTGCTGGTTCGAATATCTAGTTCATTGATTATATTTTTTGCTCCACCCAATATATCAATACACCAGAGAACAAAGCGAATATCCACAGATATGGTTCGCTTGTATTGCTTATCAAAGGCAATATCACCACTCATAGCCTCCCAGTTACCATCAAATGCAATACCAATCAGCTCTCCACTCCCATTGAGCACAGGTGAACCGGAATTACCACCTGTTATATCATTATTACTGATGAAGCCTACATTCAGGGTTCCATTTTCTGCATACTGCCCAAAATCACGCTTATGATAAGCATCAATTAACGATTGGGGAAGATCAAATTCATCATCTCCCGCACGATATTTTGCAATCATTCCATCTATTGTAGTGGTAATATTGTAGGTTATTCCATCCTTCGGACTGTAGTTTTGAATTTGTCCGTAGCTGATGCGCATCGTTGAATTAGCATCCGGATATATTAAGGCCCCTTGATTTTTTGACAATAATGCTTTCAGATAAAGTTGATCTAAACGATTCTTTTCGGCTAGAAACTGCCTGTAAACTGTTCCAAAATTTGTGTTAATATACTCCTGAGGCACTAAATTAATCGCATACCTATAGGCCGGATCGTTTTGAAGAACTTCTGTGGATGGATTTTTTAAAAATTCCTTTAGACTTTCGGGATTGATAAGTTTACTATTATTCCATAAAACTTCAGCATAATTCTGAAAAGTAGCCTCTGCGGTACCCTTCCAAAAATCCTCTAAAATTGAGGTTAGAAACTTTGGATGCTGTGATTTAGGCACATCATGATAGAATGAACTTAAAATTTGGGAAAAAATTTTCTTATCGGCTATTTCATTATATGTTTTCTGATAAGCACTTAGCATGCTATTCAAATTTTGATTTGCCTGGGTAATGTAAGCCGAATCCTCTTTCCTGGCACTCATAGACTTGAGTATATTACCAATCTGGGAAACATTTCTGACCCACGGAGAGGCTAAAAGACCCTCATTAACATAAGTAAAATGTACAGCATATGGCTGAAATGTTGAATAGGCATTTTTATACTGTACCATTAAATTGGTATATGATGCTGAGGAAGAAGCCCAACGGGTGAATTCTTCTTCTTGTTTTTGCTTTTCTTCGTAAATTTTGTATCTTTTTAATTGTTCTGTTTGACCGATAAAATATTTCCAGTAATTGGCAATATTAGCGTAGATCGATGAAAGTGCGAGCCGGGTTTCGTCACTTTTATCCATCTCTTCTTTCCATGCTTTTAATCGAATATCTCGTAACTTAACAATGGTAGGATTTGTTTTTTCGATCGCCAATTGAACTCCATATGAAGTCAGGTAACGATCAGTGCGCCCCGGAAAACCATAAACCATTGAAAAATCACCATTTTTTACTCCCTGAATAGATATAGGCAGCGATTTCTTGGGAGTATAGGGTTTATTTTCGGGTGAATATGCCGCTGATTTATTATTCTGATCCGCATAAACCCGAAAGACAGAAAAATCACCGGTTTGACGTGGCCATTCCCAATTATCGGTATCTCCACCAAACTTACCAATTGATTGTGGCGGTGTGCCAACTAAACGAACATCATTAAATCGCTCATAAACAAATAGCAAATATTGATTTGCCTTGTAAATATCCCTCACATCAGCCTCCAATTTATTCCCTTTGCTAACCTCTGCAATGATCTCTTTACTTATTTCTGAGACTCTGATTGCTTTATCCTTTTCCTCAATTCCATTCAAAGCAGCCATTACCCTTGGGGTAACATCTTCCATCCTGACCAGAAAACGAACAAATAAACCCTGTATTGGTTTCTCTTCCTGAAAAGACTTAGCATAAAATCCATTATCCAGAATATTATTTTCTAAGGTTGAATTAGACGCTACGGCATCATAACCGCAATGATGATTGGTTAAGATTAAGCCATTTTTGGATACAATTTCACCTGTACAAAAACCACCAAAGGATACAATAGCATCCTTAATACTCGCTTTATTAACACTATAGAGATCTTCAGGAGTCAATTTGAAGCCCTGTTTTTTCATCTGATCATAATTTTTTCCAATCAGCATAGGTAACCACATACCTTCGTCGGCTTTCACCGGTTTATTAAAACCCAAGATAAATGCCAGCATGAATGCTACGGCATGAGTCAATTTTTTCATAAGATTGAACATTAATTGGTTAAAGCAAATATACATTCAAAAGGAAGAAAAGCTAATGGAACATTTGATTTGTTCAAAAAAAAAGCTACGGATAAAATCCGAAGCTTTTCTTACGATTAGTAACCTTTATTGAAAATTATAACGGAAACCAAATTGCATGAAATAAGTCGAAGCAAAAGTTTGGGTTGTTCCAAAAGTTGAGTCGACCGGTTTATTATTGAATGTATTTAACCAAAAAGTAGGCCTGACGGTTCCACTTGGCGTTAAAGCTGATACGTTTTGAGGAACAAGAATACCAGCGCTTTTTACGAAATTAACATTTCCCCAACCACTGTTTAACATATTTCCGAAATTCATGATGTTCATAGTAAACTGAACATTATTTTTGGATCGACCAATATTTTTGAATAGCTCCTGAGTTAGGGTTATATCTACCTGATTCCTCCATGGTAACTTTCCACCATTGCGCTCAGCATATTTACCCTTGTTATTTCTGAGGTACTCATCTTGCTCAATGTAAGCAAAAAATAAATCACTTTGTTGCTGGGCAGTATACTCAACATTTCCTGTAGCTGCGGAAGCAGGACGAGGTGCAAATGTAATTTCACTAGGATCTTTCGGGATATAAATCAAATCATTAGTCTGGAGATCGCGATTAAAATCAGTAGAATAGGTGTAGGAAAATCTACCCTGATGTGAAGCCTCGAAGAACATGGAGAATGAAGTAGCCAAGTTTTTGAAATATTCCTTCCGGTAAGAAAGACCTGCAATGAGACGGTGAGGTATATTGAAATTTGAATAGCTCAATCCAGGAATATTACCTGTATTTGATGTTTGAGTTAATGACCAAGTATTAAACAACTGATCACCATTACCGTCATAAAGAACTCTTTGATCACTTCTAGTATAAGACAAAAGAGCCGATAAACCTCTACTAAAGGCTTTATTTAAGGTAGCCGTGATGAACCATGAATGACCATCTTGCGCATTATCTAAAACGACAGGATTTAACGCAGCAGTAGCCGTAGCACTTGCCTGACCTGTTGGTGTCAATTTATTGATAAACTTACCGACGTTTGCACTCGGATACATAGGACGGTTATCAGGATAACCTGAAACGTTCAATGGTACAGGGTTCACAAGGTTTACATTAAAACCTTTGGCTATGTTCAAGTCTTTGTTGTAAATACCCTCCAAAGTTCCTACAATACCCCAAGGTAGTTTGGCATCTAAAGCTAAACTACTTTTCCATGTTTGAGGGAATCTAAAATCCGGATCTATCGCGCTCAGCGTAGCCGGAATAGAAGTACCTGCCGCCGGCGGCGTTGCAGGAAGATATTTTCTGACATCCGGACTAAAAGGTCCCGGAGTGTTTGCTGTACCATTCCAGTTTTGGGTGAACTGAACCAATCCTGCATCACCTGATTGAGCTACAATCCATACAAAAGGAACTCTGGCTGTAAATACACCGGTTCCCCCTCTCAATTGCAAAGAACGATCACCTTTGACATCATAATTGAAACCAAATCGTGGAGAAAACATGATTCTCTCCTTTGGCAATACCCCGGTGTCTAATTTTCTACCTTCTGAAAAAGTTAAAGGAGCAACTAATGGATGAGTTTTGATTTCTGGTACATCCGGATATGTCGGTAGTTCAAGCCTTAAACCGGCGGTTAAATTTAATTTTTCGCTTACACGGAAATTATCCTGAAAATAAGCGGAGTATTGTTGGAATTTAAAACTTGGAAAAGCCTGCTCATACCCAGGTGAGAGCGAATAGGTGATTGCATAATCATTAGGCTTCGCACCATTTACAAAATCAGCCCATGAATTAAACCGATATGCACCTGTTCCAAAACGTTGAAAACCATTTTTGGTGGTACTAAAGTCCATTTGTAAACCAAGATTTAATTCATGGTTTCCTAAACTCATGGTCAAATTGTCGGTAAAACTGTATGTTTTAACATCTCTTAAATTGCCATAAGTAAATGGCTCATATCCGAAGGTGGTAAAGGCAGTACCATCTTTCATGATGTCCACTAAAGGGAAAATATCACTTTCTGATCCTCTAGGATCATTTTGGTGCGTATAACTTCCTCTAAGGGTGTTGGAAATTTTTGCTCCAAAGCTGGAGTTTAATTCAGCAGCCAGAGAATACTGATTAGCTTCCTGAGTATAATTGGAATTGCTGAAATTTAAGTGCCCTGGATTAAGTCGTCCACCATTGTTTGGAAAGTTAAAACCGGTGCCTGATGTTGAGCCACTTATGAAAAACGGTGTTGCACTTTCAACCTGATTATAACGAATATTAAGTCGATGATCCTTATTAATATTCCAGTCTAATCTTGCTAAAAATTTATTATTATAACTCTCATTTGGATACCCTTGATAAATACCCGGGTCATAGTTATAGGTCTTTAATAAATAGCTACGAATATCGTCCAGCTCTGAAGAAGTAGGACGAGCAATGTTTGGGTTTGAGCCAAAAGGTGCTGAAGGTGATGCAGCCACTCTGGTTTGACCAGGTCTGGTTTGTGCAGTTCGGTCGATATTGGCGAAGAAAAAGAGTTTATCCTTGATAATTGGTCCACCTAAACTTAACGCATACTGCGTTTCATCAAGTGGTTGTAATACAATAGGGGTTCCATCTACCTTATTACCTTGATTGGCCTGGTTTCTCATACCAAAAAAGGCATTACCAAAGAAATCATTTCTTCCTGATCGGGTTACAGCGTTAATCGCACTACCTACGAAACCGGACA
>Ga0194133_10007905_pt1 | contig 12584 bp, 14 predicted proteins | sample TA2KigOf40mmetaG_FD_155448 | JGI IMG/M metagenome (GOLD analysis project Ga0194133, IMG submission 155448) | Freshwater microbial communities from Lake Tanganyika, Tanzania - TA2015055 Kigoma Offshore 40m | ecosystem: Environmental > Aquatic > Freshwater > Lake | place: Tanzania: Lake...
GCTGGACAGGTCCCAGTGCGTGAGCGCGTCGTACATCGGGATGCCGGTGAAGCGGTTGCCCTCGAAGCCCTGATCGGGCTGGCCGAGCGTGCGCGGAATGTCGGCGGCGGTCATGGCGATGCGCAGCCCGCTGCGCCCCGCGTGGATGCGCGCTCAGCGGCTGCGCGCCACGCTGCCGCAGCGCGCGAGCATTGCGTGCAACAAAACGTTGCAGCCGGCAGTGATGTGCTCGGGCGTGGCGTCCTCGATCTCGTTGTGGCTGATGCCGTCCTTGCAGGGGATGAAGATCATGCCGGTGGGCGCCAGCCGCGCAGCATACACCGCATCGTGCCCCGCCCCCGACACCACCGGCATGTGCGAATGCCCGAGCATCGTGGCCGCGCCCGCCACCGCCTGGGTGCAGTCGGCGTGAAACTGCTGCGCCGGAAAGCTCGACACCAGCTTGAAGTCGATGCTCAGCCCGGTGAGCGTGGACAGCGAGCGCGCGAAGTCGCGCACCTCTTGCGCCATCTGCTCCACCGAGGCGTCGCTGTGGCTGCGCAAATCGATCGAGAACTTGACCTCACCGGGGATCACGTTGCGGCTGTTCGGGTGCACCTGCACCATGCCCACCGTGCCGCGGCCATGCGGGCCGTGGCGGTTGGCGGTGGCCACCACCTCCTGTATCACCTGCACGGCCACCTGCAGCGCGTCGCGGCGCAGCCCCATGGGCGTGGGGCCGGCGTGCGCCTCCATGCCGCGCACGGTGCAATCGAACCAGCGGATGCCCAGCACGCCCTGCACCACGCCGATGGTGATGCCTGCGTCCTCGAGCACCGGCCCTTGCTCGATGTGCGCCTCAAAGTAGGCGCCGATCGGATGCGCACCGGGCTCTTCGTCGCCGATGTAGCCGATGCGCTGCAGTTCGTCGCGCACGCTGCGGCCCTGCGTGTCGGTGGCGGCGTAGGCATGCTCCAGGCTGAAGGCGCCGGCAAACACGCCCGAGCCCATCATCACCGGCACGAAGCGCGAGCCTTCTTCGTTGGTCCAGACCGCCACCTCGATCGGGGCTTCGGTGCTGATGCCGCGGTCGTTCAGGGTGCGCACCACCTCGATGCCGGCCAGCACGCCGTAGTTGCCGTCGAACTTGCCGCCGGTGGGCTGCGTGTCGATGTGGCTGCCGGTCATCACCGGCGGCAGCGCCGGATTGCGGCCCGCGCGGCGCATGAAGATGTTGCCAATGCGGTCCACCGTCACGCTCATGCCGGCCTCGCGCGCCCAGCGCACCACCAGGTCGCGGCCTTCGCGGTCAAGGTCGGTCAGGGCCAGTCGCGCCACGCCGCCCTTGGGCGTGGCACCGATGCGCGCAAGTTCCATCAGCGAGTTCCACAGCCGCTCGCCATTGATGCGCAGGTCGGAAAGGGTGGAGGTGACGGTGGCCATGGGATTCACTTCGGGGTGCGGTCGATGATGGATGCAGAGTCGGTTGCAGCATCGGGCGGTGCAGCGGCATTGTCGCGGTAGCCGGCGAACACGTCACGCAGCGGGCGATTGCCTGCATTGCGGCCCGCCAGCGAGCTTTCGAGCTCGCCCAGGTGGCGCTTCATCTCGCTGGCCGCCGGTGCGGCGCCACGCTGCAGTGCAACGATCAGGTCCACATGCCGGTGCGACACGCACACCTGGCCGCCGTGCAGCTTGAAGCGCGCCATCAGCAGCGAGGTGGTGGGCAGCAGGCCCGACAGCAGCCGGATGAACACCGGATTGCCGTGCATGCGCGCCAGCGCCGCATGGAACTCGCCCGACAGGCGGATGGCCTCGGCGCGGTCACCGCGCGCATCGGCGTCCGACTCGGCCTGCGCCAGCTGCATCAGCTCGGCGCTTTGCGCCGGCGTGAGGCGCCCGCCCAGCCGGCGCGCGATCTCGCATTCAACGATGCGGCGTGCATCGAACACATGAGCCGCATCCTCCAGGCTGGGCAGCGGCACGCGCGCGCCGCGGTTGTGCTGCAGTTCGATCACCTGGTCCTGCGCCAGACGCTGCAAGGCCTGGCGCACCACCGTGCGCGACACGCCGAATTCGGTGGCCAGCTCTTCCTCGCGCAGCCAGGTGCCAGGCTCCAGCCGGTGCTCGAGCACCGCCAGGTAAATGCCGTTGTACACGCGGTCGGTGGCAGTGGGCGAGCGCCGCCCGTCAAAGCCAGGACGCGCGTTCATGCCCGCCCCCTGCGCTGCAGCGCGACGGCGATGCTTGTGCCACCATGCAGGCCATGCGCACCGAAGCCCCCCATACTCAGCAGATGGCGCAGCAGACCGATCCTCTGCACCTCACGCCCGAACCACTGACGGCGCAGGCCTTTGCGCCCTACGGCTGGATGCTGGACATCGACGTGGCCTTTGCCGAGGGCGCGGGCCGCGCCATCAATGCTGGCACCAGCCGCCGCGCCGACCTGCCGGGTCAACTGCAACTGCACGACGAGGGCGGTGCGCCGCTGGTGACGGTGTTTCGCGCGCAGGCGCAGCGGCTGGCCGGGCCGTGGCGAGTGCTGGAGCGGCACCGGCTGGGCAGCCAGAGCTTTGTGCCGCTGGCCGCATTGCCGGCCGATCCAGCCCGCACCGCTGCGGTAGCGGACACCGCCTGCCTGCTGCTGGTTGCCCTGGGCGCCGAGGCACCCGATGCGGCCACGCTGCGCGCCTTCACTGTGGGTGCGCGGCAGGCCTTCACCCTCAAGCCCGACACCTGGCATCACCCGCTGATCGCACTGGCCACCCGCGACTTCCTGGTGATAGAGCGCCGCGCGGCACAGGAAGACTGCGAAGTGCTGCATCTGGCGCGACCGGTTCACATCGTGATGTAGCCGCTGCGCGGGGTCAGGCGGCTTGCGCGCCGATGCACTCGGCCAGCGCGATCAGGCTGCGGTCGCTGCCCGCCGGGCCCAGCAACGAGATGCCGAACGGCGCCCCCAAGCGCGATGCCAGCGGCATCGAGATCTGCGGAAAGCCCGACAGGCCCGCAATGCACAGCATGCGGATCGCGCGGTTGCGGTAGTCCTCGAGCGAGGCTTCGGAATCACTGCGCAGCGGCGCCACATCGGGCATGGTGGGCATCAACAGCACGCCGTCTGTGCCCAGCAGTTGGGTCATGTGGGCGCGAAAGCGCTGGCGGAAGGTGGTGGCCTGCGCCACCTGCGCATCGGCCACCGCACGCGACCAGGCAAAGCGCTCGGCCACGCCCGGGCCCAGCGGCGGATTGAAGCGCTCGATCAGCGGGCCGTCGGTGGTCCAGGCTTCGCGGCCCTGGATGTAGCGGAAGTTCCAGTACATCGCGTCAAAGTCGTCCAGCGAGGCCTGCACCGGCGCGGCGGCACCCAGCATCGATTCAATGCGCGCACGCACCGGTGCCAGCGCAGCCAGCGGCTCGGGCTGCAGCAGCCCCCACACGTCGGCGGGCGCCAGCAGGCGGATGCGCTCGGGCAGCGGTTGCGCGTCGGCGCCGGCCAGCACGTCGGCAGCGCGGGCAAAGGTCTGGGCGTCGCGCGCGAACCAGCCGCAGGTGTCCAGGCTGGGCGACAGGTCCAGGCAGCCACGCAGGCTGATGCGGCCGTGGGTGGGGCGGATGCCGTACAGGCCGCAATGGCTGGCCGGTGCGCGCACCGAGCCGCCGGTGTCGGTGCCCAGCGCGATGTCGGCCAGGCAGTTGCTGACCGCCGACGCCGAACCCGACGATGAACCGCCGCTGATGCGGTCTGGCGCACCCCCGTTGATCGGTGCGCCAAAGTGCGCGTTGTTGCCGTTCATCGAGAACGCGAGTTCATCGGTGACCACCTTGCCGACAAAGCGCGCGCCCGCGTCCAGCAGCTTGCGCACCGCATCGGCATGCGTGGTCTTGATACCCGACATGGCCAGCACCAAGGGCTGGCCGCCGCCGGTGGGATAGCCCGCCACATCGAACAGGTCCTTGGCTGCGAAGGTCAGGCCCGACAGCGGACCGGTGGACGCATGCGGCACCGATGCATCGGGGTACGGCAGGAAGGCGCGGGCGGTATCGTGAATCAGGGGCATTGGAGGACTCCGTGTCGGGGTTCAGGCGGCTGGCGCCGGCACCGTCTGGTCCAGCCGCAGGCAGCGGGCCTGGTGCCCGGGTTGCAGCGTGACGGCCTCGGGGCGCGTCTGGCAGCAGGCGTCGTTGGCCAGCGAGCAGCGCTCGGCAAAGGCGCAGCCCGGCGGCAGCGCCGACAGGTCGGGCGGCGCGCCAGGAATCGTCTGCAGCCGCGCGCCCTTGGCCAGCGCACCGTGCGCGCGGCTGGCCAGCAGCGCACGGGTGTAGGGGTGGCGCGGCGCGCGGATCAGATCGCGCGCAGGGCCCTCTTCCACGATGCGGCCGGCATACATCACCGCAATGCGGTCGGCCACCTCGACCGCCGCGCCGATGTCGTGCGTCACGAAGATCACCGACAGGCCGAGGTCGCGCTGCAGCTCGCGCAGCAGCAACAGGATCTGAATCTGCACCGTGGCGTCCAGCGCGGTGGTGGGCTCGTCGGCCAGCAGCAGTTGCGGCTTGCAGGCCAGGGCCAGCGCGATCATGGCGCGCTGGCGCATGCCACCGCTCATCTCGTGCGGATAGGCCTGCAGACGCCGCTTGGGGCTGGGGATGCGCACCCGCTCGAACAGCTGCAGCGCGCGCTGCTGTGCATCGGCGGCGCTGATGCTTTCGTGGCGGCGGATCGATTCGACGATCTGCGCACCCACGCTGTACACCGGGTCGAGCGCCAGCAGCGGCTCCTGGAAGATCATCGACGCGATGCGGCCGCGGTAATCGGCAAGCGTGCGCTCGGACATCGCCAGCACATCCTCGCCGGCCACACGCACCTGCCCGCTCATCTGCGTGCGGCGGGCGGGGTGCAGGCGCAGCAGCGAACGCAGCGTGACGCTTTTGCCCGAGCCGGATTCGCCGATCAGCGCCACCACCTCGCCGCGCGCCACCTGTAGGTCCACGCCGTCCACGGCGCGCACCGGCTTGCGCCCGCCGGTGAAGGTGACGTGCAGGTCGCGCACGTCGACCAGCAGATCGGCACTGGAGGCGCGAACGGTGGCGCGGTCGGCGGCCCGATCGGTGGCGTGTGCGGCAGCGGTATGGGTGTTCATGGTCTGGGGCGTGGTCATGTCAGGCCGCCTGCGCCAACGCTGCGTCCGTGAGTGCCGACGGCGCGGCGCCGTGGCCGCTGCCGCGGTCGTACATCAGGCAGGCCACCGGGTGGCCGCCGGCCGAGCCCGCAGCAGGAGCCACCAGCGTGGGCACGCGCTGCGAGCACACCGGCTGCGCCTGCGCGCACCGGGTGTGAAAGCGGCAACCCGAGGGCGGGTTGATCGGGTTGGGCGGGTCGCCGGCCAGCGGCGGCACCTCGGTGCGGTGGTCCGGGTCCATCGACGGAATGGAGCTCAGCAGCGCGCGGGTATAGGGATGCTGCGGCACATTGAACAGCGCCTCGCTCTCGCCGATCTCCACCACCTGCCCGAGGTACATCACCATCACGCGGTCGCTCATGTAGCGCACCACGTTCAGGTCGTGGCTGATGAAGATGTAGGTGAGGTTGAACTCGTCCTTCAGGTCGAGCAGCAGGTTGAGCACCTGCGCCTCGACCGACTTATCGAGCGCCGACACCGCCTCGTCAAGGATGATCAGGCGCGGCTGCAGCGCCAGGGCGCGCGCGATGTTGACGCGCTGGCGCTGGCCGCCCGACAGCTCGTGCGGATAGCGCTCGGCAAAGCGGCGCGGCTCCAGGCCCACACGGGCCAGCAGGTCGCGCGCACGCTGCACCGCCTGGTCGCGCGGCAGCCCGTGCACCTGCGGCGCAAAGGCGATCGAGTCCTCGATCGTCAGCCGCGGGTTGAGCGACGCATAGCTGTCCTGGAACACCATCTGCGACTGGCGCCGGAAGTCCTTGAGCGACAGGTCGCGGCTGCCGACGGCCGCGCCTTCAAACACGATGTCGCCGCGGTCGTGCGCGATCAGTTGCATCAGCAGGCGCGCAGTGGTGCTCTTGCCGCAGCCGGACTCGCCCACCACGCCAAGGGTTTCGCCCTCGCGCACCGAGAAGTCCACGCCGTCGACCGCGCGCACCACGCCGCCACCCTTGCCGAACACGTCCTTCTTCAGCGGGAAGTGCTTGACCAGGCCCCGCACGTCCAGAAGCGTCTTGCCTTGTGCCATCGTCTGCCCCTCAGCCTTTGATTTAGCCCTTGATTTCCATGGCCGAGCGCAAGCCATCGCTCAGCAGGTTGAATGCGATCGAGGTGATGAAGATCATCACGCCCGGCAGTGCCGCGATCCACGGCTGGGTGTAGATGGCCGTGCGCAGCGTGTTGAGCATCAGGCCCCACTCGGGCTCGGGCGGTTTGACGCCCAGGCCCAGGAAGCTCAGGCCCGAGGCCAGGATCATCGCCACCGCGATCAGGCTGGTGGCGTACACAAAGATCGGCCCCAGCACATTGCCCAGCACATGCACCCGCACGATGGTGAAGGCACCGGCGCCCGAGGCGCGCGCGGCCTCCACAAAGTCGCGTGTGCGGATCTGCGTGGTCACGCTCTCGGCCACCCGCGCGATCGGCGGGATGAACACCACGGTGAGCGAGATCAGCGAGTTGGTGATGCCCGCACCCAATGCGCCCGACAGTGCAATGGCCAGCAGCACCGACGGGAAGGCGTAGAACACGTCGATGGTGCGCATGATCACCGTGTTGACATAGCCGCCCGCATAGCCCGCGGTGATGCCGATGATCGAGCCGATGATGAAGGCGCACACCACCGGCGTGATGCCCATGAACAGGCTCAGCCGCGCGCCCACCATCAGGCGCGACAGCATGTCGCGGCCCAGTTCGTCGGTGCCCAGCGGAAAGTTCGGCGTGCCGATCGGCTTGAGGCGCGACAGCATCGACGACTTGTACGGATCGGCCGGCGTCAGCATGCCGCCGAACAGCGCCAGCAGGATCAGCACCAGCACCACGAAGGCAGCGGCCATCGCCACCTTGTCGCGCAGCAGCCGGCGAAAAACGGTTTGCCAGTAACCGGGCGAGCGCTCGAAAGCCACCGTCGGTACCTTGGCCGGATCGACCGCAATGTTCAGCATGTTCATCGGGGTGTCCTTGTCAGCGGGCGATGCGCGGATCGAGCAGCGTCTGCACCACGTCGACCACGAGGTTGAGCACCACGAAGAACATCGCCAGCACCAGGATGGTTCCCTGCAGCAGCGGAAGGTCGCGCTGGAAGATGGCGGAATTGAGCAGAAAGCCGGTGCCCGGCCAGGCGAACACGGTTTCGATCAGGATGGAGCCGCCCAGCAGGTAGCCCAGTTGCAGGCCCATCACCGCCAGCGCGGTGGGCGCGGCGTTCTTGACCACATGGAGGAACACGCCCACATCGGTGAGGCCCTTGGCGCGCAGGCCCACCACGAACTCCTGCGCCAGGATCTCGGCCACCAGGGCGCGCACCGTGCGCGCGATGATGCCCATGGGGATCACGCTCATGGTGATCGCCGGCAGCAGCATGTGCTTGATGTGTTCCCAGTCCCACTTCCACTGGTCGGAGCCGCCGGGGCCGGCGCCGCTGGCGGGCAACCACATCAGCAGCGACGAGAAGATGATCACCAGCACCATGCCCAGCCAGTAGTGCGGCACGCTCACGCCCAGCACCGAGGTGAAGGACGCCGCCTTGTCCACCCACGAGTTCTGGAAGTAGCCGGCCACGAAGCCGAACAGGCAGCCGAAGATGAAGCCGATCAGCGTGGCCATGGCCGCCAGGCGCAGGGTGTTGCCCACCGCCTTCAGCACCTCGGCTGTCACCGGACGGCTGCTGGCGATCGAGGTGCCCAGATCGCCCTGCAGCGCGCGCCAGACCCAGCTGGCGAACTGCTCGGGGTAGGAGCGGTCAAAGCCGTACAGCGTGCGCAACTGCTGCTGCATCTCCTGCGACGCGTCGGGCGGCAGGATGGACACTAGCGGGTCGCCGGGCGCCAGGTGCACCAGCGCGAAGCACACCAGTGCCACGCCCAGCATGATGGGCAGCGTGTAGAGGATGCGTCTGAACAGGAACTGCAGCATGAGAAGCCAGCGTGAAGCCAGCCGGTGTGCGGCACAGGCCGCCCCACCGACAGGTGTTGCAGAAAACGGAAAGACCGAATGACGGTGCCAGGCCCGGCGCCGCGTGGCAGCCCTGCGGCCGCAGCCGCAAGGCCTTCACGCCAGCGCCGGACGCGCGCCGCCGTCAGTCGAGCGACATCGGCGCGATATCGATGAACCAGCTCTTGGGCTGCACCACGCCCTTGACCTTGGCGCTCATCGCGCGCGGGCCCACGTCGTGTGCAATCCAGATGAACGGTGCTTCTTCAACGACGCGGGCATGCAGCTTGGCCAGTGCGGCGTCGCGGCCCTTGTCGTCGAAGGTGCTGCGGGCGTCGCCGATCAGCTTGTCGAACTCGTCGTTGCCGAAGAAGCCCCAGTTGTTGGACACCGGCGGGAAGGTCTTGGTGCTGGTGAAGCGCACCATCGCAAAGAACGGGTCCATCGCCGCGTAGCTCACGTTGATGGCGTGCGCGCCGCGGGCGGATGCGTCCTTGGCGCCGAGACGCCAGTTGGTGAACAGCGTGTTCCACTCGATCACGTCGAACTCGATGTCGAAGTAGCACTGCTTGAGCGACTGCTGCACGAATTCGTTCATCGGCAGCGGCTGCATCTGGCCCGAACCCGAGGCCGAGATCTGCACCTTGGCCTTCATCGGGCGCTGGGCCGAGAAGCCCGCCTTCTGCATCAGCGCCTGTGCGGCACGCACGTCGTACTTGATGTCGAACTTCGGATCACCCCACCACGGATGGCCCGGGGGCACCGTGCCCTTGGGGATGCCCATCATGCCGCCCAGCAGCGTGCGTAGGCCCTCGCGGTCCACGCACAGGTTGGCGGCATGACGCACGTCCTTGTTCAGCCAGGGCGACCCGGGCAGGAAGGACAGCTGCCACGGCCACACGTGCGGCTGCGGGTTGCTGTAGATGGTGAAGCCGCGCTGGCGGATCTGCGCCATCGCATCCGGTGCCGGCGCCTCGATCCAGTCGACCTGACCCGACAGCAGCGCCGCGGTGCGGGCGTTGGCCTCGGGCATGGGGATCATCACCACGCGGTCGATCTTGGGGCGGCGCTTGGCGTCCCAGTAGTCCTTGTTGGCCACGAGTTCCAGACGCTCGCGCGGCACGAAGCGCGTCATCTTGAACGGACCCGAGCCCGAAGCGTCGGATGCAAACGCGGCCCAGGCGGCCTTGGACTTGTCGGCCGGCGTGGCGCCTGCGGCGGCGTCGAACTTCTTCTGCCAGTGGGCCGGGCTGGCTATGAACAGGTTGGTCAGGTTCAGCGGCAAGAAGGAATCGGGTTCGCTGGTGGTCAGCTCCACCGTCAGGTCGTCGATCTTGCGGGCGCTGCGCAGCGTGGGCATGCGCGAAGCGGTCACACCCACCTGGCTGGCGTCAAAGTGAACAGCATCCTTGTCGAGCACCTTGCGCACGTTCCACACCACCGCGTCGGCGTTGAACGGCGAGCCGTCATGGAACTTGACGCCCGGACGCAGCTTGAAGGTCCACTTGGTCTTGTCGGTAGCGCCCACCTGCCAGCTCAGCGCCAGGCCAGGAATCAGCACGCTGGGCTTGTCGGCGCTGGACAGGTCCCAGTGCGTGAGCGCGTCGTACATCGGGATGCCGGTGAAGCGGTTGCCCTCGAAGCCCTGATCGGGCTGGCCGAGCGTGCGCGGAATGTCGGCGGCGGTCATGGCGATGCGCAGCACCTTCTCTTGCGCCAGCGCGGGCTGGGCAGCGGCAGCGACCAGGGCGCCAGCCACCAGCGCGAGGCGCCAGCGGGCTGAGGCAAGTCGGGACAGGGTGGAAATCCGTTTCATCGTGGCTCCAGGTTGACTTGAGGCAGGGGTCATGGCCGCGGCCCGGTGCAATCGCAGGTCGCATACAAAAGCATGCCGCCGCGCCGTGGTACTTGGCAAGTTCTTTGTATGCAACGCTCATGCCACCAGGGTCATCCCGCGTGGCCAAGGTCAACGCAAGTTATTGAATCACATGGATTTTTTCACTCGGAACAGCGTCATATCGGTGTTTTCCCGCACCGCCCCGGAAGATGCCATGCTGGTGCACGATTCACCGTTTTGGCGCATACCCAAGTAACTTTGTATGCAATGATGCCCCGACACGGGGCGCAAAATCCGCTGGACATCCGCACTGAACACCCTTCGACCCACGCCCGGACCGGACCATGAAACTGCTCGTCATCAATCCCAACACCTCTGGCCCCATGACCGACGCGATCGCGCAGGCCGCGCGTGCGGTGGCCGCCCCCGGCACCGAGATCGTGGCGGTGCATCCGGGCTTTGGCCCGCTGTCGATCGAGGGCCATCACGAAGAAGCGTGGGCTGCGGCCGGCGTGGCCGAGCAGGCCCGCCTGGCACGCGCGTGGAACCCCGCCGCCACGGTGATCGCCTGCTTTGGCGACCCGGGCCTCGAGGCCGCGCGCGAAGCGCTGGACGGCCCGGTGATCGGCATCGCCGAGGCGGCCTTTCAGGCGGCCAGCATCGTGGCGAGCGGTTTTTCGGTGGTGACCACGATGACGCGCACCTGCATCATGGCCGAGCGCCTGGTGCAGCGCTATGGCTTCGAGCACCAGTGCCGCGGCGTGCACGGCACCGACATCGCGGGTCATAGCCCTGTCTTTCTTGATCTGCCGCTACCGACTGCATTGGCGACCCTTTGTGACCACAGGGCTGATGGTCGCCCTTATAGGCGCATCTCTGAGTGCGAAGAACCTGATGCTCGATGCCCAAGCCTATGAGAGCAATCTGCGGCAGGCCCTCTGGGCCGAAAAGCCCATGCTGGCCTTGATCGTCGAGTGGGCCGCCCGAGCCTCGACTCAATGGTCACGGGCCATTGAACTGGCGCATCGCCATCTGTTGTTGAGCTATTCGTTCAAGCCCATTTTTTGATGGCATCAAGGCTCCGCGGGAGACCCCAGCCGGAGCAGCACCCGCCCGCCCTCGACCTTCACCGGCCAGGCGCGGACGGGATCTGTTGCCGGACCGCAGATGACCGTGCCGTCGCGTAGGTCAAACAAGGCCTGGTGGAAGGGGCATTCGACCTGATGCCCCTCGACAAAGCCATCGCAGAGCTTGGCCATGCCATGGGTACATTGGTTGTCCAGGGCGAAGATCCCGTCTTCGGTCTTGAAAAGGGCAATCTCATGGCCGGCTGTATGCACGGCCACGCCTGCGCCCTCAAAAAGATCGGCCTCGGCAGCCACATCGGTCCAGTCGCTCGGGGTCATATCGGGTAAATGATGGAGTTGGGAATCATCTCACTGTCAAAAACGCACAGGCGCTGGGCAAACCGGAGCCCGTCGACCGTGCGTGCAACCTGGTCGATATAGCGCCCCACATTGAAAACGGTGCTTTCTTTGTCGTACTTGGTGCGAAAAACCGCATAGTTGGCCTCGCTGTGGATCAGACCCAACTCGACCTTGCGCACCACGACAGCACCCACCACATGGCGCTGGTAGTAGGGGTCATGAAAGATGGTCTGCGAAATGCCGTAGACGCGATCGAGCAGCATCCCCTTGCTTGTAAGGGACAGGGTGGCCAGGGGAAAGCCGCGCTCATGGTTTTCGCGCGACTGAAGCTTGTAGAGGCAAGGGTCAGTAAAAAAATCGGGCCACCTATCCCACTGGCCCGCATCGAGGGCCAGGGCATAGTCGGCATAGAGCTGTTGCAGTTCCAGCCAGGTCTGGGTGTCGACACTCATTGCAACTCCATCACCTTGCGCCAGTAGGCGTACATGCCACGGATCAGGGTCTCAGTGACCATGTGATCGGTGTCGCCCACCTCGCGTCCGCCGAGTTCGGCCAGCGCACGGTGCTGCTGCCGGGTTTCAAAGGCTTGTTGCGAAAACTCAATCACCTCGCCATCGTCGGCCGACACAAAACCGGCCGGACCAAACAAATTGGCCTGCCGCAGCCGGTGCTCGGTCATCTCCCGGGAATCATCTTCAAAGCCGAAGTGGGTCCAGACAAAATCGAATGCGCCTCGTCCATCGGGCTGAATGTGCCGGGTCGAAACGCTGTTAACCTGCTGCTGAAAGATAACGCTGGGAAAGAGCGTCATCATGACCGCGGTGGGTCCGCCCCACCAGGGCTCTGGCACGATGTCCAGAAAGCTCGGATCGTGCAGCGTCATGCTGTCCTTGAAGCTGCCAACCTGGGTCACCTGTGCTTTGTCGCCGCGGGCCTGGCCGGCGCTGCCCCGGGTGGAGATCATGGCCGCATGCCGATGGTGCGCATCCATACAGAGTTGGCTCTTGTTATCTGCGCGCCAGAGGCCGAAGGTGACAAACCAGGTATGCAAGAGCCCCGGGTGATAAGGGTCCTTGATGTTCTCCTGCATCAGCTTCCAGTTGCCCGGTATGCGCTGTCGGTTGTAGCCCAGGATCTTGAGCGTTCGGCCGTTGAACAGCCTGTCAAAGTAGCCCAGGATGGTGGGCCCCATGAAGTCTTCCAGCGATTCGATCTGATGGTCGAAGGATG
>Ga0194133_10007912_pt1 | contig 12577 bp, 6 predicted proteins | sample TA2KigOf40mmetaG_FD_155448 | JGI IMG/M metagenome (GOLD analysis project Ga0194133, IMG submission 155448) | Freshwater microbial communities from Lake Tanganyika, Tanzania - TA2015055 Kigoma Offshore 40m | ecosystem: Environmental > Aquatic > Freshwater > Lake | place: Tanzania: Lake Tanganyika...
TTTTGTGTGCATATTTTAAGCAAAAAAATGTTAATCAGAGTTGGAGTATTCATTGTTGTCTTAGTAAGTCATGCAAATTCACAAAGAAGTAGTGAAATAAATGGATGTGAGTATTCGAAAATGTAATCATTTTTAACGATGTATTTCAAAAAAAAGTATATCCATTATAGTTTCCCATTCGACTATTTATGGTGATGATGAGATGAGAGTTGAGTCAAACCCTCAAGAACCTTATTGGATAGATCCCAAGAGTTTGGAGCAGAGTAATCTTGTCAAAGGATTTCAAACTGAGGTATGTCAGTAAAGTAGATAGAGAGATTGGAGTTTTGTTTCTATTTGAATTTCAAACCCAAAGGAAAAACTTAATTTTCAAATTGAAAAACTGTGTGGATCAAATTACACTTACTGCAGGCTTTTTCCTTTGGTGATATGTTAAATGAGAGGTTTTTTAATCCTGAGGCATTTTGATGAATGAATATTGGAAGGAAAGTTCGTTACTCAACTTGAAAACTATTGCAGTTTTGATTATAAATTTGCATTTTTGAAATAGATCTAGAGCATTATTTCTTAATAGTACAAAATTCTTTTCTTGATAATGAGAACAAAAAAAAGGATTCATATCAAAAAAGCCGTACTTTTAAAAATCATGTGGCAAAGAGAATATAGCATATTTTAAGCTATTTTTTCTTTTCATAGACATGTCTAATTTGTTCATTTCTAAAAGATTATTGGGTATTATGAAAAAAGCGATTGTTGAAAAGTAGAATTTTGAGTCATGTTTTGATCATTCGTTGATGAATTTGAAAAAAATGGTCAAGCTCCCAGATGTTGTCGGTATGGTTGTAGGTAATATGAAGAGTGGCGTCTTCACCAACTTTGTCTCTGGGAAGAGTCACTCAAACATGTGTTGAGATCAGAGGGCAAGAAATGAGAGATGGATGAGTTCTGATTCTAAAATTTCTCAGAAGATACCTTAGAAATTTATCAATGAAAAACATATTTTCAAAAAAGAAATAAGAAAAAATGGATACTGATATATGATTTCAGAAACATGATAATTTTTAGCTTAAGCTAATGAAAATATGAAATAGTCAAATTCAATAATATGTAAAGTGTATGATCTACAAAACAATTCTGAGCATTTTTATCAATCACTGTACTTTTATATTTTTTGGGCAAAGGGTAACTTGTTGATTTTTTTGAATCTTGCATCCCTGTTATCAGTTGAATTAGATATTAGGCTTTTAGCAAAATATTTTTAAGTATTCGTGTGATTAAATCTTGACTCAAAAGTAAAACACTTTAAATTGATGCTTTAAACCATTCAGTCAATTGAATATCATAATTTATTAATTTTGGATAAGTAATAATCTACAAAAGTGCTGAACCTAGAGAAAACAAATCAAATGGCCAGCTTGTCCAAAATAAACTCTTTTCAAATTTCTTTAATTGGATTTTAAAAATGATCCAAAGGTGAAGTTGCAATGCTTAGCTGGAGGAGAGCCTCAACCTGAGGTAACTTGGCTCAAAAATGGAGTTCCAATAAAAGAAGTTGAGAGACACCATTCATTAAAGTCTTACAAGGAAAAACCAGGTAAAGCTCAAAAAAGTCCAAGAGAATTTTGAAGAACATTCCAACAATTTTTTTGAAACTTTAAAAAAGCTAAAGGCATTCTGATCATACCTGGAATGACTGAGGGTGATGAGGGAACTTACACTTGTCTAGCAACAAATAGGGTAAACTTTTTAAACTTCACTGCAAAAAAATTATGTATCCATAAATCAATTAACCTTGCAGCATGGTGTGTTAAAGCATGACTTTGATGTTGAATACTTGAATCCAATCATTCCTAAACCCATTCTTACTTACAAATCACCAAACCAGGTAAGCTTTGCTTTGATTATCAGCATTAATTTCATTTGAAACAATTCTATTTTTCATCCTAGACTGTGCTTGAGGGAATGTCAGCAAACTTTACTTGCAAGTTCAAAACAGATTTGAGTTACATGATTTACTGGGCAAGGCCATCCAGGTTAGATAAGTTTGCACAAAATTATCTCAATTCAGTGAATAAATTGTGGTAAAAAACTATTAGGAAGGCATTAGAGCTCTATGGAGAAAACTTCAACAGATCTGATGAGAATAATTTTGAGTCAGTTATCGACCCTGAAACCCAAAATATTGCCATGGGAGAGACTATGAGCTTTCAAAAGGTTCGACCCAGCGATGCAGGTATTTATTTCTGCATTGGACATACCAACTCAGGAACTGCCATTGATGTCATTCACCTTAAGGTAAGTTCATATGCTCCAAGTACGTGCCCTTATCCTTTTAATCAAATGTTGAAAGAAAGACCCGGTTCCTGATAGAGAAACATTCTGCCCACGTACAAATCTAATGAGAAAACTGATCTAAGATGTAATTATATGGGTTTTTTTTAGTTTCATTACTCATTCAGCTGAGCATTCACTTTGTTATAAGGAGTCAAAAAAATAAAGGTGTAAATTTTTTCCTGTCATTTCTAGAAGTTTCTCAAACCAAAGTTAAATTTAGAAAACTTTTTCTGATATAAAGTAACTGAACTTTTTGACATTTTGTTCGTGTAGTTTTCCAATATGTTTTAAATGGTGGAATTATTTTGGTGTAGTCACTGTTTGCAAAAACACAATTTTATTTTTGAACGTAGGTGTTGAATAGAACGGAAGCTTTCTTGGAAAAACCAGAAAATTTGAGTTTAACTTTGGGTTCAAATGCAGTGTTTTCATGCAAGACACACAAACTGCTAAGAGAATACTCTAGTTGGGTGAAAATAACAGAAAAGGTAAGCTATATTAAATTAAAATCTTTCTGAAACAAATGCTGAATGTCTCTAGAAATTGACATATTTTCAAAGGAAATCAAAGTATTATCTGAGGGAACTGAAACATATCGAATTAATAATGTAACAGAAGATGACATGGTAATTCTTTCATTAGTTTTCTACAAACATCTTACAAAAGCTTAAATATTCATTATGCAAATACAAGGGTTCTTATGCTTGTGTTGTTGGAACAAGTGAAGCTCATGTAAAGCATGTAGTTCAGTTGGAGATACTTCAACATAGTTTGATTCCAACATTGGCAAATGGTGGTAAAAATCTGCAGGTTTGAATCTACTTTCAGTCAAAAGGACCAAGTTGATTGTTTTTAATTCACCCATTGCAATTGTTAATCATTCAGATATTAGTGGCAATAATTGGGACAGTTTTCATCATCCTTTTTGCCATCACAGTAATCTTTTGGAGAAAGTTTCAATGTGAACGACTTAAAAAACAACGTGCCTTGGAAAATGCCAGAGCATTAACACAATGGACCAAAAAAGTCATAATAGAAAGGCAAAACTTGGGAAATGAGAATCAAATTGTCGCCCCGGTAAGGAAACTTTCAAAAAAAAGTGTTAGGTTTATCTTGATACAGCCAAAATAACCTTTTGCTTTTTTTAAGATTATAAGGATCGAAAAGCAAAGCTCAAGTCTGAATGCATCTAACAGGTCAAGGCTAGGTTCAGAAAACACAACTCTTACAACCATTATTTCTGAATATGAGCTACCCCTTGATCCTGATTGGGAATGGAAAAGATCAGATTTGAAACTCAGTACTGTCCTTGGCGAGGGGGCATTTGGAAAAGTAAGTTTAGTTTTACAAAATGAAAAAATGTCATATTTTTAATGGCAACTTCCAACAGGTGGTGAAAGCAAAGGTTTCAGAAAGTCATCGTTCTCCATTTTTGGCAGGCACAATTGTGGCAGTTAAAATGTTAAAAGAGGGACACACAGATAACGACATGATAGATCTGGTAAATTGGCCACTTTTATTGAAAACAAAAAATAATTCTCATGTTTTTTTGCTAAATATCATTTCCATGTATCTTGAGCAAAACTTTTGTTTCAATCAGGTTTCTGAGATGGACATGATGAAGATGATTGGAAAACATGTTAACATTATTAACCTTGTTGGTGTTTGCACTCAGGTAAAAATGAAACATTTTTGATAAAGCCAAGATGAAAAAGAACTTATATTGATCTTCGCATTCTAGGATGGGCCACTATTTGTAATTGTTGAATATGCACAAAATGGAAACTTGAGAGACTTCTTAAGAAAGCACAACAACTTTAATGATGGTTATGAAAGACCAAACACAATGAAACCTATCATTTCAGAGAAACACCTCATATCATTTGCAAGACAAGTAAATAAGTCAATAATTATTAATTTACTCAAAAATGACCTTGTGGATAAAATAAGAAGATTTATTCATGAATGAAAATAGTAAAGTCAGATTTTGATTCCGATTTTTCCGCACCTCAGAAGACTTTTTTGAAACTTAATTTCATGAGTAATTGTTTGTCCACTGTTTGTTTTTGAAGTAATCTTATAATCTTTTCTCAAGGTTTGCAAAGGTATGGAGTATCTTCACTCAATGAAATGCATACACAGAGACCTTGCTGCAAGAAATGTTCTTGTTTCAAAGGATTTCATCATCAAGATTGCAGACTTTGGATTAGCAAGGTCTCATTTTCCCTCGTTTTGATCTGTTGTTCAAAAGAAAAATAACCTTTTTTTGTTCAGAGATGTGAATAAAACAGACTATTACCGAAAACTAAGTGATGGTTGGCTTCCAGTGAGGTGGATGGCCCCAGAAGCTATTTTCAGGAGAACTTACACCACAAAGTAAGAAATAACAACTTTTCACCACGAAAAAATACTTTAAGAGATGTTTGTAAACTAGGTCTGATGTTTGGTCTTTTGGCATTTTGCTATGGGAGATTATGACCTTGGGTGCATCACCTTATCCATCTATTCAGTCCATGGAAAGGTTATTTGAAATGCTCAATCAAGGTTATAGGATGGAAAAACCAAATGGATGCTCTCACGAAGTATATTCTATTATGAGGCGATGTTGGAACACAAATCCGTTGGTCAGACCTTGCTTTTCAAGCCTCATTGGAGATCTTGACAAACTTCTCACCATTGCAAAAGAAATTGACTATTTGGTGAGAATACTTTATTTTTTCACAATGTAAGTTTACTTAGTTTTAAGTGTTTTTACCAAATGTGTCATGATGAAAAGCTCTCAAAGCCTTTCAAAATTTTAAAATATAGGGACCTTTTTAAAATGTGCATTGTGTTTTTGAGAAAGCTTCGCTCTCAGATTTATAACATCAGCTAACTTTTTCTTCAAAGCTTGAATTCATTATAATTTCACCTTTACACTTTCATCATTCCAAAATCAGAAAAGCTCATAATTTTTTGAACAAAAGGAGCACCTTTATCAAGTTTATGATTTCAACAATTAATGTAAGACAAAAGTAAATCATTTTTTTTATTAATCTGCAGGATTTGGGCTCATCTTCAGATTATAGCACTTGTGAAACAATTCTGTGCAAGAGTTTAGAGGTTGAAAGTTCAAGCCAAACTTTTCAATTTGGATTGACATCTCCATCAGACTCTCTTTGGTCAGTAATCAATGATTCATTGATGAAACCTCCCAGCTGCAAGGCTCCCTTGCCTCCTCTAGACAGTGAAATTCCAGATTTAGGTGAAGAAGGTAGGGTTATGTTCATTTTGAACTTTGGAGAAGTTTAAAGTTTAAGCTTTTTGTGAGAGACATTTCCCAAAAATATAGTCCTAATTTTTTGATTACATTCTAGTGCCTCAAGATTTTGAGAAACTCAAAAGAAGCTACACTAATTTGACTTACAATGAAATGAATGATGTTACCAGGAGACCAACTTTATGGAACAACAATAATTACCAAGTAAATATTTGCAATGAATAGGAAGTGTTTACGACTTAATGAATGACTTTCAAATAGACAAAAACACTCTGGCCTCAACAACACCCATATGTTAACCACTCTGTCTCAAACATGAAGTCCTCCACAGAATGTAAAATACAATTGAAAGATTTCGACGCAGAAAACTACCAAGAAATGATTTCCCAACATATTCAATCCAGCAACTTCTAACCATGCATTTAAATTAATATTTGTTTAATAACTATAAGCCAAAATTTTATGATAAAACAAAATAAACATCTTAATAAATACTACGATGTTAAAAAATTTACCTTTTCTATTTTCTATTTTTTGTAAGAAAATTCCATGATGATGTGTGAAATTTACGGTTTATTTCGAATTCTTCACAAACTAAAATTGAGTTCTTATTATTCAAATGCTTTTGAATTTTAAGTAGAATATGTGTTTCCAATAAAGCTTGAAAATAAGCAACTTTGTTGAAATTTCTTTCACAACAAAGGCAAATTACTACGAAAAGTAACTTCTTTTACAAAGGCCTCAAATTTTTGCTTGAATGAAACAAGAAAGAGACAAATCTTGGTATAATTTCTCAAAGATTTCCATCAAAAGAATAAAATTCAAAAGAAGGAACAAAAAGATTCAAAAGTTCCATCAAATTGTGCTAAAGATGAAGACTACTTGAAAGCTATATAGAAAGAAGTGCAGTTTAAAAATCTGATGGTATTTTCTCAAAAGCTTAATTATAATTTAAGTTTTCAATGTAAAACATATGTGAGATATAACATAAGATGATGTACTTTGTTTATTTTCCTTAAGAAAATCATGCTTCATAAAAGGAAAGCCTATTTCTTGAAAGTAGATCAAGGCAAATTAATGTAAAACTTATTGGGATTCCTAAAGATTGATTATGAATATCTAGGAAAATATTCAAACTGTCAAAACATCTTGTGATCTATGCTTGACCCCAAAAATCCTCAACCGGATGACAGGCAATAAATGAAAACATGCCAAAGAAAAAATGTGTTTTTTTCTAGAATATTTGAAAAACTGTTGGTGTCTTGAACAGTAGCTAATTAGAAGTAATATAATGAAATGTTTTTACCCCTGATTATTTCAGACCCAAATTAGTCACAGTTTTGTTGGGGACAAAAGTTTGAATAATGGAAAAGTGGGCAAAGTCAGCAGAATTTTTGAGTATCTATAGTGGCAATTAACAATTAATTTTCAACAAAGTTCTGACAGATCAGGTGACTTTGAGATGTATAAGTAAAATATAAACATTTTATAAGCATGACTCTTGATTGAATTTTTTCTGTTTATAGTTTATAGTTCCTTGCTTCCTTTTCACTCTCCCAAGAGTGTTTCACATGTGTTACATTCATTTTTGTCAAGTTTACAACGGATCATATATACAGTTCAAAGGAAATGGAAATGAAATTCAATATGGAATAAATTAAAACGGTCTGTTTGGTGTTTGGTGACTAATGGATCTCTGTTGTGATGAATGTAATTAAAACAATCATTCTAATCAAATTTAACACATCATCCACCTTAATTTAGACAAGTTTTTGATTAATAATGGTAGAAAATGAAGATTTTGAGAAGAAAAAGTACAAATAGTTTGAACACTTAATTGACTGATGAGAATTGAGAATCGTGGCCCTTGCCCAGGCACAACTGAGAACCTGGATCTAATATTGTGAGTTCAATCCCCGGCCGTGCCAGTAATTTTTAAACCCTGGATTTCGTAAAAACGAGCATATATTTAGTTAGTCAGGGTAACATAAATGTGCAGTGGCATTAGACATAATAATATGTCTACAGCAGGACTCTTACATAATGCAAGGCAAGGCACCTGGGTGGGAATTGAAGGGTGTTGGGTACAAACTCTGGCAGCTCTAGGTAACATTTGACCCCAGGTTGCCAAAAAATATATCACCAAAAATTTCACCTGACCTACTGAAAAAAAATCAAAAAACCCTGAGTAAATGTAGCCGAGCATTCCTGCTCCACTCTACCTCACTGCCAATAAACACTGATCACACAACACTCCTCCACATTATCCTATACCCCAATCAGCCACACTACCTTGAACTCCAACAAAAACTTTCTTCCATCTCAAACACAGCCTCATCTCCCAACTTCTCCTCCTCCCTGGAACACTCTCCAACACTCCACTCATCTGCACTCCTACACATTTCCCCTACACATTCTATTCAAATTTGACTCAAATTCCATCTCTAAAAAGTAGTATAATTTGCAAAAGTTGACAATGAGAGAGAGAGTTAAATAAAAATTTCAATGTCAATTTCACAAATGTCCTGCAGTAGTTTGGTAATTTTCTTTTCCTCTCCTCCTGGCACTCTTTTTTCCTATTCTCACCACTATCTTTTAAACATCTGAAACTCTTCCTGCCATTTCCATAAAAATCGTTGCCATGACTCACTTTTTAAATTTCATTTTTTATTTTTCTGATCAAAAAGTTTTTTTAGTATTCTCATTGAGAACAACCATTGTTTTCTTCACTTTATAGTCGACAATGATTGTTAGTGTTTGACCTTGACCCTTGTGTGGGGGGAAGCTCAGGTAAATTGGTAATAAATATTACTGCACTTTTTTTAGTGTAAACAATTTCACCTCAGGACCCAAAAGCTGCGAAAAAATCTGTCACAACTTTAGTCTTGCAAACAGTTTGTCTAAATTTCGATCAAAACGTAAATTTTAAATAAAGATCTCCAAACCTTCCCATTATTGCAAACTAATTTGATTGGGATTCTGAACTTTAAAAAAAATTGCTTTTTTCAAAGTCAAAAGTCTCTAACAGCTCTTGGGAGAGCCACCATTTCAGATTTTTTTTGCTGGATTTGTTGGGGAAACAAAAAAAATTAAGACTTAACTTTTTCTTTATGGCATTAATGGCTTTGAATCAAACTCAAATTGGTGACTGAACTCTTTCCCAAGTTATAAGCCAAATATCAATCTCAAACTTTTATTGCTTCTTTTTTACATTTTCAAATCATGTCCCTTATCCATTCATCAATAATTGAAAGCCTCTTCTCTTGTTTTTAGAACTGAGGATAAGCTAGACCTTTGCAGTCCGGACAACCAAGAATACATCATCTTGAGAATAGTTCATTTTTATTTCATATTATTGTAATGCACCTTGCTAAATCAATCATGTAAGGCATACTTAATTTAGGCTGGGAATTTTATGTTGGTATGGCAACCCAGGGTCAAAACTTTCCTGCAGTTGCCGGGGTTCAAACCCATGTTTCCACACCTTCCATCCCCAGCTTGATGCTTTCTAACCATTAAGCCATGAGGGATCCCTATTTTGATTACTCAAAACCACTTTGAATACTTCATGAAAAGCAATTTTAACTAGATGCAAAACCGAAAGAGCTTTATTATCAATACATTTCATTTCAATTAGAGATAATTCATTCAGATCTGATTCTTTAATTGATTGGGATAAGAGTCATATTTTTGTTACTCTAGAGATAATGTCTTTATAAAGGCGATGACGGATTTACTTTTATCTATCTTAAGATATGGTTAGCACACCCCAGCAACAAGAAGCTGCTTGGAATCAGCAACAGGATTCTTGGAAGAAACCTTTCTAATGTATTGTAAGTTCAACAACCTCAGAGCTCCTATTGAACACTTTTGCTCTGTCTTAAAATAAATTATATCTTTTCTTTTTCTTCGACCTATCCATTGTTAGATTATATAAAAATGAATAATTTCTATGAATATAAAAACCCCAGTTATTAACTGATCCCTTTTCAAACATTAGAGATTTGACAACTTCTTTATTGTTCAAGTGTATCAATTTCATCATTTTTTAATTCTCCATTTTTGTACATAAAGAATTATTTTTTTTGAGCTACAAAAGAGTTGTTGTATTATTTGCTTATTTTTGTATCTCTTCATTGTGTACTTTTTAGACGTCAATGAAATGTGAAAGCTTTTGTAAACCCAGCAGCTTTCTTGAAACTGTTGCAAAACTTGCCAACTTTCTATGAAACAAATTTGGAAACTGAAAAAACAAAACATAGTCATGCTTGTTGTGTGGTACAATTTCAAATCCAGAGAAAAAAAGCAACTGAGTTGTTAAAAGATTCACTTATATATTAACAGGATGAGATGAGAAACTATTCTTTATACAGGTAACCTTTAAATGTTGTTTCAAAAAATGCATCAACTTAATGTCAAGGCAACTTTTCTATACATTTTTTAAAAATGAACCTTCCCTAAGGATTCAAAATGAATACTAATAAAAAATAATTGACTGAATGAACTAATGAAACTTTCTCTTTAATAGGTTGATGAAATGGAGATGTCAACCTTTCCACTCAGGCTTCCATTCAATGCTCAAGTATTGACACTAAGCTGCCTCCTACTTGGCTTTGCTACTGTCTACGCTATCAGAAGGTCTAAAAATGATGCACAAGCTGCTAATTATAGACTAGATGAGGATTCGACTGAGGGAAAATCAAAAGGTGGTGAGAAATAATCATATTATATGCCTTAAGTCAATCAAGAGTTTTGAAAAAGGCTAATGATAAAATGGGCCAGTTAGGGGCTCAAACCAGTAGGGCTTTTCAATCTGTAAACCAGGCCCATGAAAATTTGGTTCCAGCAGTTCTCATGTTATTAAAATAAGTACAAAGCTACTATATGGGTGCATGCAGTCTGTTCTATAAGTGTAGATTCGTTACAACATTATCTACATCAGTGACATATATTTTATAAATTATAGAAATAAGTTTAGTTTAATCCAAAACTGCCTTGAAAGTTTCTTTTATTACGAAAGCAAAGTAAAAATGCTTTCATAATATGTTTAAAATTCAGCTATTTTGCTTATCCAAAAATTAAAATAAAAAATATTTTTTTACACATATAATATATTTTCAAAGTTTTGCAAGAATTTGAGACCTTGAGAGACATTCACCTCGACATTGCAGAAAAAATCTGTCATGATAAATTTGGGCAGGTCACAACCTCAATTCGCCCTAGTTGTTAGTTTATCTGAACTTGAGACTAATTGGCCGCCCTTTTTGGAAAACTGAAATCTCAAATTGAAATCATCCGTGAAAAAAAGCTTCATGAATTGAAACATATTGATATTTGTGGCTCAAAAGAGATTATTCATTGTTTTCTCACTGAAGTTTGAACAGCTATTGTTTGGAAAGTGCAAACATTTGCTTCTACATAAATAGAAAGTATATGGTAAAAATACATTCATAAACTTTTTCAAGGTAAATTTTTTCATTTTTCTCAGAGGAATTTTTTGGAAAGTCAGTCTATTTTTTACTAAAGATAGGAATGAATCACAGCCATGGCAAGAAAAGTGAATTTTTTAAGTGATAAAACTGCTAAAGTTTTCAGAGAACTTAAGTTTAAATACTCATTTTTTGGTAAGTATCTGTTACTATCAACAATTCCTCTGCTTTTGTTGGTAACCAAAACTGGCTGATCAGAAAGACTAAGGTTCAATCCCAGGCCTGGTCAAAACTTAAATATTTTTTTAAACTTTAGATGATTTTTTTAAGTCCAAGTGGACTTATATGTGACTGACTATATTCACTTATAAATCATTTAAAATTCTCAAAATGACATTAAAATGTAAGTCATGAAATGTTACAAAACTGTTGAGAAGTCATCATTTTTCTAGTTTAGTTTTGTCTAAATAATCTATGAAAATGAAAAAAAATTTGATTTAATCTCATGCCAAATAATTTGATTGAATTGTTTTTTGATTTTAGGGAAAGGATTTCAAAAAAATTCTAGGAAAAAATTTCAAAATTCAAATTTAATGGATCAAGAGGTTTCAAAAATGTTAAATGAAGAAAGTGAAAATCACTTTCAAAGTATAACCATTTCAGAGAAGAAAAGATCAGAAGCAGGTATTTGATTCATAGAATTATCTTTTTCCTGAAGCTAATTTAGAGATATTTTAGATTTAGAGGAGAAAATCTATCCTTATTCATTTGATGATGAATCCATCGAAATTGTAAGCCAAATAGTGAATTGTATTCTTGACGAGACTTTTCAAATAATAAACACAAGAAATGATGAAGAAGGAAAAATTAAAACTTCCTCAAATGAAGTATCTTTGATAGAATCAGATGAGACCAAAGTGGATTCCCGAGAAGACTTTAATTACCATGCAAATCTGGAAATGAAAAAGCAAGAAAGTTTCCCAAAATGTAATGAAATAAGTTTGGAAATGCAGGAGAAATTCAACATTTTTGATAATCCAGTCCAAAACTATTATTTGGAGTTCAAAAAAATAGAGGAAAAACATTCCATTTGCTCTGAACTTGATGTTGACATTTTAGATGAAGCTCTAGAAAATGAGCAGATTTCTCAAGTTGGGTTGGTAGATTTAAGTTTGACACTTGATAGTGAAGCTCCTGAAAAGAATAATCCTTTACTAGTTATGGAAAATGTGTCAAAGTTAAATTTAGGACCAAACAAAATGGAACTTTTTGATGATATCACAACATCCTCTGACTTATACAATCTTGAAAAAACTTATTCAGTTACAAATGAAAGTGGTAGGAGAGAAGGGGAGTTCCATCTTGGATTGAATTATGAGAGAAACAAAATTTCATCAGAGAGTGATGCTGCCTTTGAAGATATGTCAGAAAAATTAGAGTTGGTGTTTTCCAATTTGACAAATGCTCAAAAAGTGAGTGATTTTGAATTGAAGATTGAAGATGAAAATAGAAGCTTACCTGAAAAAACTGGAAGGAAAAGCTTTTGCAGTTTACT
>Ga0194133_10007914_pt1 | contig 12573 bp, 3 predicted proteins | sample TA2KigOf40mmetaG_FD_155448 | JGI IMG/M metagenome (GOLD analysis project Ga0194133, IMG submission 155448) | Freshwater microbial communities from Lake Tanganyika, Tanzania - TA2015055 Kigoma Offshore 40m | ecosystem: Environmental > Aquatic > Freshwater > Lake | place: Tanzania: Lake Tanganyika...
CAGGCCCCCCTTTTTTGCCCTTTTTTATTGTATTTCGCCGTTTTATCATACTTCACCATTTTTAGTCATATTTTTTTGCCACGCCCCCTTTGCGTTGCTGTTCCCCCTCCGTGATGGGACAGACGCTAGGGTTTTATATATATTAATGTTGGCTATCAAGCTTTGAAACTGAGGGAGGAGGCAAAGCAAGGCATAGTTTGCTAAATGGCAGCAGCTTTAGCTAGATGCTGCTCTTGGGAGGTTCTTTATTTTTCAACGCTCAAAAAATGCACTTCTACTGAATTTTGGTTCGGAGGCTCATTAACATATATAAAACCCTAACGTCTGTCCCGTCAGGAAGGCGGGAACAGCAAAGGGAAGGGGGTGTGGCAAAAAAATACAATAAAAAACAGCCAAATATGATGAAAAATGGCGAAAATCAATAAAAATGGCAAAAAGGGGGGCGGCTTAGCCGCTCCTGAGCACACTAGTCTAGAATATTGGTTGTCATATTTCTGAGATCTATGGATTTAAATTTTTGATCCCAGATCAAAAAATATTTTTTGTTTGATAATTGATGTATCTTCAACCCACAACAAGAAGTCAAACCCCTTACCTTTTAGGTCTAATATTAAAGACAGCTAGTTGTCTCAATAATTATAATTTTTGTGAAAAAGTACTTGATAGTCTAAAATCAATCAGTCAATCCTTTTCATACATATTTGATGATTGAGCCAACCAACTACTGGAGCATAATTCCAGTGTCCATTTATTTTCTTTACTTGCATTAGTGACATAAGTAGATTAAAGGCTAAGGATTTGGCTTGAAGATAGATTACTAATCAAAAATAGAAGACTTGTCCTCAAAAATGATGATCATGAAAGAAAAACCTTTCAAAAGTAGATGTGAGAATTATGTAAGTTAGTTGTAACTTCAAATATAACCTAAAGAGTGCACAAACACTTGAAATGCGGTAGAAGATGAAGACTTTTTGTGTTATAAAGGAAACTTGTTTGAGTCAAGAGGTAGACTTTTACAAACATCTTTTAGCAGGTGTCCCAAGGGCAATGCAATTTTGTCATGTTGTTTTGCTTCAGAAATGTCTTTATGTGGAACTGTGTAGATTGAAAAATAGACATTCTTTGTGAAAATGAAGCACAAAAAATCATCTAAATTTAAATTATCTAAATATTTGTAATTTGAAAAAGGAAATTGTTAGGAAGATATAGGGAAAACTTTGAGAAGCATGGAAAATTCTAAAGTAAATAAAATTTCTTTGACAGTCAAGCGAAAAATTTCTTTTGGAATTCAATAAAGGACTTTTTGACAGACAACCAGATTTTGCTTCAGGGTTAGATTCACTATTAGTTCTGTTGTGTATAAGGAAAAAGTTATTTTATTTTTCTTCCTTACATTTAATTTTTCCATGAACTTTATCTTTGGGGCAGCTAAGCTACCTTAAATTGACAAGACAGGTGTCTTTGTTTTGATAATAAAAGCAAAGTTTTGGGGTCATAAGCCTACCCACTAATTGTAGTCCCCTAATTGTTGATGCCCCGCATTCCATCCAAAAGACAATTTTGGGGAAAAATTTTGCACCATCACTTCTATCCAGATTGATGAAAAAGCCTGTTCTGTCTCTGAAAGCCCAATAAGTTTTGTTCAGTAATCTTGCTCATCTACTCTTTCACATAAGCTAAATGGGTAAGTATATATGCATATCAAAAGCAGACTTTAATTATACTTTGATACTAACAGTTTAAAGGCTTTTTAATAACCTTCATTTTCTATGTTTTTTTGATCCTCCCTCCTGCTCGGGTGACAGATGATAGGGTAGATAGCCCATAAGAATCTCGGTATCATTTTTAGTTATGTTACATAATTTTTGTGATCATGTAACCTCTTAAGTCACATTTGATTCCCAAGCACACTTGATCACCTTGCTCCTGTCTCACATGTCGATAAATAGGCATTCTGTGCCTTAAGAATTTAACAAGTAATTTTTCACGATTCTTAGATGTAAGATGTGGTAGATAATTAAGCCTTAGATTTAAGTTTGTTTTATAAGTTTACACTTATATCCAATAAAGTATTATGAGCATACAGTGTCTAGTTTTTTACTTACTTTAAGATAGTTGGTATCTCATACTTAAAAGAATATGAGGATGTGTGACTTTAATGGAGTTCTGAGTTGAAGCTCTAATTATAGACTACTTAATTTTGTACACCTCACTTTACTAAGGTGGAGAGTAAAAGTGACTTTATTTTTTGTTTGATTAGATTTAATTGGCTAATAATCTTGTTAATTGAAATTGAGAAGCAATAAAAATCCACATTTAATCACCCATGAAAGCTGAACTTTGATATAATTACAATGAAAGAATCAACTTTGTTAAAATGAAATAAGTTTACTTACTTGCTGACACATCCATGGCTTTTGAATTTGAAAATCAATTTTTGAAATCTTGTTTCACATAATAAACAGAACAAAATTGACTCCTCTGATGCTTCACATTCTTTGAAACTGGATGTTGATTTAAGATTGGAATAGACAAGAGGTTTCTTGAAGAAAGGAGGTGAGAGTGGAGAAGATGTGGCTTCAAGATACAACAGATAAGAAGAGGAGATTTTCTTGAATGACGCCTATAAGTTGAAAGTATATTTTTTGCTTCAGGCAGTGAATGTCTGAAAAATTCCTCCACATCAAGTTTTACTCAAGAGAGTTCATCAATAGCTATGCATGTCATTTTTAAAAAGAATTCAGATGAAAAGTTAGAGTAATCATGTTCCCATTCTCTTTATTAACTCTTTCTTTTGAACAATGATGAACTTAATGCATATAAAATGAAAACACTTCATGAGATACTGAAGAAGATAACAACATGTGGCAGAGTTCTGCTTTGAATGACAGTAAAATAATTTTCCTCTGTGTTAAAGATTATTGGAATATAAATTAGGTAATATCTGAACAACTTGAAAAAATTTGACTCTTAGAACCATTATTCATGTTTAAATTAAACAAGTTCACACAAACCAAATGTAACACCTTTCTTAAATCAATTATATCCCTTGGCTTTTGCTTTTTCTGATCAAACAATAACTTAACATCTTTCAAAGCTAAAGCTACAATGCTGAAACAAAAGCTTGTAGACAATATTTTTGATACTTTAAAAGAAATAATTGTTGGCAAATCAGCAATGTTAGTACCTTGCAAGAAAAGCTTTTAAGACGCGTGTAATTGATTGATCCTTGTTGGTGAATCTGTAATTTCAGTATCCCATACAAGTAATTTCACATTTTAACCTGGAAAATAATAAAAGAGTTAAAAAGAATTTAGGAATAAAGATAAAGACCTGGAGAACCAAGGAAGATTCAGAGTCTTTTAGAAGATCAATCGATAGAAAATACGGTAGATGAAAATACATCCCAAAAATAGGGATTGGACATCTGCTAATTTCAGTTAAAAAATTAGGGGAAGAGTCAACCAATCAGGAGACAGTATCAACCATTACCAGAATTCAAATCCTCCAATCATAGAGGGAAGACTCAGCATAGGGATATTGACTGTGGTGTCATTGGTGGAGCACCACCATAGTTATCTTGAATATTTGAATCAAAAGTCAATCTCGACAGAAAATCTCAGCTAATTAAAGCTTATTTCTGATTCTATGTCCCTTGGGTGAATTTGAGCCATTTTGAGCCATGGATGTGGAATCATCGAGGTGAGAAAATGAACCTTAAAGAGAAGTTCAAGATGTCCTTGAGGCCAACACTCCACTGAAGAGACATATGGTGACTTCACATGAGGATCCTTTGAAAGGAGTCTACCTAAAGACCGCCTGGTGTTTTGAACATCATCTAATCCCGGATATACTATAGCGCCATTGTCAACCCACAGTTTATGGATCTAGAATAATTATTTTATTTCATAAAATTTACAGATCATCATGCACGCCAATTTGTCTTTTATTGTTGAGGCCCTAATGCAGGAGCCCTAATAATTTACAACAGCTAGTAGGGAGAGCAGTGTTTGGCTTGCTTCTTAGTGCTGCTGTCTTTACTTACATAAGACTTAAAATACTATCAAAACCCTTGGCTGGAATCAATACACATGACAAATGCTCCCTTGGGAGTTATTCTAGCAATAAAATTTTTAGATTTCATTTTCATTTACAGTTAATTCAATTCAATCAAGATAATGCAAGAAGAGAAACTTAGAAATTGTTGAAAAGCTTTCATTACAACAGAACTTATATTGCCTCAAAATGGCATTTGTTAATTAATTCTTTGATAAGCACCATCTGGTTTTAAATTAAACAAGTTTTGGTTTTCATTTAATGTCTTTTGCTCCAATCTTCATTTCCTATTATAACAATGAAAAATTCAATTACCAAGTCTAATGATCTGGAGATAAATTTTTCCTGCTAAAAATTTGATATTTATTTAGCACCTGTTTGATCAAAAGTGTTAAATCTTTTTTGAAGAACTTCAAAAGTGAGAAGCCAGTTTTAGGTAATCTTGATTGAATTTTGTTTGAGACCAAATTTTGCCTCTTTTTTCTACAGTCAGATTGGATTCGAAGTCACTCAAATTTTATTGGATTTGTTTTCGTGCCTTTGATTTTTCCTATACTAAAAAAAGGTGAAGACTCAATGAGGGAATTCAAAGTTTTAAAATGCTTTTTATAGGTAGTTTGAAGATGAAGTCGTGCTTAAAAAAGATAATATTGATTTCTGTGAATTGGTTTCATTACATTATAGTAGTGATGGGTTCGGGTCAATTTTTTGTTGCTTGGGTTCGGTCAGCCATCTTTAGTTAGGGTTTGAGTTTGGGTTTTAGAAATTTCCCCTAAAAACCCAAAGTTTTCAATTTTTTTCCCTTCATGTCAGAAAAATCTTTTCGTATTAGGTCAAAGACAGGGTGGCCTCTTATTAACTGCAGGTCAAAAGTTTCCTCTGGTCGGGTCAGAGCCCATCTCTCCATTGCAGCAATAAAAAATGTAAGTCTGCATGTGCTGGACTCCCTATCATCACAAAGTGTGTCAACAGGCCATGGGAGTTGTCTAATCACACAAAATGGTGGATCAAAATGACATTTTTTGAAAGAGCACAGTTGCTTCATCCGTCAGCATTGGTTATGACAGATGATGGGAAAACATGCTTTTGGGGGGTCGGTTGGGTCTCAAAAATATAGACCGAATATGTCCTTAAAAAGCATTATAATTTAAGTCAGTTTTTTTGGCTCTGAATCATTGAACTCCCAATTTGAGTCTGAATAATATGAATTGGAAGACCAAAATGTACTCAATTCTTTCTTCATTTTGCCTCTTACACTATTTTAATGACACTGTTGTATTTTTATCAAATTCAGGTTAAGCTAATTTCAAGATAGGTTTTCACCTGATCTTTCATTCCCTCACTTTTTACTTGTCAACATAAGTTCTGCACAAGGTATACACGTATCCATACCAATCAAAAATGACATTTACCTGATTACCCTAATTGGTTGTCTCGCTGATTCGAGCCTCTCCTGTAATAAAGGGCTGTTGTTTTATCAATAAGTAGTTCAGTATTTATCATTTTCTTGATTGGGAAGATCATCAACAGGTTTTCAACCACACTCTCTCATCCAAGTCACACTCTCTTCAGACCAAAGCAACACACTCATTTTTAAAAACTGCTACCCGCCAATTTTTAAAAATAGATATTTTGTTTGTTTACTAGATCAATCTCTTCTGTATGACTTTCTTTGATTATTGTTGCTTAATACATGCCTTTTATTTGGGTAAGGGCTAAAATTACTAAATACAAAACTCCCTTTCCATTACAGCAATTTTCAGTAGAACAGATTGATTTTTTTTTAATCTTAAGGGATATTAAATTGTTTTTTAGTCATAACTTTTTCAGCAGTTGGCAACAGAATAAATTACCAAGAATTTTTTTTTCATTGAATTCAAATCACGTTTTACACTTTCTTTTTACATGTTTATAGATCACCTTTGGCCCACACAATCGAAATTTTCTGTCACAGATGTCGCTTTATTTTGCCAACTAATCCAAAAATCTTAGCCTTGAGCAAGTATAGAAAACCCTGGGGTATTTTAGAGGAACTGTAAAAATGTTAAATGACCTTTCATGAATGGTATTGTAACAAATTCAGTTAAGTGCATATGTGTAAAAGTGTGATCCCAGGGATGAGGTAAATCATTAGCAAATTTCCTTTTCTTAGATTTACAAAACTATTTACAGTACCAATAATTGGTCAGCCTTTGTTGAGAGCATATATGGGGTTTGCAACTAATTCCTGCCAAGTAAAAACTGTTTAATCTCAGAGAGAAGTCTGAGCTCAAGGGCATCATTAATAGTTAGTCATAGACCTTATCTTTATAAAACTGGCTGATGCTTTAACATTTTAAAGGGGTCACCGGGTAAAAGGCACCTGACTTAGAAATAAAATCTAAGGTCGTAGGTTCAAACCCCAGCCATACCAGCAATTTTTTAACTATGAATTGCAAAAAAATCAACAAAGCAGCCTCAGTAAGGTTAATAGTAATCTGCAGTGTCCATAGACTTCTATGGTGGGACTCTGATAAAAGTGTTGATCTCGCATCAACATTGCCAGATTCTACACTGCACCAGATTATTATTAATATTGTACGTGCAAGAACCGGCTGACCAAACTTCACTTAATTTTGAATGGGCCTTGCCACATACCCAAGGATTGCTTTTAACACATGCTCTGAGTGTTTATTTTGTAATGGGCTCAGATAGGACCTGGACAGTTTGTTACCAAAAAAATGAGAATGGTTCTTTTGCAAATAAGGGTTGAAAAGATAATGATAAAGCATTGACTTTTAACCAAGAATCAGAAACAAACTTTTCTTGAACTCAACTCACCCTTTTCTACTTAGTCAGAAAGGTTGAAAAAAAGATTCACCAACTTTTTGAGGCTGGCTGTACATGATCTTAATTAGTAGTGTAACCAATCAATCCAGACTTGTCAGTTAATTGTAAGAAAAAGATTTCATTGCAACAGAAACTTTCAAGAGATTTTGATGTAACTCAAAAGATCAACACAAAAACACTAAGGTAATAAAAACAGGAAAGATACAAATATCTTGTTTAAGGGCTTTCAATGGCTGAGTTTTCTAACAACTGACATCTGACTATAAGAACTGTAATCTATGGTTTGAGTTTGAATAGTTTATTCGTCACTGATTATGGGTTTCTTAACCAAATCCAAATGCAAGTTTGAATTGGTAACAAACAAACATTTTTTTGCCTAAAACTATCTGATACCATGTCGATTTGTCTAATGATCTTTCATCTTTAAAAGAGCAACACCGGCAAAGTGGATGAGGTACTCCAATGCTAAAATGGCTCTACAAATACTAGCCTTGGGACCGGGAGGACCACCAATCTACCATAAGCTGATCCAAAACATTGGCATTAATGATAGAACGAAAAAAGTAGTGACAATGGACACCTCTAGGATCAAAATCGGTAGACATTCCTTCCAAAACCGGCTTTTGTGCCTCAGAGATCTGAACTTTGAATGGAAGAAGGAAATGTCAAAAGATCTACTCAGAATTAATTTAAAAAGAACATTTTTTTGATTTTAAACAAACCGACGATAAGTTAAACCTGATTTATTACATTGTCTTTATTCATTTATTCATCTATTTATTGTATCTTATAAGTATACACTGTAAGATGTCTCTCACAATTTTGTGCAGAGCGTCACTGCTCTTGAAAAGATTACTTATTTATAATCGATGGAGCTTTGCATAATACAAATACAAATACAAAAATAACGGACATTTTGCCTAAGATGGTTCACCTAATGTCTATTCATCTAACGGACGGTTCACCCACTATGACTGTTCTTCTAATGTCAGATCCCCTAACAATTTATTGCTAACCTAACCTAACTAATGCATGCTCCCCCTTCCTAACCCTGCAGGTTAGTGCGGGTTAGGGAGGGAAAATGCCAACATTTGGCGTCTTTGTCATTAGGCAAACTGACATAGTAAGCAAACCGTACATTAGACGAACAGACATTAGACAAACTGACATAGCAGGTGAATTGACATTGGGCAAACCGTCATTAGACAAATTGACGATTTCCCAAACTACCTGATTTGGATTACTCGAATTTGTTTATCTGCAATTATTTGTTTTGTAAATGGGTAAAGAGGGTAACCACCTAAGATTACTTCAGAGCGATCACCTTCAAAAGGGTATTTAAAATATTGTAATATTAAATGAATCTTTAATTACCATCTAAGACATATTTACCAAGATTATTAGATCATTTTTGTTTAACAGTTTTATTGAATGGCACAACTTCCTGTTGATGATGAATGTATTTACCAATAGTTACATTAATTTATTACTTTATGAAAAAACAGTATATGCCTTTCAACTCACAACAAAATACAATGAAATATTGTTGCCCCTTTTTCAGGTTGTAAATTAATTAATGTGAAACAAAATCATGCTAAACTAAATCAATTAATGTGAGAATCATTTTGAAATATATTTGTGGCAATATAATCTAGGATAAAAATGCTTTAGAGATGTAAAAGTCTGAATCCATGACCTTCATTCCTAAGCTATATGCAGTAACCTGCAACCCTAATGTTTTAAAACCATTCACAATTATCAATGATAACTCCCAACTTGCTTTGATTTAGCAAGATGTGCTTCAATCAAATTCAAAACAGATTTAAATGCTCCACAAAAAAGATTTAAGCAGTTAATTATTTTTCAGATCCAGTCTAGAATCCTGTCACATTAAATGTTATTATCTTGAAGCATCATGACAACAAATTCTTTGAAGCTAATTTGACCATCCTTATTGAGATCCACCCTTCTCAACATGGCTAAAAATTGAACTTTGCTCATCCGGATTTTCATCCTTTCCAGAGCTGATCTCAGTTCCTCTGATGAAATAAATCCATTTCCATCTTTGTCAAAATGTCCAAAGGCTTTTTTCATTTCATCCAAAAAGCTATGAGGGATGGCATGCTGTTCCATGAGGGCAACAAGTTCTTCAAATTCAATGAATCCATTGCCATCACTATCAGCACTATCGACTAGCCTTCGAAGCTTCTTGTAAGAAAGCTTCTTCCCAAGGGACTGCATAACACTGCGAAGTTCACTGATTGAAATAGTTCCATCACCATCAATGTCGAAAAGGGAAAATGCTTCTCTGAGCTCCTTAAGTTCATCTGCTGACAACTTGTTCTCTGATTTTTTAACTGCACAGCTTTTGAATCCTTTTATTACAATCTGAAGATAATTTTGATATCGAAGATTGTCATCTTCAATTTCTGGAATAAAATTTGTATGGGTGACAGTTTGTCAAATGTTAATTTTGCTCTTGAATGAGGGTGGCCAGCCATCTCCAGTTTTACCTGCACCTCTGGAATCCACTTTCCCTCCCCAGGCAAACAGATTTCAAATGATATTTATTGGCAACTAGCCAACTGGGGCCCGGCGCTGCATGGGACAAAATTTTTTTACACAAAGTTTTTTCTCCAGTGATCTGCTAGGGTTTTGGAGGTTGGGGGTACCCCAGGATCAGGGGGTTGGGTCGGCGGGGTCATACTTGTGTTAAGAACCTTCCCTGAGTTGGTGTGGAGGTCTGTACAGCATTTGATGGAGATTGGTCTTGTGGTTCGCGCATGAAGGTACCTAGGTACAAACGGTCTGATATATATATGGACAAGCCAACCGTGGCCCGGCACTGCTGGAAAAATTTAATGAGATTAAGTCACCCATCTGGACAGTTTTTGTAAAGCAAAGTTTTTTCTCCTGTGATCTGTAAAGATTTTGAAATTTGGGGTAAACCTGGGTCAGGGGGTCAGTTTGCTTGTGTCATACTTGTGTTAAAAACCTTTCCCAAGTTGGTGTGAAGGTCTGTACAAAATTTGGTGGAGATTGGTCTGGCAGTTTGCGCATGAAAGAGGGACACAGGTACAAACAGTCTCTTTTATATATATAGATTGAATACCTATATCATTCAAGTACTCTTTCAGCTGCTCTTCTGTTAAGTTCAACTTAAGACACTTCAGTGCAAGTGGGAGTTCACTCATATTAATAAATCCTGTGATCTGGAAAGCAATCGAAATTCATCTCTTGAAAAAAGTTTCCTATAAGAAATCTGTAAGTGCGACTGACAGCAAGTGTGCCCAATAAAATACAGAGAGAGACTCCCTTGTTTATTAACAGTAGCGATCTCTTTTTGTACACATTTTTATGTGCAAAGGTCAAATCATTCAAAGAACTCGATAAATGACATTGTACATAAAAGAGAGTGCATTCATGATTCTTGTTTTTAGCCAGCCTAAATACAGTACATACTTCTTTTAACTTATTTTACGTTACTAATTTATTATACTTTATGAATTACTTTATAAATCTATATAAAACTACAAAATGACTGTACTCCTAGCTTAGAAAAGCTTCCATATCAAGAAATTTCAATAATCTGGTTGCATGGTAACTTTTATGACATTAATCTAAGGAGTCTACATGCAAAATTTCAGCCTGCAAGCTTCAATACTGAGGGAGGAGTTTAAGGTGATGTGGTGGGCGGACAGATGGACATTTTCATTTTCCCAAAATTTTAGCACAGTACTTTTTCTAATTCACTTGCTTTGAGGATATTAGGTGTAATTGGAGACATTTATGATTTCCCAAGTGGTGTGGGAAGGTTGAAATGCCCTCAGAATGGGAAATGGCTAAATTTTTCAGGCATCAGTGAAGGCCAGTATATACCTTTTTATTAGGTGCATTTAAGGCCTTTTTAGCTGGTATTTGGTGCTTTTTAGAGATGGGCCCTGACCCAACCCGACCCGAGCTTACTTTTGACCCGCAGTAAATAAGAGGCCAACCCGGCTTTGACCCGGGTACTTTCCGACCCGAAGCAATTTTTTTACCCGAAGGGAAAAAAAATTGAAAAATTTGACATTTTTAGGGGAAAATTTCCGAATTTTAACCCAAATCATAAATGGCTGACCCGACCCGAGCCACAAAAAATTGACCCGACCCGACCCGGGTCAAAATTTTTTGACCCGAACTCATCACTAGTGCTTTTTGATATTTTTTTGCCAACCTGGGGTCAAAGGTCAGTGCTCGGGATTGAACTACTGTTAGTTTAATCTGTTCTATCAAGTTCCCAGCCACGTACAGTGCCATTAGGCTACGTTGACCCCCTACTTTGCTAACCTGTTTGTAGCAAAAGCTATCAAGGTGGTCCCTGGTATGTTATTATTTGAACTCTTCTGTGAATATTTAGCATATTTACCTGATCATCAAAAACAAGAAATACTTCTTTCATGTCTTCCATCATATCAGGAGTTATTGAAATTTCCTTTTCTTCTTCTTTCTTTTCAATGTAATCTATGATTTTTATGAAGTCATGAAAGTCAACCAACTTTCCTTCATGTTTGACCTGGAAGCAATCAAAAAAGTAGAAATTTTGTTGTATTATCTTTTTTGGCTTTTTATCCTTTTCCTCAGGCAAATGTAGACAGGAAAGTCAAGAGAGTTATTTTATACTTATTCTTAAAAAGTAAAAAATGTAAATCAACCTTTTTAATATGGATTTTTTTGAAAATCAGTTTTCACTATTGGCTTAGTTGAGTAATAAATAATGCCATGAGGTTAGAGATCAGTGTGTTAATATATATTATAGTCAAAGCTGCAATCACTGGAAAGGTTCAAACTTATCTAACAATTCAAGGATTAGACCATTGAAGCTCAATTTTAAAAAATGGTAGGTTTAAACTCTTGGATTGTGAACCTTTTTTTAAAGTTTTTGTAGTACCCTTTGCGAAGTTCAACATTAGAGGCACACTTTAATCTGGCTGGGAATATTTGTTGAATTTTTTGTGGCAAAATTGCAAGATTGCTAAGAGATTCCTGTTGGGGTTTGAACCCAAGACCCTCATATCCCCAGCTGCGGCCTTATGGTCATGGCATCTGGCTGGAGATCTGAGGGTCGGGGCTTCGAATTCCAGCCAGGGGTAGGATCTCAACCAGGGTTGAACTCTGACACCTCTGGCAACCTTTGACCCACAAAGTGCACAAAAAAATGATTTCCAGTGAGGACTTAAAAGTGTCTGAAATGATTCGCTTCGCTAGACATAAAAAAATGCCATGACCATATGGCCCACGGCAATCTTTGATCCCGCAGTTAACCACAAAATATAGAAATTTAACAATACCAAATCGATTCATATACCGGACATTTTGACAAATGTCATTTTGCCTACGATGATTTGCCTACTTTGTCGATTCACCTATGCCGTTTTGACTACTGTCATTTTGCCTTCTGCATCGATTCGCCTGCTACTTTTATTACTACCTAACCTAACCTTACATAGCCTAGCCTTAACTTAACCTAACATTAACTACGAACTCGTTCTACGAATGTTTGTAGTTTCATAGTTAGTAGGCAAAACAGCATAGGCGAAACGGCAGTAGGCAAACCGTCGTAGGCAAAATGACAGTAGTTAAAATGGCAGTAGCCGAAATGACCTTTTCCCAAATTTAACAATGGTTATTCCAAATGTACTGCCTTGA
>Ga0194133_10007916_pt1 | contig 12569 bp, 4 predicted proteins | sample TA2KigOf40mmetaG_FD_155448 | JGI IMG/M metagenome (GOLD analysis project Ga0194133, IMG submission 155448) | Freshwater microbial communities from Lake Tanganyika, Tanzania - TA2015055 Kigoma Offshore 40m | ecosystem: Environmental > Aquatic > Freshwater > Lake | place: Tanzania: Lake Tanganyika...
GCCCTGAGAAAGTTCTTAGTACATCTGGAACATGTAAAAGTAGATTTTAAACCATGGTTCGTTTATTGGTTGACCGACTCAACGAATCTAGTAGACTTTCTCTCAAAAGGTTCATCGATAGTGAAGATTCAAGAGCTGATATTTGAGATCTTGGTTATGGCGCACAGATTGTACATTACATTTTTTCCAGTACATCTATACAGAAGCGACCCAAGAATCACTGTAGCAGATGTGGGATCACTCGAAAACCCCTCAGATGACTGGGGAATTGATGAAAATTCCTTTCAAAATCTGCACAGAAGATATAAGTACACCATTGACGTGTTCGCATCAGATATCAGTCATCGTTTACCAAAATATTTTGCGCTACCAGGTGCAGCTAAGTCATTCAGCACAGATGCCTTTTATCACAGTTGGGAAGGTGAGATACTGTGGCTTTCCCCCCCCAGTTGCTTTAGTCATTCGAACAGTTAGGAAACTACAAAAGCTCAGGTCGGGAAAAGGATCTCTCATCGTCCCAGCATGGAAAACTGCCCCCTTCTAGCTAGCCTTTTGTCATGAAAGAAGATACCCTGTTGAAACCGTTCCAAGAAGTTAAATTCATTAAACTCTACATCATTCAGTACCAGAACGTGACCGATACAGCCTTATATGGTTGGGTGGATTTTCCAATCGCCATTTTTCATTTTGAAAATTGATCTGTTGTACATTTGATGACCATTTTGTAAAGAAAAGTTTGTTTAAAATAAAGAGTGTGACATAGTAGAGTAAATATTTATATTAGAATAATCATGCGACATTATTCAAGGGAAATCGAACAACATTTAAAGAGTTTTACAGCGTGAATAATTTGTGTTTCCATTCATTATGCGGCATGAGGTGGCATGATTTAAGTGAGGGCAGAGATCTGTGTATTTATGAACAAGATTTGTACTTTTCCATCCCAAATGGCGTTGTACTTCCTCGGGGAGCATACCGGACTCACAAGCCTTCATAGCCCCTCCTCGGCGGTAGGAATGCTCAGTCATGTTTTTAGTTGGAGTTTTGGCAGCTAGGCACATGTCTTTTAAATCTTGCAGAGAATCATCGTAACATATGGCATGATCCATAGGTTTACCTGAGAGAGCAAAAATCTTTGGTTCCTCAAACAGAGAAAGAAAAAATATAAATTTACCCTGAGGAGTCAATTCGGCTGCAAGCTGCCAGAATATTCACCGCCTAGCAGCCACAGGTATTCTAAAGTAGTCTGTAAAGGAGTAATATTCTCGTATCAAGGAATTTTTCAAGGGAAGGAATCATCTCACAGAATAAGGGCATAGCAAGTTGTTTATGGGGTTTGAAGACAGAGTTTTACATCGTACTTCACTAAAGATGTCGGTCTTAGAGCTTTTTACATTTATCTATAAGGAATGAAAACATTGTAAGATCTCAAGTATCGCATTCAGAAAATGGTAAAATTCAAACCTCGACCCCAGTAGATGGCTGTGTGATTAATTTGATATCACCTTGGGTCATTGAATTAACCTCAGACCACCGAAAGCAGCCGTAAAATCCAATTAAGCAGCGCCAAAAAGTCTGGAAATTCTGCAACGAAGGATGAAGATTTACGCATCTAAATCAAAGCAAATAATAAAAAGAAGAAGAAAAACAATGAGATGGTTGAATTTACCGACGCATTGCAATAAGATCACTCAGTCATCGGAGGAGCAACATGAGTTCGGGAAGGTGCCCGACGGTGAATCCCCCGCATAACCATTTGAACAGTTTGATGCGTTGTAGGACTGTCAAAACAGGAGCAGCGATGATAAAAAGCAATACTAGCATTAGTGTTCTCAAGAGAAGAATGAGAAGTACCACTTTCATGGAGATGGATCAGATAAGCAGCCACCTGGATATTCAAAAAGGTAGCGAAAAATTTACCAAAGTTCTTCCTAGTAAAACCTTAAAAACTTAAATGTTTGGGAGTAGCGGGTATAGGCCGAAATGCATTTACTTTGCATATTCTATCTGTTTTTCCATTGCCGGGTATACAAAGTCAAACTACCAGCAGCCAGAGAGCTATCAGCATACATTGAAATTTTTTCATCAACATTGGCCATTTTGCTTCGGAGATTCTGACAGGATTATTTCTATCACTTCAGATAATTATTTACATTTGTTTATTTATCAATATGACAACCTGAATGCTACCGTTATGTAGAGTGAGTTGTGAGCTAAGACGTTACTCTTCTGGAAGAAAAGTATAAGTCTTAGCGGTAAACGAGCTCGCTCACAGTGCTCAACATGGATAAGTGAAAGATGATAGCATAGGATTCTACTTGGCATCTTAGAGAGCTATGGAGTTTTACCAAGGTACATCTGTAGGATTAACTGGATACTGGAACATTGGAGTCATTCAAGGGTTGTATTCAGATCTGAGCAAAGCAAATCTGATAGAAATAATTTTTGGTCCAAAATTTTATTAACTTTCAAATAAAAAAAATAAAATAAAATATGCTTATCTCCATTCGCTATCTTTCTGCATAAGAATAGGTGGGAGCGTCAGATCATATCTGAGCGTCAGATCTGTGTGGGAGCGTCAGATCATATCACGCATAACCCGACCAACCAACCACCGCGTGACATCAAATCAGTGAATCTGTGATGTAACCCCAAAAAAAACGACCAACCAAAACCTTGAAAGACGTCATACACCTAACCAACGTGGTGCGATTCAGATTACTAGGGACATTTCTAGAAACATGAAAATCATCAGAAAAATTAAACTACAACCAGCAAGGAGGGCTGGGAGGGCAAAAATGAACAGTCTTTCTTCCACTTTAGTTTGCTCTTGAATGATTTGCATTTTGCACTTTTGCAGATTCTGCTGCCACAGATGTGTATACATCTGTGCCTGCCACAGCTCTAGTAGAGATCTGTGGCAGTCCCGAAACCTAGTTTCGGTGATAAGTACACTTTTATTCTTTACTTTGTTTCGAATAAAAGTGATAACTTTACGAGGACATGAAAGTACCAGAAGACTGGAATAATTTGGACAAAATAGTGTGAGTTATTATCGATCTCGTTACATAACCGCCACATATCTTTAGTCTGTTCAAAAATGTTTAAAGAATTTAGAAAAATATCAATATGACAACCCAAATGCTACCGTTATGTAGTGCGAGTTGTGAGCTATGACGTTACTTTTCTGGAAGAAAAGTCTTTTCTTCATGAGGAAAACTTCATTTTTTAATTCATTCCTTATTTCACCAGTTTTGAAGTAAGACTGCTGTCAGGTTAGAGCTTCCCAGAAATAAAGACATTGTAAGGCAAACTGTGTTCTTATTTTGGGTGGAATTCTCTAAGTGTTTTCCAAGGGATTTTTCCAAAGTGTAAAAGTTTCTTAAAGAGATCTTAGGTAAGTTTTAAAGTCCAAGGTCTGGGTACTGCTTTGAGTTAGGTTCAAAGCAAAGGGGCTCTGAGATTTTCCAGAGCTCAGGTAGATTGACAGACAAACCAGCATACTTGGGTAACTGTTGGGTTTCTTTGAGGTCCAAGTGGTGGAGGATCCCAGGTGTGATCCCACCCTTGTGAGCACTCACTTGTAAGAGCCCAAGAGCCAGGTGTTTCAGGCTGTCAGGATGACTTTCAAGGTGAAGGTCGGCCTTTGAAAGTTTGGGTCAAGGTCATCAGGTCGGCTGTGGTCATCAAAGGGCTCCCAAGGGTCGTGTACAGAATTCAACGAGACAAGACGTCTTTTTGTGCTCCGATTTTAAAAATCAAAAACTCCGAAGAAACGAACTCCAGTGAGTTAAAAATAGACTTAAAGTGTGTGCAAATCAATCCTGAACAATACTTTTAAAGTGACTTACCTCTTTGGATTGACTTTTGGAGAAGATTTTGGACATTTTCTGAAGACTTGTGAAAAACGTTTCAGTTTTGTCAAACTTTTTCAAAACAAACAGCCGAACACCGACTTCAACGAAAGATAAGTTGCATCGTTTTAGAATACCTAACACTGCTCCGTCTTATCTTTAATACCGGCTAGTCTAGAATAGTAAACAAATAACCGCACCCAAATTTATGAAAACGCCGCCATTCCTGACGTTCAAAAATCTAAGTCCTTTTGATGGATAATAAGAGAAAAAGGAAGGTAGAACTCTTAAAATCAGAGGTTCCAAAGAAGATTCAAAAGTTTACCATCAGACGAGGTTCTGCCCTCTCACCAGAAAATATTGTCGAAGAAATTCTAAACTCACCACAGATTGTTGATAAGGTTTGAATTCTCTCTTATTATTAAGAAATTCTTCTGCTAACTCATGTCCACATAAAGGTTAGATCTGTCTTTCGTCGAGAGATACAAACGGCGGTTGAAAATAGAGCTTCAAACGTCTCGTCCAGTTCCAGCTCAAGTTCCACTAGTGACACTGAAACAGACCAAATCAGTCTATCACCCTCCAGGTTTCGGTCTTTTCATTACACTAATTCTTTCTGTTGACCTAAATGACTCGTTGAATAGATCATTAACAACGAGCCCGCAGAAAATAAAAGAAGTCACAGCCTCCAAGACGAGTATCATTATTCTTTCCGGTAGAAAAATGCCACCCATGGAAGTTGATATAGAGGCAGGAACAGTCATTGAGATCAGACTTGAAATCTTTAAACTGAATGGTAATTGAACTCTCCAGAGTAACTTATCCTTTCACAACTTAACACGAGTGTGAAATTTCCTCTAGGGTCTATGTTTGATGGTCTACTGTCGTCGGTAGACCTTGCTGAGATTTGGGAAGCCATTGGTGGCGATCCCAACAATATCAAACAGCAGTGTGGAGAGCCCATTCCAGGCAGATGCCTTGAGGTGACTTATTTCTTGAAAGAGCCAATAAAAATCGTCTCTATAACAAAGAAGGAAGAATTCAACTTTGAAAGGAAAGGTCCTATGCGTACCGATATTTTTAGAGCACGCCTGCTTGATTTCAGTAAGGTTAGTCAATAATAGTAATCCTTTGCTAACCTTCCTTTTTTAACACCCTGATCTCTTTAAGGTTCATTACAATCTCGGTGACGTAACAACAGTCACTTTTCAAAAAACTCTCCTCAAAGTCACCGTCCAAGAAATGACAGATTGGATAAAACCTTTTGGTGAACTTAAGTCTGATTTTAGGTGAGAAAGTTTGACTCTGTCTTTTTTCACAGTTTCATCAAAGTTCATCTTTGGTGAAACTTCCAAAAGTCGGTCAGGAACCGCTTTATCTAAAAGTCGACCCGTCAGGTCGCGACCTTACTAGAATACTTTAGTTAACATCTGCTTTCTCTCGATATTTAAGGTTTACCATCAATCCAACAACTAAAATTGGAGAGGACAACTACGAGATTGACGTTGCCCTAAAAACTCACGTACCAGAGATTCTTCCAATTGCTGGCAGACGCCTCCATGTTTCATACCTAGGGCAGTTGAAACAATGTAAAAACTGCTTTGGCCTAGGTCATATTCTCGCTACTTGTGAAAAAGAAAAGACTGACTGGCTCGAGTACGTGGCGACCTTGCACAAAAGTGGCAAATTTCCTGATTATTTGTTTGATGGTTGGATGCAAGCCTTGAAGCAATTTCATTCCTCTTATAAAGACCCTACTCCCCAAGAAGGCGATCTTAGAGACGTTTTAGACTTGAATAGAATTGCTAGGAACGATAATCGTCCTAACCAAAATTGGCAAAACCAACCAAATCAGCCACAAGGAAATCCGAATCCATCTAATAACGGCAATCAAAACCAAGGGCAATATAATAGAAATAATAACGCCAGTCAAAATCAGGGTCAATACAGAAACAATTACCGCCCTAGAGCTAGAGGTTACCAACGAGGCTATGCTCGTGGTGGTAGAGGTCGTCAGAATAGTTCAAACTATTTCAACTCTTATTAAAATTTCGCGTTTCTCTCGTTGAGTTTTCATGTTTTATCCGCCTTTTAATCCTGAATTGAGAAATAAATAAAGATCTAGACATTTTAAAAATCTTGTATTTAAAAGAGGTTAAAACAAACAGTTAAAATCTGCAGAGTTACTCAACATCATTTGTGCCCCGGTTTAACAATCTTTGGATCTCAAGCAGAATCCGGTCTATGTCCTTTTTGACTTTTTTCAACACGATAAGCCATATCTCCTCAAAACCATCAGGAGCATCTTCTGGAATCTCTCGAAAGAACTCAAACAAAACCTCAAGCCTGTTCTGAATATTGAAATCTAAATTTAGAACCCAAACCTTAAGTCAAAAGGGTATTATAACCTGCAGGATTTCCATCTCCAAATCCTTGGGAGGCTCAACCACGATCTTGCTTTTCAAGTAGTCCGGAGTCATTTTGATTTGATTAAAATTATCGTGTCTCTTCTAGATCTTTTGCAAACCCAAAATCAATTCAAAAACAATTTGAAACAAAACAAAGCAAACCCAAGGTAACCTCAAACACTGCAAAAAACATCAGATAATAACAAAAAACGAGGTTAAAAGCTGTAACTTTTATTCATATCTACAGCTTTTACAAATCGCGTCGGACTCTGTAGGATTGATCGCGAACCCTCTGGTTTTCAATCTCGTGTTTAAGCTGATCCAAGTCCTCTTGGATTGCAGCAAAACGACGCTGGTGCCGTTGCTTCAAAACCTCAAGATCGAAATTAAGAGATTCATTCTCAAGGGATTTTTGCTGGATCCCTATATATCGTTCCTAAAGATTAAGAAAAAAGTCAAATCCATTCTGTTAAATTCATTGCTTAGAGTCTTACCCTAAACTCGTCCATGAACCTTCTGAGGTAAACTTGGAATTGTTGTGCACGATATATAAGATCCTCACGTGATTCCATCTTTCCGTCTGTCTGTCACCTAGACAATTAAGATTCTTTTGCTGTAAACAAACAAAGCTGCTACCTAAAAACAAACAAAAAGTTTAGGTTCTGCCCTGACTGACAAGATGTCTAAGATTGCCTTTTGGAATTGCTGTGGAGGCATAAGTGGCAAGCTTTCAACAGCTGAGCACATCCTTAGAGCTCATGATATTGAAATATTATTTGTAGCAGAGTCAGAATGTACTCCAGAACATACCTGGATAAAGATCCCTGGATATAAAACAGAATATACTGGCACGCACATTTATGACAAATGCAGGCTCATTGCTTTCATAAAATCTCACAGCTCCTTTAGTAGATCCAAAACTGTGGTGGTTCAATCGGACATCGAAGCAATTGTGTTTGAAACTCCTAAGCATAGAGTCGTTGGGGTTTATCGTCCTTTCAAAAACATCAATGGAAATACGTCTGACACCTACCTCAATAAATTGATTCAACTTCTCACTGAATGTTCAAACACCAAGAAAGACACATGCATTGGTGGTGATCTCAATATCAACATTGGAAAAGTCTCACCTGAAAGAGACACATTAGAGTCCTGGGCATTAGATGCAAACATGGTTCAACATGTAAAGGAACCTACGTGGGAGAGAATTATAACAAATTCGGCAACGGGAGTTAAAGAACTCAAAAGATCAACGCTTGACCTTTTGTTTACCAACTGTGATGGTATGCCACTAGTGTTAGATAAATTCACTAGTGACCATAAATGTTTACTCTTTGAATTTTTTGCGAAATCTGAACCTATAGTGAGGCAGAAGCTAAAAAAGAGGACATTTAAAGGTTACAACCCCCTGAACATCTCTGGAAAAATCAGTCAAGACCTTTCAGAACAGTCTTTAACTGGCGACTCAGACTTTGACTCGGACCTATTAACTAACCTGATTAAAGATGCTCTAGATCACTTTCATCCACTCAGAACGATAAGAACCTCGAGAGCCACAGATGTAGTAGACCAAGAATTGGAAAAAATGAAGAAGAAGAGAAAACGTCTACTAAAGAAATATCATAAATTTCCAACTCCAGGTACCTTGAACAAGATTGAACAGCTTAACAAGTTCATCAAGATACAGATTAAAAATGCAAAACAACAGCAACTCAATATTCGACTAGAGGGAAAAAACCCCAAATCATTCTGGAATGCTGTTGCAGAGTTGGAAGGCAAGAGGTCTGATGAAGAGCTACGTTTGAACATTAATGGTGCAATGATAACAGAACCTAAAACTCTATCAGAAGAGTTTGCAAAATTTTTCCAGCTTAAAGTAGAAAATCTGTCAAACAACCATCCCTTGACAGACTACAAAATAGGTCACTCACCATTACAAATCACAGAGAATGAAATCCAGAAAGCATCAAAGCTACTGAAGTCAAAATTATGCCAGGGAGATGACGGCATCCCGATGAAGATCATAAAGGATCTTTCGCATGTAAACCCCGGTCTTTTTGTGGACCTGTTTAATTCATGCTGTACGTCTGGTATCCCCACATCATGGAAAATAGCAATGGTCAGACCACTGCACAAGAGTGGATCAACTGAAGCAGTCACCAATTATAGGCCAATCTCAAACCTAAACTCCATCAGCAAGCTCTTTGAAAAAATCATTCTAGCAAGGATTGAAGCTCTAGGTGAACTTGATGGATCATTCCAACATGGTTTCAAGAAAAACAGATCAACCACCACAGCCATGCTGGAACTGCAAGATTATGTAGCAACAGAACTTGATAAAAACAGAATTGTGGGAACTTACAGTATAGATTTAAGTGCAGCATTTGACCTCTTAAGACCAGACATATTTTATCAAACACTAAAGGATAAAATACCTCTTAACATCATGCAGGTATTAATGGATTTTCTGACCGAGAGATCTTTTAGGGTAATGGTCAGCGATGTCAAATCCAATCCGAGGAATCTGTCAGTAGGATGTGTGCAGGGCTCAATTTTGGGACCAAGACTGTTTACCCTATACTTGAGTGAGCTCGCTAATAACTTGCCCAAGGAGACACATATAGTGAGCTACGCTGACGATACGTATGTCTCACTTTCAAGTGAAAACATGACAGACCTTAAACCTGCACTATCTAATGTTATGTTAAATCATGATGCCTATCTTAAGAGCATTGGCATGGTGACCAACGTTAGCAAAACGGAATTAATCTTCTTCTCAAGGGCCAAAATAGATGATCTGACACCGCTACAAGTTGGCACGGACCAAGTAATTCCTAAGAAATCCATGAAAGTACTTGGCGTCCAATTCGACTGTGACTTAGGATGGAATAGTCACGCAAGCAAGTTGAAGCGGAAATCAGCTATGACAATGAGAAAGATGAGATTCCTCAGCAAATACATTGGACAGGAAGGAATGAAAAAAGTGATCACAACACACATGTTTGGGATGCTCTACTATGCCTCCATTGTATGGCTCAACGAACTAACAGCCTACAAAATTGTAAGAACTCTGGAAAGCATCCACTACAAATGCCTCCGCATCGCGGTGAAGGACTATTATGCGACCTTGAGCAGACAGAGACTCGATGACATCTTCAATAGAGCCACACCCTGTCAATGGATGCAGTATTCCAATGCAAAGCATGCCATCTCAATGCTCACGTGTGACAATGCTCCACCTATATCATCCATAATCAAGAATAAACTTTATGTGAATGATAGGAATAATAACAAAATCTCAGTTCATGATACCTCCAGGCTCAAGATTGGAAGAAATTCATTCCATAATAGACTAAAGTGCCTAAGAAGCATCAACTTTAACTGGAGAACCACTAATCAAGACGCTATTAGAGTGAACCTCAAAAAGACATTTTTCAATCAAAGATGATTTCAATTTTTCAATCAAAGATAATCTCAATTTTTCTGTCATGTCATGATCAATTTTCATTTTTAATCATATTTTCATTTATTTTAATCTTATTTTATTTTGAGTAATTTTCCTAATTTTAAGTATTTTGTTTTTGTGAATGCGAATGCCACTCTTGAAAAGATTCTAATTGTTATATTGTAATCGATGGAGTGCCGTGAAATACAAATACAAATACAAAATACAAGGGTACTTTGGGGTCAAAGATAGACTTGACCCACCCAAAAACACCACTGGGTTCAATCCTAGCAGTACAGCCATTATCCAGGCTACCTTAGGCCCCCCTGAAAAGGTGAGGCCAAGTAAGAGGCTGTTGATAAAATCACTTGATCCCCAGTGTGGTCAAGTGGGTTCCCCGATCCCTAGAGTGGTCGGAAGGGGTCTCGAGAGAAGGGAGGTAGAGATCAGGTGTTTGGGGCTAGTGGTCGGGATTATTCTCACCTAGTTCCATCATCAAATTGTGTATTTTGAACATTTATTTTACTCAACGGTTTTTTTATCCATTGACTATGCCCCCAGTTGAGTGTGCTGTTGCTAGCCTTTAGGTTTATTGCCTAACTAGTGCAGCATATTAGATTGGAAGGTACTCTTGTTTCATTTATCTTCTTGACTGTAGGCCCTAGTTGTTGGATAGTAGCCTTGAATCCAAGTTTATTGCTCGGCAAGGTCTTCTTTCCTGAAAGAGAAAAGGGCAAAGTACAAGATTTTATTTGATATTGATAAAAGATATTGGTTGCAAAAGGTTGGTTACAAATCACTCTCCTATTCTTTGATGGTTGGATAAAGTGATACCTGACCCTGTTGTCCTGCGGCTGACAACATGGACAGTCCAAATCTTGGGCCTCTTCCTCTTTCAACATAACAGTTCCATTGTGAGGTGTCGTGGAATCTTGCAGGCATACCATGTATGCGTGTAGCCTAGTTTTGATTAGCAAGCCTCTGCTTGAAATCTTGACCGTGTAGACGGCCCAGCTCTTCCTAGGAAATCAAGCTCACAGATGCAGCAATCCTTAGAAAACGATAGTGCAGTACATTAAGTTCCCTGATATCAGCATAAGAGTTATTTCTATTTAGTCAGACGGGATATCTGAAGAATGTTGGTAAACATGCCTATCTCTCTAACATCAAAGCCTGTAGGCCCTGATACCAGCACACTCGTGTCATCAGCATAGCTCGTATCATAACATGATAGCCTCAAACATAGTGACTGATATCTTTCATTATTGGCTGAAGAGTTTAAGACCTAGAATTGAGCCCTGATTGTTGCCTCCATCTCTTTGGACCTCAGTCCATCCATTTCCACCATTTCCATAATAATTGTTTTTCTGACAAGAAATCCATGAGAAAAGCCATCAGGTCTTCATCAATTGTTTCAGAGAGGGTCTTCCAGAAGATCTTTAGCCTCAAACAAATTGTAGGCCGAGGACAAGTTGACGGAATATAACACTATTTTGGGTTTCTAACTCACTGCAAATTTTTGATTGAATTTCCAGCATTGCACTGACTTTACTTTGTCTCTTTTTGAACCCAAGTTGATGGAGTCATTCTAAGCCTGGATTTCTGTCCAACTCACTTGTTATTGCTTGCCAAGAGTTGCTTACCAGGAGGCCAAAATTTGTAATAAAACATACCAACAAAACTGTTTCCTCGGCTGACTTCAAAGGGTATCGTAACCAAGATTTCTACACCCAATTTGAAAAACAATAGATTATTTGGGCCGAAAAGCCTTAAATTGTTTTTACCAGGTTTTTTAGATTGTCAGAGTCACTTTTGATAAAATGTGAATACATGAGTAAGAAATAATTCTTAGCAAATTTCTTCAAAACAATCAATCCTAACTGAGATAATCATTTCATATAAACGATTAATAAAGACAAATCCAGGGATCTTAGATTTTTTCCCAGATCGGGGACTGAGCTCCAGTCTCCCAATTCTCATTTCTCAGCCAGTCATCATGGAGTGGGATCTTCAGCCCTAATCTCGATCGTTTGAATAAATTATAGTTGACTGGACGATGGAATCGGAAAGGTGAGAACGAAGACATCAGTCAGAAAATTCAAATAGATAGCAAAACTTTTCTCTCAGAAAGTGCTGTAGTAATTTCCCCGGTAATCTTCTAAATAGAGGTTGACGTAATCACAAGACACGAATTTATATGAAGAAATGTTATTCCAAATCTTCAGTTTTAGTGCTCCAATTTTGTTTGTAAAATAGATTTATATAGAGTTTATTTTGCTTAAAATGTTTATTTTACATCAAAGTAAAGTTTACGACTCTATACTGTTGTAACCCTTGAGCTTCGAAAATAGCGTTCTAAAGTTGAACTGATGCAAGATCATTTGAAAAAGTACAAGAAGTGCTATCCACATCGCTAGGAATCCAAAAGACATAATGATTTGAATAACTACAAAGTAGAATAGACCAAACTGCAAAATAAGACTTTCTTGTTAAAATTATTGACAATTATTGACAAATTCTTTGAGATACCTCTTCAACTTTTTCCATGAAGCTCTTCGTTTGAGCACTGGGAGGGTTATTTTTGACACTGAGCTCTGCTATTGGGGAGGCATGAGTTGTCACAGCCAAAGCCAGAGCAAATACTATGATTATCTGAATATTTGATACTTGATGAAAGTAAATAAAGTAGAAGATTAAAAATTCAAATTTACCTTGGCAGATTGCATTTTGTATTGACACGAAACAACTGTCCTGATTTTCAATAAAGTCCCGACTATTTATATATTCCTTTTTTATTCCCTCCTCAATATCATTTCATCCAATTAAGGGGATGGAACAGCTCTTCAACTCCACCTGTAAAAT
>Ga0194133_10007917_pt1 | contig 12569 bp, 8 predicted proteins | sample TA2KigOf40mmetaG_FD_155448 | JGI IMG/M metagenome (GOLD analysis project Ga0194133, IMG submission 155448) | Freshwater microbial communities from Lake Tanganyika, Tanzania - TA2015055 Kigoma Offshore 40m | ecosystem: Environmental > Aquatic > Freshwater > Lake | place: Tanzania: Lake Tanganyika...
TGTGACGCATTGTTAAGTTCAGATTTGTTGAAACTCGACAAACCTGAATTCTATGTTGCAGCTATGACCCTAATAAAAAAGATTGTTGGTATGTAAAAATTTGTTTATTGTAGTATAAAAAGCAGTAAAACACAATTCAGTTTAAAGTTTTTATTTTCGAATTCAATACAATGCTACCTTGCATATCTTTTTTAGATGGAGTAGACTACAAAGGAGTGAGAGAAATCATGAAAGCTTGCATGGACAAGTTGGTCCTGATGCCGGATTTTTGTACCATCAACAATTCAGGCATAGGTGAATCTGTAGAGCAGCAGTTGTCAGCTTTGCACTCTGTGACTGCAATCATGCTTGATAGAGAGGCACCCCTTTTACCAGGATACTTCGTCATAAATGAAATACTAAAAGCTTACCCTGATAATCCCTTATGGCCACATTGGACCCTGGCTCCACTTGTGTCATCGTTCATGAACTCTTTTCGCCCAGCAGCTCAAATTGTAACATCAGTTTATAAACCCAAAATGAAACCTGGTATGTTAAATTTATCAATCTATCTATTTATTTATATTGTGCTTTGAGTTCTAAAATATTTTAAACGATATACTTTTTCAGTTGTGGAAATGATTAACAAAGGCCATTGTATTTCCTCGTGGAAAATGGAACCATCCAGTTTTCGATTTCTACTGAAAGGATCACAGACTTATGACAGAATATTGCCATTTAGTAGAGCTCTCACCGAACCGCAAAAAAGTCTTGTAACGTACATCATGAAGCAAATGAGCTCCAGAGATTTGGTAACGAATCCTTAATGAGTAAAATGAAAAGTTTTTCTTTCAATCTTCTATTTTTTTTAAAAAGATTCAAAACATCATGGGAATTCAAAAGACAAGAAGTGAGGCTGTTGCACAAACAATAAAATATCCTCTCTTGGAAGACCAACTGGTTGAACTTTTTTGTTTTGCAATGGAGGAAACGATTTTTAATAAAGGTTTTAAAGAAAAGTTTTTGATACTTTGATTTCGATAAAATGCTTCGGATTCCTATTTTAGATGAGAAGAGAGTTGAAATGATTTGGATGAATGCAACGTCGTCTCTCATTTACTATCTTCTTATTCCATTGATCGACTTGCGTCCGTAAGTTAAAAGTATTTTTAAAATGAGTTTCCTTAAGTTTTTTCCAATCTTGCTTTCTGTCTCTTGCAGGTTTATATTTAAGCTTCACGATGCTATTCAGAAGGGTGGTCTTAAGGCAAGCCGCGATGAGGTGATAAAATTTTCATATTATCCAGGAAGGCCAAAACGTCCACTTGATTGCACTTTATTTTCAGCTTATGTTTTCGCTACTTCACTATATCTCAGGATACATTTCAAGAAACTCAAACTGCCATGAAGTTCTCCCAGTTGTTAAGCTGTTTTCTCTTTATGATGATTCTATTCCATTACCTGTTCCTGACATGAAAAAAAGAGATTCTGTTTACAAACTTGCAGCTGCATCAATTTTTGTTGAACTATCATCTATTTACAAAACAGTAATTATCAAATTTATTTTAAAAATGTTTGGCCAGTAACTATAATTTTATTTTTTAGAGTGGAGATGATATACCCGTTAGACTTCCTGTAGCCCTTCGCAACCATTATCTATTCTTGAAGCAGCTGAACTCTATTGACATTGATTACTCCACATCTCTTAAGGAAGACTACTTTCTGGCCATTCACTGCAACGCTTATTCTGCTGTACAGGACTTTGGAAAAGTAAATGTTTTGTTTCGTTGGCTGTTATGATAAAGTTCACATCCACTTGAATATTAGGTAAGAGTGGAAGAAACAATCAAAATGATATCTGGTATTTCTGATGATGGATCAATATCTGAAACGGTACCCATGGCAGGAAGTGACTGCATGGCTGTGGTATCAAAATTATGATTCTTTAATTTATAGTTTCGAGCCTTTAGATTAGAATTTTTTTTTTCAAAATTAAAATGTTTTAAGAATGTAACCGAGCCACTCCCAATGTCGTTCATAGACAGAATGACAGTTCATTCCAAAATGTTATTCATTGGAGCGATAGGAAACAAATTCATGGAGCAAGTATGTTTCTATTATCAGCTTTCAATATCGTGTTTTTACTTGAAAAAGTTCACTCACTAGATGAAAATCAAATCTGCAATCGTCCCATCGCCTGCATTGATCGAAACCTATTGTCGACTTTTATCCACACCTGAAGTAGAATCGCCTGCTGTCAAGAATCTACTCGCAACCTTGTTGCCAGCAATATCGAAAAACAATGCTTGGATTTATTTGCACATGATTTTAGAAATGTTCTCTTATAGACTTTCTCATATTGCGGTAGGTTTTGTCAAGCTTTGAAACTATTTCGTCGAAAGTTTAAAATGATTCGTTGAAAAGCAGAGTCAGCACCGTGTGTCGCTTTTGAACCGTCTTCAAGCAGGACTTTTAACTGGCCCACATAATACTACAATCAAGCACCCTCAACTTAATGCAAGCATGGAGTTCACCACCTTGAGACTGTTGTTAGGTAAAAATATTGCTCTAAGACAAGTTATTATTATAAAGGGTACAATTTTTGCAGTTGAGAAACTCATTCAGATTAATATAGGCCAAACGAAACAGAAAAAAAAATTAATTTCTTTTTAGGTTTGGGAAATGCTGAATTGTTGTATTCCAAAGGCCAAGGCAACTCATGTAACTTGAACTTTTTTGAGCAAACATAATGTTTTTACATAACAAATCAAATTTTATAAATAGGTGTGAAGCCAGTTCAGACTTTTTGTGGTGAGTCTGAAGAGCTGAACAAAGTTGCAGTTTTATGCTTAGCAAGGCAAGTCAAAACCTTTTTTGAAACGAGAAGTTTTTTAATTTCATCAATAAACTACACCAATAATGAACTTTTACCTCTGTGTTAAAACACTTGTCCTTCTTATTCAGTCATGATTTGCATATTTTCTTGTATTTATTTTTATTTTAAAGAAATTAAAAAATGACCTCAATATTTGTAGGGCAATACGAGTCAATGGATTGGAAATTCAATCTGGTACTTGGGTAAAGGAGGTTTTGACCAACATTATGGCAAAGACTCCTCACTCTTGGCCCACTTACACTATGAAATACTTCCCACCAATCATACAGGTTAATTCCTCATTTATTTCTTCTTGATATGGTTGAATTTTTAAAAACATTGTATTTTTTAACGTCTAGGATTTTTACAATGAAAATAATAGCCACCGAGAAAACCGTAACTTAGTGAGCAAACTTGTTGAAGATGAATTTAGAACTTTTACGTCTATGTCCAACGAACATGACATTGTCCAGGTAATGTAAAGCTGACGGTTTCGGGTTTTTTATATGCAGTTATTACTCATCCAAAACTGCTGAGGTTTTCCATGCCTCGAAATTCTATAATTAGTAAGGCTGCAATTTTTTCAATCCTGCCATGATTTGAATTCCATTTTAATTCAAAAATCTGTTTTCTAATTGAAATTACTTTTACAGCATTTTACTAATCCAAGCAGCAACGTTTTTATGTGTGTCATATACCGAATGGTAAACGAATCAGACCAAATTTCTCCTGTTGCATTCAAGGTAAGAGGCTGCAAATATTTCGTATGAACTGAAACCCTAAATGATCTTTTTTTTAGGTTCTTGAGCGTTTAAGTGCCAAGCAAATGACGTTGCAAGTGAGAACTTTGTGCGACTTACTTATTTGTGAGTTTTCGAAATCAGGAGCTTCAGGTCAGGTCAACAAGTGCGTCACAGCATTAAATGCTTTGATTTGGAGATACAACATTGTGCCACTAGACAAGCTGATGCTTTGCTTGTCTCTTAGATGTTATGAAGGAAACGAACCTCAAGTAAATGACCAAAATACTCATATTTACTCCCCTTTAAAGTTTTCCTAAAATGTTATTTGTTTTTAAGGTTTGCCTTTATGTGATCCAATTGATTTTGGTGAAACCTATTGAGTTTAAGACGTACGTTTCGGAGCTCACCAAAGTCATGCCTCCAAACGTAAAACTTTGAATTAAAAAAACCAGTTCCATTTTTCAAAAAGTAATTTCAAAATTATTGCATTGCAGCACCAAGAGCTACGCGACTTTTACAAGTGTCACATGGAATACCATAATGCAAAGCCTGAAAACTTTTGGCCCAAAGACTTTCGCTCCGAACAGATACAGACTTTGCCTACTTTTTTTGGAAATGTTTGTCTTCGGTTTCTTTATGTTCTGGACATTGTGGTAAGTGAAAAAAATAGCCAATTAAATTATGTACCAATTATAAATGGAGTCTGTCTTTTGTAGCTTCCACGATTTTTGGAAGTTCCTGTCATCACAAAAGCATTAGAAATTCTAATTGAACAAGCCAGCCCTTTGTATCGATATCACGATCGTCCGATTTCTTTTCTATATAACATGCTGTATTACTACGACAATCTCTTCAGAGAAAAACAACCTCTGAAAGAAAAATTCGTAGGAAGCATAATAAGTAAGATTTTACAAGTAGATTTTTTGCATTAATTTTACTAAAATTCAAAATGTTATTATAAACTTTATTAAAATTATTTCCAGTCGCAGTACTTGACGTTCACCCTCCTGGTTGGTTTGTCACTCAACATTTTATTGAGTATTTGAGTAGGCCTTCTGATGCTGATGCCCCCTGGATTCCAGACGAAGAATATTACTTCCAGCTTTTAGATAGACTTGTCAAATCCATTCAGGTAAAATTTGTTTCTTATTCACAAACGTCCTTTCAAAAGCAATTGATTTTTTATCTTTAGAACAAAAATCCATTTCCATATCTCGATTGGCGCTTCAATGAGTTTCCAAACGAGGGGTCTCATGCCCTTTATGCAACTTGTGTCGAGCTAATGGGATTACCCCTTCAAGAACCTGCCAAGGTATTCAAATGCTGTCACATTAAACAAATAAAATATTGAAATGAAAATATCTTTTTTTAGGTTTGCTCTGAACTTTTGGATGTTGTTATCATCAACGCAGCAACAATAGGTTGTGATGACTTGCCAGATTATATTAATGCAGCTGGTTTAATTGTCTCAAATTTACCTGATACATTTGCTGAAGGATTAATTGAAAAATTGGTACAACAAATATGACAATCCAAAATTGAAATCCTCGCATTTATGCTACATTTTTTCATAGGTTACAACAATCAAAATGCTTCCGTCCAACCCTGCACTTGACCATAAAAACTTTTTTGACTTACTTGACGATGAGTCTATTGGATCAATCGTTGGTGGAGCTACTCCTGACGTCCACTCCATGATCACACTGGCTCTTGCCCATGCCACTTGGCACCATGCCGGATATGCTCAGATTCAGCAGCTTCCAGGCAAATCGCTAAACTATAGAGTATAAAAAACTTCAGCTGACTTTGTGAAACTTGAAAATTTTTAGATCTCGTAAAGGAGCGTCTCGAAGTTTTGATTAATACAGAAGAGCAATACCTTTTCATGTGTCGACTGGTAGATTCAATTTCCTGTTAAAAGAGAGCAAACGTTTGTCTCCTTGAACCTGAAAAAAACCAATTTTTTTTAGGTTGGTCCGTTTATTCAACGGCTTCATTCTGACCGCAACATGAGACCCATGTTTGAACTTGGTGTTATATTGTATAAGTTATTAGCTCAAGTTGACGAGGTATTTTAATGGCTTTCACTTAGGTAGCCTAATTGCTTTAAAATTTTTATTGAACAATTTCAGAAAGTCACCCATTTTAAGTATATTGATGCCATTTGCGATTTATTGTACCACATAAAGTATCAGTTCATTGGAGACTCTATTAAGACAGAATCAGAACGCTACATTCGAATGATGAAGCCTAGGCTGCAGATGAGACTGAGATTCATCTCTCCAGATATTTTTCCTGTAAATCAATTGAAAGTCTATTTTAAGTTAGCCATTTGTGATTAAACTTATGATTTTTCTTCTAGCCTCAAGCAGCTCCTTTGCGTGTCAGACAGGTAGACAATTCAACCTAAAAAAACTCTGTTTGATTTCACCTCAAGTGCAATAATAATTTTAGGATCATGACAACTTTAGTTTTTCTAATGGATCGTCCAAACATGTCCCAGAGACAGCGGCTTTTAACATAAATCACCCACGTTAAGGTCAAATATATTTCATATTTAGAGTTAGAGTGATTAATTGCTTTTATAAGATTGCTGTAATCGAGCTCCATCTACTCTAAAGTTATTCACTTAATTGAAAGTGAACGAAAAATTTTCCTTTAACGTATTTTGTGTGCAGAGAGAAAGTAATCGACCACAGTGTATTGCATGATAATTTTGGCCTTCTTAAATGTAACATCAAGAGTTAAATACAAATAAATTTTGATTGTAAATTTTCAAATATTTGAAAGGAATTGCTTGCAATACCCTCTGAAACAACTGAAATGAGATTTGCCTCAAATTGGATGAAATAATTTTTGCATTTTTACTTACTTTACCAACAATAAACTTTTTTATTCTGCAGTTCAACATAAAGTATCCAAATATTAAGATTTTGAAGGTTTTGCTCTCTTGGGATTGTATTTTTTTTTTGCACTAGCAATACTTCTTCATTCAGTTACAGTTATTTTTCATTAAAAAAAACTTTGCATATCTTTGGTGCCTGTTTGGATTCAGCTTATTTGAAAGAGAAATTTGAATCTGCCTTGAAATGCATTTTATTTTCAAACTAAATTCAAAGCAGTTTCCAATTGAATCTGAAATTGGAGAATCTCATTTACAATAATCAAGGTTTCTTAACTTTGGTCAGCTTATTCATGCTTTTGATTTCTGTGTCAATGACCTTTTACCTGTATGCCACGTGGTTACCATAATGAGTGACTCCAACAGATCCGACCCCATAATAGCATTCCTCTGACCCACAATAAATTAGGAGAAAACTTTGTTTTTTCTGATCCAGTCTTAAGGTTGAAAATTGTAAGCTTATGATCAAAATTTCCCTGATCTAGATTGACCCAGAAAGAGGCTGACCCAAGGGGTCAAAAAATTACCAGACCCAACCTGTATCATAGTTTTTAACCAAGAACCCATCTCTTTTACCAACTGAACCAAGTTCACTCAACATTAAACTTTTTAAAATCATTAATAATCAGAAAAGTAGACTTTTTAAGATTTTGGAATCAAACAAACCTTTCCAAGTCGCTATTGGCAGGACGTTGCGTCTACAGATTCATGCAAAGAACTATTTTTTATATCTGGGCAGGGGCTACAATACAAACAAACAAATCATCATTGTTGTTTTTAATTTTAAATTTTCTTCTACCAAAGCCGCCTTAAAATTCACTTCTAAAAGGTAAAATGGTATATTAATTTTTCAGCACGAAAATAAAATATTGAAGAACCTAGTTTCTAATTAAAGCTTATTTTTTAAAAAATCCTCAAATTCAAAAGTTTCTCCTCTTAGTCCAAAGTTTTAGCAAACCTACAATCTTATTACCAAAAAGAGAAGCCAGCCAAGAATTTGTGTCGCAATTGTGTGAAAAAGAAACTGTCCCTTGAACTTTAAGGTGTGCATAGGTTACAAGTTGTTTGAATTTTTACCTTTTCGTTAGGAGAGGATGAGTCCTCGTCGGAGGGCGGGCTGTAAAGCCCAAATGGAGGAGGCCATCACCGCAGACTCTGCACAATGTCTTTACTGCAGTAAAAGTGTCTCTCTTGTGGAAAAAGATCTCCATGAATACGAAAGCCATCTTAGTAAGCATAATAATATGTTTCACTTGCTTTGTAAATATTGTCAATTTTTAATATAAAATTTTCAGAGATTTTTCACAAAATCAAATTCAGAATTGAAGATATCATAAAGCAGACTGTTCAAGAAAGAAAGGGTAAGAGTGTTAAAAACCTTTTTATTTAGGAAAGGCACTCAACAACATTTGTGTTTACAGGTTTCTCATCAATCAACAAAGAAAATTCTGATACTGTTTCTTCAACAAAAGAAGATAAAAAAGGCTCACCAAGTCCGTGTAAAGCAAATAATCCAGAGCAGACTTTTAGTCAAGATAGTTGTCCAAAACCAGATTTAATTGCAATAAAAAATCTGGTGGTAAACCTTGAACGGATACAATCGCTTGAAATGTTAGTTGCACAAATGAATAAAGATGAGGAGGATACCCACGACAATGTCGAGCAAGCTGAGGAGCAAAAAGATCATCCACCTTCGTTAGTGCCTAAGAGCAAAGTTCAACCTGGTAAAGATATTGAAATCCAACTACCTTGGTACTTTGGGTGTGAATACCGATGTCTCTATTGCGCAAAGTTATATTTCTATGTCGAGGTGAGACATGCTTACTTTCATTTTTACCACCAATTTTTATTTCTTTTGACAAACTGTTATAGTACCTTCGGCGTCATATAAAAAACGAGCATGAAAGGTACCCAGACGATTACCTGGATGACAACGGTCTAAAAGATTACGAAACTAAAGCAGTATATTGGCGTTGCTTGGTGTGTGATGAGATCATAAAGCGTCACTTTACCTCAATATCCAGACATGTTGTGAAACATGATTTGACCTTAGAGCAGTACTCAGATAGTTACTGCCCAGAAAAATTCTGGGAAGTTTCATCCAAAGGCCCTCTGGGAAAAGAGCACAAGGTGAAAGCAACTTTTTGTTGATTTTTCAAATCAAGAAGACTTCGAGTTGATGAACTGTTTGTTGTAGGATGCTTTAGAAAAACAAGATATCCCAGCAAAACGCAGGAAAACTTCAGTTGGGAAACCATCTGCAAAGGTAAAAATAACAAAACAATTTTTTTCACATAGGAGAATTTTTCTTGCAACATAAATTTAAAACTTGAAACTCAAGAAAAACAATTGGGATCTTGAACTGACTAAAATTTACTTTCTTGAAATGTGCTGAGGAAAAATATTCAAAAGGTGACAAATAAACCATGCAAATTTCTCCTTGTATGCACAATTTACGGATACCTTAAGTAACCTTCAAACTTCGATAGCAATAAAAATTAAGTGGGAAAATCTTCTCTCAAAGTTCACGTTTCACTGTAAAAGTCTACTGACTCAAATATTTACTATTTTAGGCCGGCAAGAGATATATCGTTCCTAAGTTGTCTCCTTTGAAGGTAAATCCTTTGGATCCTTAGACAAAAATATTGATTAAGTTTAGAAGTTTCAGGAACGATATTTTATTTCAGAAAACTGAGGAAGAGGACCTCGACATGTTTGAAAACTTTCAACCCATTGGTTGCAATGCCGAAAACTGCAACGAGTCTTTTACAGAATCAAAGGTAACTACACTAACTCTTCGCCTGAAAGTTAACTTTTTTTTATTTTAAATGACTTTGGACCTGAACACAAGATCCTCTCTTGATAATTTTAGGAAATGATGAACCATATACTAAAGTGCCACCAGTTAACTGCTAAATTTGCACCCTGCTTCCGGTCATTTTTTACACCAGAAACTTTCTACAAGTGTCAACTTTGTGATGTTAAAGTCTCGCTGCAAAAGTCTTATATTACTAAGCACTTGTCCAAAGACCATAATCTTAGTTTTGACGATTATCGACAAAAAGTTCTGATTGAAAAAAAACACAAAAAAGTAAGACACTCTGAAATAACAAATGAACTTTCACCTCAGAAACTTTCATTTTCTTTTCCCCTGTCTTAATTGTAGCTTAATACCTCAAACTACAACACTTCGGACTTCTTCGAATGGTTTGTTGGAGGATGCATTTATGCTTGCTTTGTTTGCTGTGAAGAGATCAAAGGGTCCAGTTTATTTTGGAAACACGTAAAAGAATCTCACAACATGGTACGTAGAGGCTTTTTAACACACAAAAAAAGTTTTTCCCAGAGAAATTGATGTCCTCTTGAAAACTGTTTTATGAATCAAGAAAAACTTGTGCATATCAAAAGAGTAAAATCAGGAAAAGGCATGAGGAAAAATCTTAATCTATTTGCGAATCTTCTTTTATTTCAGAAGTAAGGATAATTGGCCTAGTTTCACTATTTCTTTTCCAGAATAGATCAGAATATACTAAAGAAAATGGAGACTCGCTTCTCGTGGAAACTTCAATGACTTGTGCTTTGTGTCTGGAAGAAATCTTGTAAGTTTTTAGTGGTTTTATTTAGAAAAGTTTAGTAACTTTGCCCAGTTGGCAATTCAATATTTTGAGAAAGTTTACGTAGATTGTGTTGTTAAGAATTGTATTTTGAATTAGCTTTTGTAATCACAGCTTTCAATCAAACTTTCAATTTCAGACATGAGGAAGAAAGTTTGTCCCTCCATTTTAGAACTGCTCATCAACTGACGCCTAGGGAGTACTTCTTGCAAAATGTGATCAATGGCGATAAGCCAAGAGTCCTATTAGCCAAATTATATAACTCTTCCTATTACGATTGTCAATTGTGTGATTTTGGCAATCGTTGGCTTAGGCTAATGAGACATCACGTCAGAACGACGCACTCTTTTGATTGGAAAATTTATTCAGAGGTATGCTTATTCAAAGTTTTAAATGCTTCAAATAAAGCAATCTGAATTTCTTCTATTTCAGTGCTTCAACAAGTCGTTGGTTGAAACAGCTGAACATAAGTGTATTATCTGTCAAACGACACTACTTCTGTGTGAAGATGGGTTTGTTGGTCACTTGCAAACAATTCATAAGATGAAAGCCAAAAAATACTATGAAAATTACTATGCAAAAGACGTCTCAGAAATTAGAGGCCAATCGAATCAACAAGCCCAAGGTGAATTGACTATAATTGGCTCTTTGTCAGACCATCCCTCACTGCAAACAAAAGACGAGATTTTTAAGTCATGGTAACAGTTTCTTCTCCCATTTATTATTCGTACATTGTGATTTTGAGTAAAAAAAATGTATAGGCTTCTTCATGGAACCATTAACTGTCCAAACTGTGATAGCATTTGTTTAAGTCAAAAAGACCTTCAAAACCATTTAATGTAAGTGCTTTTTTATTTCATATATTTTCAAGTTGACCTTAGCTTTGAATTGATCGTAAATTACAATAAAATTATCACTTTGTAAATAATAACTAATTTTATTTCAGTAATTTTCACAAGGACCATTCAAAAATTTTGCATATTGGGAAACCCTGCAAACAAACGCGATGCCAAATTTGTGGCAAAAATATTCCTCGAACTTTAGAGACAATAGATAAACATGTGAAAACGAGCCATTCCTTGACAATTGAGGAATACTACTTCACACACATAAGAATTCCGTTCACCTTCTCCATCTGGAGGTTAAATCCACCTTGGATGTGCAAGGTAAATTTCCATTTCATTGTTTATTCAAAAACCGATTGAAGAAGATCACTCCATTTAAATGTATTTTGGCTTTTGTTTTGAAACAAGAATTTTTTTCATAGATTTGTGACTACACAGATGTGGCACGTGAGCTGATCGAAAATCATTTGAAAGCTGATCATAATGTAAATGATATATCAATGGTCAAAGAAGTCAAAATTCACGAGTGCGAAATTTGCCACGCCAAAATTAACCACGATCAAGATTCCCTACAAGTGAGAATTTCGATATTTTTTTATTTTATGATGATTCAATGACAGAGTTTGTGATTGCAGGAACATGCAGAAACTCATTCTCTTAGTTTGAAAACTTATTATGTGTCCAAGATCAGCTCAAAATTTCCATCCAACTTGAGTTCAAAAGGTGCGAAAAAGATTTCCTTTCCGGTGCGAACAGAGGTAGAAGGTGCTCAAAATGATCCTCCATCAACTGGAAGCAGTGAAAATGAGATCACTCCTGAACAGCCGACAAACGGTGTCTCCCTAGAGCTTGAATCATCAAAGTCCAACAACATTCCTTCAGCCTTTCAGCACAAACTTTATGATATTCCTAGCCTCGAGAGCTATTCTATCTTTTTACCAGCTCTTCAGCCGTCAGAGAAAAGGTTTGGTGAGTTCAACAAGTGCATATTCTACTGCAGAGTGTGCAACGTTAAGGTATTTCTTTTGCATATCTCACATAAATAATGCTTGGAAAATAAATACTCCTTTTTTTCCAGTTCTCATCTTTTGAAAAAGTTAAAAGCCATCTGTCAGACAAGCACCTAATGTCCCTGGGAAATTTTCTTGAAAGGTTTTTTCAATTTTTTTTTAGATTAATCCAATCACATCAAAAGTTTTATTTAATCTTAAAGGCATGCGCCACTCAATTGGGAAATCTCAATGTATAGTTGTCCGATATGTAAACAAGAAATACTCCAGGATCTGTATATAGTTGAAACTCACATGGTAGGGGTTATTTTTTCATTTAAATAAAAATGAGTCTTTTTGTGAAAAATGTTTTTCAACAATCTGTGCACAGGTTACAAAACACGATTCTTCTCTTTGCACCCTAATCAACCCAACAAAAACGTACAATGCAGCATCAAAAAAGGTAATAATATAAGAATTTTTCAATCAATCTCAATTGGAAATATTTTGTAACTCTTCGTGAATTATCAGATCTCTTCTGTTGGCCTTTCTTCATCGAAACAAACGGAGAGCTCGACGAACGGATCTGAAGCAGGCCAAAGAAAAACTTTAGATCTGCCAT
>Ga0194133_10007920_pt1 | contig 12565 bp, 4 predicted proteins | sample TA2KigOf40mmetaG_FD_155448 | JGI IMG/M metagenome (GOLD analysis project Ga0194133, IMG submission 155448) | Freshwater microbial communities from Lake Tanganyika, Tanzania - TA2015055 Kigoma Offshore 40m | ecosystem: Environmental > Aquatic > Freshwater > Lake | place: Tanzania: Lake Tanganyika...
ATGCCTTATGATTTTTTTTTTGCAATCTGGGGTTGCTGGCATGGCTGGGATTAAATCCACAATCCTAGATCTTAGTTTCAGTCAGGTGCCTTTGACCACTCGGCCACAGCGACCTCTTTATTTAAAGATAAGGATGAGTTTATATTATTTACAGACTTCTATCAACCTTGAGCTTTTTTCATAAAATTGAAGCATAAAAGATTAATGCCTTAGTTTAGACATGATCGTGAATTTTGAATTCAGAGTCATTCTAAATATTCAATTTAAAGAAAGCTTAAGTTAAAAAAAGGCAATTTTAGGGTATAACTTTTTTCATTCCCACATGGGACTTTCATTGAATCTAAATGTGACCCTTTTGTTGACTTTTTAGTTATCAAAAACACGTGTAACCCTTCCCTTGGCATTTTTGTCTAAACTCAGATTTTTCAAAAGCAAAAAAAACATTTTCAGGGCCCTTATTTTTTTGACACTCATTTCGTTTCAGAAGACATCAAAATTGAGTGTGGAAATTTTTTCCCTTCTAGATTGTTGACTTTTGCAACTTCCCCATCCCATTTCTGACTTTTCAAAACGATAACTGGGGTGGAATATATGGCACGTTGCAGAAGTGAAGAAATTTTAACAAAATAAAGCTGAATCAGAAATTAGAAGTGAGTGAAAAAGTGTTGCTAGAAAGTATAAGAACAGAAAGCCCCTTCCGTTTTGCCAATTGGCAGAACATTAAGGGCAAATTATCTGTTGTGTCCTGTAACAAATTACATTTTCGTGACTGACAAATTAGGTTAGAGTGATGCTGCGAACCCTGAAAAACTATTACTTTGCTCTCTTTTTACATCTTCGGAGTAACTTTTCTCTTCAAGTAGTTTTTTAACACTATGGAAAAGAAAGTTTGGCAGAAAGAAAATTTCGATTAATTATCTTTTTTGTTAAAATTCATTTTTTCTGTGTTTGTATAAAAAATCATATAAGAAAAGGTAAAAAATTGTTTTGTTGACTTTGATTAAAAGTTCAGATTTTTATTATCCTGGTTTTTGTTCCAAGTTGACCATTTTACAATCAACCAATGGAAAGGTGCTTTTTCCTCAAATGAAATACAGCCAAGAACCAGGTTGGTTTGAATCAAGAATCCTGGATTCACAGCTAAATACCCTTCTAAATATGCAATAGAGTCCTAAATTAAAAGGATGTGAGGAGTACAAAATGTAGGGGGACATCAAGATTCAAAGGAAGCTGGATCAAAGTATGGGGGAGGTGGGGTATGCAATAGAGGAGTCCATATTAGTTAGGAAACAATGGGGTCACTTTAAATCATCCACCTCAGCTTCTTCATTGTGCACCAAGCTTTCCCTACTTGGAGAGGCAATATTTAATGATTCTTTTTCTGCTTGGCTACCAGTTACTAGTTTTATGTATGAAAAATTGCCTCTTTAAAAGTTAATGGATGCTCCAATCCAGACTTTGGAACTTCAAAGTTTCAAGTAAAAAAAGGACTGAAGCAATCTAATCCGATTGAACAAACTGAGCAATTAAGTATAGTAAATTTTTGCCGAACTGCCAACCAGGAGCTAAGTTATTGAATAAGCATATCATCTGAATAGAAGTTGCACTTATTAGCATAGAAAACATGACATTCATTCCCAAGAATATTCACCGTTTTTCCTTCATCGTGCCTCACAAACTCGAAATATTGCGTTCATATTTAATTAATCTGAGTAAGCATAGGGTATTGATGTACGTACATATTTTGAGATGATGATGGAATTCGATTAAGTTCTTCAGGGTCAGATAAACAGTAGAAATCACTAACTTGACTGCTTAGGGAGCAAAAACTCTGTCCATGTCAAAATTTCTATCATCTCAAGTAAGATGCATCTGTGTGGCAACAAAAAAAACTTTTTCTCATTCTCTCTTTATGCTTATAAATACAGACAGAGCAATTTGTCAGAACTCTTTTAAGTAGAAGGAAAATGTTGAGAAACTCATCAGCCATAAAGTGGAAATTGAATTCTATTTTGGGCTTTTTCCTCATGACGAATAAACTTAAATTTACAGAAACAAACGTGCTTTTGTTACATTCATTTTCGATATAAAGCTCTGTGATGTGGGTTGAAAGAATTTTCTGTACAAAAATGTTAAATTTTGGGAAAGGTTGAGAAGATTCTGCTGAAAATTGTTTGGTTTCATTTAAGATGTGTTTAAGAATCAAGATACACACACATGGGCCACACAACTTTGTGATGAAAGAAACTTTAGGTAGGAAACGACTAAAGAATTTTTTTCAAACAAAATTGATTTCCTGCATCAAAAAGTGTTTGCCAAATAGGCATATACCCTTAATTATAATGAAACACACTCTGAAGAATTATTTTTTGATAAATCCAGATAGAAAAAAAGTCCCCCTGCTCAGCTAAAATAAAAGAAGTGAGTCAAATTGGTCTCACTGGGCCATGGACCAGTTTGTGTTCTGGTTGTTTTATATTTTTTGTTTCATTTCATTTCATCAAGATCAAGAAACCTTTGTTTAACTTAACCGTATCTAATCAGAAAATGGAATAAAATTTTATTTCATGGTTATTTCCTATCAAACACGTTCATGAACCACCAAGTATGTTAACAACCTAAGTAAAACTTAGGTTGATGGTCCAATAAAAAAGTTTTCAGATTAAGGAAGTCCCAAATGCAGCTTTATTTTCTTCCTCATTTCTTCATGAATAAAAACTTTAAGGCGCCTTGAAAAGTAACACAATAGAAAAATTACTGGCATAGGAATCATGCGTGTATAAAAATAAAATTAATCATCTGTGATCATTTTTTTATTTAAAGAAATTCTAATTTTTGAGAGGTGTTTAAAAAGTGAGAAATTATTTAGAGATTTTTTGAAGCAATAATGTTGAGACAAAAATCTTTTCTAAGATAATCCATATAGAGCATATGATGTTTAAGTGTTTGTGACAAGGCAAGCACCCGAAAGAGCAACATCCACATACCTCGAACAGTCCATTATGGAAATTACCTCTAGTGCAATTGATGCTCAAAGTCATAATCCAGCTGACTGAATGCATAATCTTAGAAGAAAACTGGGACGTCGGTATCAGTTCAAAGAAAATTGCAATAAAGTAGTGATAAAATGTCGAAAAAAAATAATTGCCTCTAATGATAAATTTTCTGATTTCCTAAACTTTATTGCTTCATTTAAGATATTTGCATTTTTAATGGCTCCAATACGGTAAAACAATTGTTAATCAACTTTGATTGTTTCTTTTCCATTTTTAATTAAATAGTTGTAATTTATGCATCATTTTGCACCCTTCTTTTCATTTGCAAATGAATGTCCTTTTCCATATTTAAGTCACAAGATTAGATTTATTTCCATTCACCAAATTGACAAAGCAAAATATATTCAGTAATGACAAGGCCTTTTTTTCTTAGCTTTACAACATATTTTTTCGAAATGAAACACTCTCATTATAAAAACTGTAACAATTTTGTAACAAATTATGCTGTCTGAGATCTTTGAGTTTGTTGGGAATACGAGAACTTGTCAAATCCGAACTCGTCGAACTACAAACTCGTCAAACAGGGCTCTGGGCTGCTGACCTGAGGGCCCTATTGGTTAAAAGGGGGGTTGGCTGGGATATATGAAAGGGAAACATGCCCGGAAAGGTTTGGAAGGGGAAACATGCTTTGGGGGGTTGGGTCAGGTTAGGTTAGGTTAAGTTATGTAAGGCCAGGTTAGCTTAGGTTAGGTTAAGTTATGAAAGGCCAGGTTAGGTTAGGTTAAGTTATGTAAGGCCAGGTTAAGTTAGGTTAGGTTTGGTTAGGGTAGTTCAGCGTGTTCGTTTGCTCGACGATTCGTAGTTCGACGAGTTCTCATTGTTAATTAAAAACAAACGAGCCAGTTACTTGCTTCCCAGATGGAAATGTGACAGGTTTGAAGCCCCGATCTTTACAAATCAGAGGTGGAGGAAAACTGGGGTAATCTTAAAGTCAGTAATGTCTGGGGGAACATGGCCATCACTTATAATAATAACTATTGAAGCGTAGAACTAATTGGGAGAATGAAAGATGGCCTCGCAGAGTAGCTTGAAATGACTTTCAAGAGTATTTTGAATGAAATGTAAATTTTCATTAAAGATATTGTTATTTTAGAAAATGATGAACGAAACTATTGAAGAGATCTTTATATTAAATTCATGTACTCAAATTAAGTGGATGACTTTTTCTAGTCAGCACATTTTTTACTAAATTTTAAGAATCAATCTATTATGTGTGTAAAACTTGACATGTTAACTACTCAAGGGTTTTCTGAGTAGTTTAAATTTTCAGCTTTTTTGTGCTTTGAATGGCAATTGCAATAAAACAACGAAAACTGATTTACTTTCTGTGCATTGTGAGACAAAGGAGACTCACTCAGAACTAGATCAAACGGTTGCAATTGTCTAGAAAACAACAAATTATCAGTTAGAAGAAGAAAGTACAAGGAAATGAGAAATTACATGATTCAATGGAAAGCCATTTTTAATTTGCATTCATTTAAGCATGTACCCTTAATATGAGCCACTTGGTTTCAAGGTAGATTTCATCTAACCTTTTTCAAAATTATTGTATTATATAAGAGCTGAAGGATAATATACTTAATTATTTTGCTTATTTTGGATTCCAAATCCAGATTTACATGTGGGACAGGAAATGACAAAAAGATTTTCTTCGAGTTCCCTTTCAAAGTTTGTTTATGCAAATGGTTAGCGATACAGAGATTGAAAAGTCTTAACAAAACCTTTTTTTTGGTTGGCTTTAGGCCACACATCAATAGAACCAGGAAAGAGCAAAGGAAATAAATATTATTTTTGGAAGAAAAAGTGAAAAAGTGGAATGAAAACTTCGTTTCAAAACAATACTGGTAAAGTCAGATCTACTGTGTCGCCTTATCTGAAAATTATGTTCCTACTTTTGTTTAACAAATCATTCACTCAGGCTATGTTAAGATAAACACCTTTAAAAGAGCCATTGGTATTTGATTTTAGCAATGCTCACTGCTATTTCTCTGCCTGTGGTAGAAAAATTGCCAGGGATTGAGCCGGCAACCTTTGATCTCAGTTCTCATTCAGTTGAATATGACCCTTCCAGCCTCTTTCAGTTATCTCAATAAACTACCAGCAATCAGTAACATTTGTTTGACTATTAATTTTTAATAGGAGTGATTTGTTTGAGGAAGAAAGCTTCCCCGGAGCTGGAGTCAAAACCCGGTCAGTCACCAAAGTAAAAGTAAAAAAAAACTTTCAAAAGTCATCTCTTCTGACGGGATTATCAATCAAAGGAAAACCTCTTTCAGAAAATTGCTTATTATGATAGAAGACATTGTTAGCTTACTTTCACTTTTTGAACACAATAATTTTTTATTAACTGCAAAGTCTATGAAAAGTGTCATTAGAAATACAAGAGTGTATGTATAAGGTTTAATTACATTTGATCAATTATTTTCTCTTGTCAGATGCTTCTTCATCATGACATTGCCAGGAATTCAATCATCATCAACATCATCTCCAACCTGAGGGTAAATCCACCCTTGGGGTGATAGAGACAAATTTGCTGCACACAAACTTTCTTTCCTCCAAGATCAAAAGGAAGATATGAAAGATTGGTGATGGATAAAATGGAAATAACTAGAAACAGGGATTGACGATTTTAACAAGTATGCGATTTTCCAAAGTTTTGATTTCACTTTAGCATGTTTTTAGCAGAACTTTTGAGATCACTCAACTGTCTTTTTCATTTTTTTTCAATCCATTTGCAGACATGCCCAAAAGGTATCTTTTTAGCCAAATAACTTTATTTCAAGTTAGATATCAAACAGAAATTTTTTCATCAGTATTGATACTTTTTTGTATGACCTTTCAAGTTCAAACATATTGGGCTGTTTTATACCACCAATTCAAAGTTTATCTTTTTTAGAATTTTAGCATAGTTTAGTTTCCCACGCATTGGTTTTTACGAATAAAGACACACATTTAGTTGGGAAGATGAGGTTGAAAACGGTTTGGGTTTTTAGTGGAGTTTGAGCAGGCCTTTTGAAGAATCTTTAAGAAATAATCAGGGAAAAACATTTTTTGTTCTTTATCAAAAATATTAGCCTAAAATTGTAAGAGTAAGCTAAATTTCATTATATACACAAATAAAAGCTTAATAAATTCTTTTGCATTTCAGTCTGCCTTTCAATGAGATCCCAAATATTGCTCAAATATTTGAGCTTATTTCATTCTCTTATTTTTGGTATTAAGTAATCTGAACAACTGTCAAAAGTCTTTTGAAACAATAATGGGATAAAACCCATAGGGAAAATGGGAATGACATCTCCGATGGCTTTAAGGCTGAGGTTAGTTTAAGTTAGTATCATAGTCTATTTCAGATATAAATTAGTGTTAAAAACTCAGAAGAATTCAGCCTGATTGGCTTTTTTAAATGTATAATAAAAATAAGTATGAATAGTTTTTCTTTCTAAATCAAATAAAATTCTTTTAAATATCTTATAAAATTAATTGAATTAATTGAATATCTCTTAAAAAAATTGCCAGCTTCACCGATTTTTTAATAATTTCAGACAAAATATATTCTTTAAATTTTATTTTATTGAAGTAAGTTTCCCATGAATGGAGATTCGAAATAGTCTCGACAACCGTTCCATCTATTTATCTTTTTTTCTCAAATTTAATCCCTAGAAGTCACATTGAAATGTGCCCCAAAAAATCTTGAGTCCCCCACCCACATGTTTGTGTTTCTATATACCCATGTACGCTAAAGATCTTACAGCAACGGTTGTATTGAAAAGACATGGAGAGAATTTCAAAGCGATATAATCACTTCCATTGAATGGCTTTTTCCCAGACCTAAGTATTAACTAAACGAATGGGGAAATCAAAATGCTGCTTCGAAGAAGCAGTAATTTTCTCCTAAAACTTGAATAGTTTCCATGTATTAAAAACATTGAAAAGTCTCAAGGTTTTAAAAAGAGCACAAAACTTTTTGAAACTTTTCCATACAATGAAGAATATGAGTTATTTGATTCATCATTACAACTCAATCTCTTTCCCCACTTGAACCTAGAATCAACCATTCTGTCCACCATTAAGTAAACAAGTTCTACTTGTTTCTTCTCATAATTCATTCAAAAAGTCTTAATTGCTGATTCCATTGGATTATTGGAAAGCTTATGTTAGGAAGCTGATCATTCATTAAATCACTTTTGCCTTTTTAAAATCCCTTGATTGATTAAATTGAGTAAATTTGATTGTGAGATCACTCTTATCAAGTGGGTAAGAAACATTCAATCTTGAATCAGGCAATAGTCATATGTATAACAATTGAAAAACTTTGATCAAAAAAGTTACACAGACCAGAAGATAAACCTAGGTCATTAGCCTTTCAGACTCCTCTAATAATTAAATATGTCATTTCCATCTTTGAAATTTGATTCAAACTAAAAAAAAATAAAATTTTATTTAGTTGAAACTCACGAGTTTAAACCTTGATGAAATTTAAAAGTTATTTCATTTTTGTATCATACAGCAAGCAGCACTTTAAATTTTGCAAATGATATACATAAAATTTTATGGGTTACTTTCGGTCCGTAGGTAGCCTTTGGCAACAAATAAGTTCTAGTTTCAAGCAAACTTAGTACTTTGTTACTCTTCAGTGGGGACTATAAGGTCAGAAAAGAATAAGTCAATGCAATGATTTTTAATGCCTAATTTTATTATCAAGTAAATTTTCTTGAAAAATCTAAAAATATTTTACAATTCTTGACCAGGTAAATCACATTCTGTCGAAAGAAAAGCCAATTAAAGTTTTTTCATTATTTTCAGAATCTCAAATTCTGTTTAGTCTCTCATCACTTGCGGTCTGCGTGTTATTTTTCAAGTGCTTTTTGCTCTTCCCACAAAATTAGTGTTTGTCAGCATAGCATCAATCTTGGTCTTGTGGTTGAGTGTGAAAGCACTGCAATTCAGTCCATGCAAGTCTGATCACAAATTCAAACAGTCGGTCCTGACCATAAAAACATGCTGCTTTGAAAATATTCTTAAATGGCCAAACAGCCCTTGAAGATATTTCTGGTCAGTATTGAATGAGAAGTTGAGAGAAAAAGAGTAATTGTAACAAATTTCTGAATAGTCCTGGGAGGCAAATTTGAACTTTGAGGATGATCATTTGTCAAGAGAAGTGTTGAGCCAACATTGTTTCACTTTCTTAATGAAAAGAAAAAAAAGTATGGAAGGTGAAAAAATGTGTAAATGTTTAAAAACAATATTTTATTAATTGTGTGAGGATCGGGAGACAAAGGCTGGAAAATCAGAGAGGTCTTTGTAAAACCCTTGTTTCCATGAATATAACCTTTAAAAACTTATCTTCAGGATAGTTGTCTAAGCACCAAATTTTCAAAATTTACAAATCAGCATCCACAGAAGGAATAAAAAGACCTATCCATAGGTAAATGTGGAAGTGCCTCAAGCAGAACTCTCTTCAATAACTTACAAATAAGAATTGAATGAACTTTAAAACATTCTCACCCTCTGTTGGAACATAGATATTGAGATTGAGGCAATCTTCTGATTGTTGAGAGAGCTTAGGTTTAATCTTCCTGAGGAACTGCAGCCACCTCATGGGCATTCTTTGCAAAGCTTCTGTCATATTCCCAATGTGGGGGAATGTTTGAGGACAAACAGGGGAATGACTGGTGCATTCACGTATTCCTGACCAGTGAACTGGAGGTCTTGTTGGTGCAAACCTGTAAAAATTAAACTGAAATTAGAAATTAGATAAGAAGGATCAATTGACAATGGTTTGCCCCCTAGCTGCAAATAGAAACTACTCCCAAACAGATTAGTTATTCCAGCTTTTAAGATTAAATATGTTCATACAGAAAAATCACTTGAAAAAATGTACTTCCATAGTTTTTGATGAAAGCTTTAAATTTAAGCCTCATGGCCTTTTGGGCTAGTTTGATTGACAACTTTTTGTTAAAGAACTGATTATTCTAACACCTAGTGGTGTTGACTTACAACAATTCCTGTCACTGAAAGGTGTGTTTTGCAGTCACTTGGTTGTATTTTTTTAATAATTAAGAGAAAATAAATTTTTAATCAAGTTTCTGCACAACAACCAATCCTGACTGAGATAATCATCTACTGGAAATGATTAATTAAGGCCAATCCAGGGGTCAAAGATTTTGCCCAGACCGGGTATTGAACCCCAGTCTCCAGTTCTCAGTCAGATGCTCTTGCCATTAGGCCACAGCGACCCCTGATTAAATATGTTCATATAGAAAAATCACTGAAAAAATGTACTTCCATAATTTTTGATGATTGCTTTAAGTTTAAGCCTCATGGCCTTTTTGGGCTATTAGACATTTACCTGATCAACAACAAATATCACAAAAATCAAAGAAAATCAATTGCTTTACGAATTCACTGTTCCGAAAATAATTTTTTATTAGAAAAATAAGTCATTATTTGAGAATCAGTATTAGGATGAAAACTGTTGCCAAAAACAAAATGATTAAATGGGAAAAAAGCCCAACTGGTAGTAGATGTTGAAATATTTTTGATCGATCCCCAGATGTCGATAGTAAAGAGGTGAAAGGATCTTGATGGAAAGGGTGGTAAATGATGCTGCTGTTATAATTTGTTATGACTAAGAAACCATTATTGTTTTAAGAATAAGGGAAAGCTATTTTTGATAAAGGATAGTAGGGACATGATGCTGTCTTTTTGAATATTTAGTTGTCAATTTTTAAGGTCTGAAGAGTCAAATAATAGCTAGAAAGTATTTTATCAAGGAATATTTTGAGCTTAATCATTGATCTCTTTTTTTGGGTAACACATGGAAACCTGGCAAACATCTAGAAGCATGATTGAAAAATGAGTAATGCTTTTTCTCGGCTGAAAGATTACGACATAAACAAGACATTTAGTCATGAGAATAAATTAGGAAACCTGATCAACTGTAAAGGAATTACATTTAATTATCTTAACAAAATATTGCTCAAATTTTGTAGTTTAAAATTACTGAAAAACCATTTGAAATCGTGTTGTAAAAGCTCAGAGATTTTTATGCAAAACAATATAAAAACGTGGGCAAAAGAAAAAAGCAAAATATCTATAAAATTTAATAAAAGCTGGCCTTTGTAACCTTGTGAAAAATTGGGAAAGTCCAAAACATCAAGTTGGCTCATTTTGATCACTTTTTACTGGGTGGATTGACTAACTGCAAATTTTCCAATAACCCTGTTCAACATTAAACTTTGTTATTACCACATTTAATAAATTGAATTTTATAATTCAGGCCTAAAAATATTTGATTCCTTTCAAATGGAGTTGGTGAATTCATAAAAATATAGCCATTCCATTGTAAAAAAAGTAAAAAAAAGCCAAAAAAAACTCTGGAGATGTTTGGAACCTTGAAAGTTTTTGAAAAATTCACTGAATCATCTTTCGTTAATTGTTTGATTAAGTGACGCCCTCTTCTTTGTTTCATAAAAACCCTTGCCAACATTTAGGTAAACCACCAGGAACCTTGAAGTTAAAAGTTAAAACCAGACAGTCTATCTTTTTAAAAATTTTGTTTAATTACTTCTGAATGCTACTGAAATGTGGGATGACACGAAATAAATTTGCACTTTGAAAGCATTTGATAGCTTCAAAGTTATAAATCACTCCACTAAGAAACGCATTTCAAAGTCTGGACAGATAGATATTGACAGTTTACAGGGATTCTTGAATGTTGAATATTGTCAGAATTTCAAATCTGACAGACTAACTTCAACCATAAGTTTGTAATTAATTATCCTGTGGAAAATTAAAAATAAGTGTTTGAAAGAAATGCCTGGGGTATTCTAAATGAAGGAAAGAAAATTTTAGTTTATTTTTAGGCTTACAATGTAGTTTGGCATTAAAAAGGGGTCCCACACTTTCCCACACTCCTAAGTAACCCCATACTTTCCTAAAACTCCCTAGAAATCTTCCATCACTGGCCAAACTTCCCAAGACTTTACTTACCCAAACCTTATATTCAATGCTGACCATGAGTCATTTCTCTTGCTGCTTGCAGAGTTATTGTAGTTAAGCACTTACATTTGAATGAGAAATTTTTTTTTCAGACTTCTTGGTTGATAATGACCTGTTTAAATTTTTATATATGTCTGTAGGTTGGTTGGCTATTGTAAAAAATTAGGTCGAAAAAATTAGTTCTAACCAGAAAAACAGCTTTTGTTTGAAAATCACCACAAAAATTTTCATTCAGCTTTGGGGGGATTGTGGGTCCGAGGTCTAAATTTGCCAAATAGACACTCTTTAGAATTTAATTAGTGTGAAAAGTCAATTGAAGATTTTAATCTATAGGTGTAAACTAGTGATGGGTTCGGGTCAAAAAATTTGTCGGGTCAATTTTTAGCAGCTCGGGTCGGGTCAGGTCAGCCATCTATGGTTTGGGTTTTGATTTGGAAAATTTCCCCTAAAAATGTCAATTTTTTTAATTTTTCACCTTCAGGTCAAAAAAAATCTCTTCAGGTTGGGTCAAAAAGTACCTGGGTCGGCCTCTTATTTACTGCAGGTCAAAAGTATGCTCGGGTCGGATCAGGGCCCATCTCTAGTGTAAACTAGTCTTGCTTAAATTGTTTGTTGGTTGAAACGGAATGAAAGTAAACTTTTTCAGGACAGCTGATATTTTTAGCTTCATAAGATGTTAGCTCTTCAGTTTTACTCTATTCATTTCCAAAATTTTCACTTTTATGGAAACTTTGAAAAATTTTGGTTCAATAATGGTGAGTAATTCTCAAGTCCAAATTGATTCTTTCACCTTTTTTAGTCCCCTCCATTTCTCTTACTATCCACCCAGGCCTTAAACTTTGATTTCTTTTTTATCCATATAATAATACTATCATCACTCTGATGCCATCATAAAGCAAGCAACTTTATATCTGGCTGTCAAGAAAATCATGAAAAATTTGCTAATGTTCTTTCGTTGGGGAAACGTCCTTTTGATGGTCGTGGGAAAAGTGAAAACTTTTTAAGGAGAAAACGTGCAAAAAGTTATTTTTGTTGATCTGTTGCTCACTTTGATTGGTAGCATGTTTATATGTGTACAAGTTTACCAGGTCAGCAACAAATCAAATTAAAAAGTAGTTTGCTAGAAAGTTCATCTGTTCCTGTTGAGGCATTAACAACATCCAACTCTTTGAGCACTTCCCATTAAATTTATCAACAACAAAAAAACTAAAGGGCTGCATGAAAAATTGAAAAAAGACATTTAAATTAAAAGTTAAAGTATCATAACATATGCTCAATGATTGGGTTCACACCCCATTTTCACTTTACAATATTTTAACTCTTTTGCAATAGTTTAAGTCATTTCAAACAGGCTGCCGTTATTAGTTTTCATTCCCACACTTTCTGGCGTTCAAGCCAGCTGTTTGTATCTCTATCTAAGAGGTCTGACCAAGAGTTCTTGATCTGCCTCTTGTGTATATAAAGCTCATATTTCCCATTAATAAACAGATCAGTATTGATTCTTTTCT
>Ga0194133_10007922_pt1 | contig 12560 bp, 8 predicted proteins | sample TA2KigOf40mmetaG_FD_155448 | JGI IMG/M metagenome (GOLD analysis project Ga0194133, IMG submission 155448) | Freshwater microbial communities from Lake Tanganyika, Tanzania - TA2015055 Kigoma Offshore 40m | ecosystem: Environmental > Aquatic > Freshwater > Lake | place: Tanzania: Lake Tanganyika...
AGGCATACCTTTTAAGTCTGATTCCACTTCAAAAGATCCAGGAATTTACGAATTATTACTTTACAGACATTTTAGCATATCATTCCAAGCCTTTGTTTCTCACCTCAAGGTGAAAATGATTAAATAATTGAGTTGAAAAAGAAAGGCAACAAAAACTTTTGTCTTCAAAAAAATCCAATCTATTTCTTGTTCAGATAAATTGGTTGTCAAATCTACTTTTGAAAAAGTACATAAGTAATTGGGCTTCATCCATAAAAAGAAAATTTGAATATGGGAAAACAATCTATGTAAAAACTTTTTTTTTGTTCAGGGTCACTCAACCTTCAAGACATCTTCTCAATGTCGAAATGTGTTTTGGGCTGGGTTGGGAAAGGAGTGGAAGGGCAAAAGCCTATAAGTTACTATCCAGACAATTTGTCAGAATATATAATTTATCCTCTCACCATTCACACCTGAAAAACAATTCAACCTGTCAAATATAAGTCCATCTTTGGTGAAAAATGATGCCAAATCAGGAATGGAAAATTCAAAAACTGACCTTGATGATTAAAAAAAGTAGAATAATTTCAAATTTAAAAAAAAGTAAATTTAAACCTTCGAAGTAAATTTTTATTTCAACTTTTATTTGTTCTGTGAAACGTACATAATTAAAGAAATATATTCAAGGTTTCCACGCAGCCCATTCTCATTCCTGAAATGCAGAAAATGGACGCAGGGGAATGAAATCTGGCAAAAACTTCTTCTCCAAATTTTCAAGAACATCTTTTAACCTAATGTTCATCTGAATGAGTTTTTGATGATATATGATAGAAACAGCGGCGAAGGTCGATACTTTTATGTGGCAAAAGTAAAATGAACCAATTTCGCTCATTTATAAATAGCTTTGAAAAAGTCTGCATGGTTTTTCAACCAAACAATTTTCAATTGAATTGGTTGGTAATAGCATAACAAATGTCAGCACGGTTCAAGGTTCTTTAAACTTATGCAAAATTTGATACAAAAACATCAAATTAAAGGTGCTAGAGATGCATTATTAATTCTGCCACAACAAGGAATTCAAAATTTTCAGCACCATCTTTGATGATTGAATTTTCAAAAAAAATACTGAAAATCTCATCTAAGAATATCCATTAAAGTTAATGCTAAAATGCAAGAGCAACAAAGTTCAGTTACACTGGAAAAACTGATCCAATATCTTTGAGTTACTTAATTATATTTCATTAATTAGAGAATGGGGAGTATTTTGTTTGACACCGCAGGCCTAATCAAACCTTTAACCTCAAAATTTTTTAAGTACTCCTTGTGACTCACAGTCATTAAAGGCAAACCAGGTGGTTTTTGGATAATTTTTTGTGGTTTTTTACCCGGGCAGGAGTCGAACCTGGGTTGGTGGGATAGAATTCCAGCTTCATACCACTGGACCATTCTAGTAGATTGGTACTTGTTTTACAAAAGATAATATTCCAAAACAAAGCACATATGGCAATGGTAAACTGACTGAGGATTGGGGAGACTGGGGTTCGATTCTTTCTTTATAGCAGATTCATTGCCTCATCCTTCGTACATGATAACATATAACAGATTTATAGTCAAGGGGGATCTTTGACCCCTAAATTTGCCTAAATGATCATCTAACATGATGTTTACCTCAGTCAGGATTGATGGTTGAGAAGCGATCACTTGAACAAAAATAAAACTGACTCAATTATTTAAAGACACAAAATAATTGAATCAGAATAAACCCAAAAACAATTCCAAAAATTTACAAGAGATTGTTAAAGTGGCTGTAATTTAGTATAACCGTGTGAGGAGTTGTTGTAAAGTCTAACACTGCAGTATTAGAATAATTAGTTCCTCAAGTGACTGTAAGCTGTCAATCAATCATTACTCAACGAAATTTAAAGTGACTTGAAGTTGCAGGAAACAATATTTGACCGAAGGAAATCCCCTTGATCAAACATCTCAAAAGTTGATTGATACTAAATTGGAATGAGAAGTCTGAGGTAAAGGTTTCTTGAAAAAGCAGAGATTCGTTTTTCAACACTCAATCCTACAAAAGGATTCTCACAAGAACAACTTTTCCTTGTGGTAACTGATAATATGTTGTTATTAGCAAGCTAACTAATTTTAGACAGGATACAAGATTGTGTAAATCACTAAAAAGAATTAAGTGTTGACGTTGATTATTACTCTCTAATGATAAATTCAATTAACCTTTCATCACTGGCAATTTTATAAATCAAAAAAATGTTTTTGCCAAATAACTTAAAGAATAACAAAAATTTTCACCAAACTGTTTGAAAAATTTGCATAAATTAAAATATAAGTTTTCACAAAATGAAATAAATATATTAAATCAAAATATTTGCATGCATTTTTCATTGATCATGCTTTTTGTCATCTAGCTATTATCCTTAATTTCAGCTGCTGTACAGTGTTTATTTTTTTTGTTCCACACATGGATTCACATCCAGAGAAAACGGGTTAGTTTGAACTTGAAATGTTGGTAGCTTCTTCAATTCCAGTTTTGCTTCAGTAATAGCTAATTACCTTTAACTCAGGAAGTAAGTTCAAGAACACATTCAAAGGTGGAACACCAAAAAAGTTCAAATGGAGACTTTTTTTTGCACCCAAAACTACATAGAGTCTGTTTTATCACAGCAAAAATCTATGATTTGTGGGGATCAAAATGTCTAAGTTGAAAGAAGAAAAGAAAGTTTTAATTTAGAAACTAAGTACATTGATACCTGCAACTATGAAAAAGAGATTTAATAATTTCATGTATTTATCAAAAGTTTTTAAAGATCCACAAAGTAGAGCTTTCCTGTGTGATTTTTGATAAATATGAAACATATATGTCAGAAAGTTATTTACAAAATTCAATAATAAACTTGCCTTAATTGATAAATGGAACCAAAAAGAAATTCAAAATCTTATGGTTTTCCCAATCTTTGTTTGTCTTTTAAAATAACTTCAAAAAAGCTGCTTTTCCCAGCCCTTAATTTTTGTTCTCAATAATCAATCAACTGCTAGCAACTTCCTGTTGGTTCAAAGCAAATTCCAATCAATAATTCTTTTTCCATAGGTTTTGATGCGACAAAGGAATTAGAAAATCACACACAAAGAAATGCTTATCTGACCTTGTCCTCACAAAGAGTGGGTGTTTGTTTCACATCATGACATTTACACTTAAGTGTGCATTGTTTCAACAAGACTCACTCCATCTAAACCCAAACTGTACAGTCTATCTGACACAAACTTGGTGCTCAAAGTTAAAGTAAAAAAGATTTAAGTCTAGTCTTTAAAAAATATCTTCAATTTCAATAGTTGTCAAAAAACTAATTGTGGTTTGGCTTGTTTGGTTTTTATGTTACTGAAGGTTGAATTGATAAGAAAAAAATCCACCACAAGATTGTGTCAAGGTTAAGATGTTCATCTTTTGCCTGGAGGAAGTGCTGAATCGAATTGACACGGATCTTTGTTAAAGAAAACCACAATAAATATTTAAAAATGGAATAAAATTATGACCAAGTGCATTTATTATTTGGTAAAAATTTGATTTGAGAAAACTTTTATTATTCTTTCAATTCAAGTGTGTCAAGTGGTTTTTAACAAATAAAATTTCCGTGCTGTAGAGTTATTTTTGAAAATTTGTTGGTGTCTTCAAGAAGTAGAGGTTAGTATTTAGTCTGAAAAAATTAACAAAGAATTTTTCTCTTAGAAATCAGTACTAACTAATACAAGGTTGGATTAAGACAACTAATAATAATAATCTTGTGCAGTAAAGAGTTTGATGTTAATTCAGGATCAACATCTTTATAAGAGTCCCGCCATAGAGGTCTAAGGTCACTGCAGATTACAAATACCCTGACTGAGGGTGTCTTGTTGATGTTTTTGCTATCTGGGGTTGAAAAATTGCTGGAGATTGAACCCACAACCTTAGATCAGCCACTTGCCTGTAAATTAGTTTTTCTTGCAGGAATAAACAGGGCAGCATGTTCCAGGAGTGAAGAGGGGGACACAGTCAAACCCTAAAAAATTAGAATCTTTGATATATTTGTATTTCTCATAAGCTCACAATTTCAGAGATTTTGATTTCTTTACAGGAAGAAAAGTCTAACTTACAATAAGACATAATTTGAAGTAACTTTTGATTTGAAGCAAGATTTTTCCTCCATAGATCTTTCTTTTCAAACTCAATATTTGTAATCATCTGGATTCTCTTTTTCGAAATCCTCAGCCGTCAAGGCTGATCAAATCATTAGAATAGTTTTAACAATTAACCTACCTGGTGCACCATCACATTGTTGCCAAAAGCAGATAACTTTTCCGTTGGTACATCTGCACTTGTTACAAGGTTGTCTTGTGGGTATCTAAAGCAATTTCCTTTTCAATTTCAAAACTATTCATGTTAAAATTTAAAGACTCACAAATTCGTCATTATCAAAGAGGGTTCCATTGAAGCTGCAACTTTGACTTGAATTGACATTCAAGTAAATTTTTCTAGTTTCTTGATTGGCTTCATCAATCTTGGCTCTACTTGAATACATATTTACCATGATTTGAAGAGGATGAGTTTCATTCATTGAGAAGTGTTTTATTGTACCTGTTTGAAATTAACCAATGAAACTCAATATAAAATTGATATGTTAAATTCAAACCCTGATCATTTGTTGCACTTTTGTTTCCCTCATCATCGCTGACCACCATATTTCCATCCATAAGTTTTTTCATTAATGAATCTTCTGAGCTGGAATCTAATAGCTTCTTATTTCCAGCGTCACCCAGAGCTGACAAAATCATGTGGTGCATATTTGCAGCATCAGCTAAATTAAGTAAAAATAGATAAATTAACATTACTGCCTTTGACTACAGTACTTTCAAATATACATAAATATTATTTTTGGAAAATTCTTAAAATCTTGCTTGAAGTTTTTACCTCTTCTTTTGATTCATTTGGAACCCAACATACGTGCTTTTAGACTGGATAAGCTTAAATTGTCAAAAAGTGGTGACAATGCTTTCTTATTGCTTGTAATTGTAAATTTAATTCATTTCATATTTTTGTTTCTGACAACTATTCTTTTAAAAAGTAGATAAATTAAAAACACCTAACAAAAATATATCTAAATAACCAAGATTTTTTACAAAATTCTTGCCTTGATTTTCAGATTCAGGTTGAGATGGTCCTTTGGAATCTGCTTCCTAAAAATACAGTTTTTTAAGAATAATAATAGAATCATATTCTGCATACTAACATCACATATTTTTATTCATACACCTTCAAATTGAGCCTTGTTATAGGATATTTACAACATACTAGATATTAACATTTTCTTACCTTTGTTCTTTTTGCCTCAAGACCACCAGATATTTTTAGAAGGAGGGTAGAAGCATGCTTGTTCAATGGCCTTTCAACAGCTCCTAAAGTAAAAAAGATATTAATCATTTCTTGTTTCAGTTTGACAAATTAAAAGTTGTTGTGACTAAGAATGATTTAAACATTTCATGGATTCTAAAAGATTATTGTAGCAAAACAAGCTTCCACACAGCATGGTTTTACAAAGAAAATATGCTGAATTGTTAGAAACACTCCATTTCTCAAAGATAATTAAGCTTTCAACAAGTAACAGATGCTCAGATGAAACATTTTTTAATTTCCAAGAAAAAAATTACAATTTTTATGCTATAAAAATAACAGACTAAATATTTTTAAATTAAATCTTAGTTCAATGTCCTCTTGGGAAAAAATTCTGCTTATTGATCATTTTGTTTTGAAAAATTTTAAAGTAGACTTTCAGCAAGATAAAATCAACCATGAATTTTTATAACATTAAAAATTTGCTTAGTGTAATCCACATTAGTAAATCTTAAACTGACATACAACAACACAAGTCTACACTACAAACTTAGCTCTAACCTAACCTTTGGAAGCTAGCTGGGACATGAGTATGAAATTGAAGTTCAAGGGTTTAAGACAACTTAGGGCAACTGTCAAGGTAAAGTTAAAAGGGGTCACAATGGAGTAATGGTCATTGCGCAAGACTGTCAACCCGGTGGTCCGGGTTCAAGTCTCTGTCACAGAAAGAAAAAAAGACCCCCTAACTCCATCTCTTCATCTGATGACCATTAATGACAACAAATATTCATTCTTAATTCACTTGAATTACATTCTTCAAAATTCATTAATATGTGTGTCTCATGATCAAGTTATGGTTAATCAAAATGTACGCCTGAGTCTTGAACAAATAAAAAACAGAACCAAAATTGTTGCAATGAAAATCTGCCGAATCACGATTCCTCAAATCAACTTTTACCGAATTCATAATTCATCAAATCACCATTCTTTGAATCAAAAAATGACAATTTTTACCAAATGCATGATTTGTCAAATTACTAAGCCAATTATTGCTAACCTTACCTATCTCAACCTTCTGGACCTAACCCTGTGTGGCTTATCGTCCAGGCCTAACCCTGTGGGGTTATCATTTGAGGCTGAAGGGGTAAGTCCTACCTTCTGGGCCTGCCGAATTAAGTCAAAAAATCATTTGATGAAAAGATGTTTTCGATAAAAAAATCATTTGGTGAATAATGATTTTCAGAAAATGTTATTCGAATCGGGATATTTTGAACAAACATTAAACAAACAAAATGGTTCTTTTTCTTTATTTGTTACTATATTCAATCTTCCTTGGACAGTTAAGTCTTCTCTTTCTTAAAATTTATGTGACTTCTATTCCGAAACCGTATTTTACAATAAGGGAGATAAAAAGAGAACAATGACTGGATAGATTTGCTAAAAGTAAATTCAAATAGATGTTGCTGATTCTGAATGGTCAAAGCCACTAAATATTTTTCTGGAAATCTTAGATTGCTTCCAGACATTAAATCAAGTTTACATCATTTACTTTTCATTGATTTATACAAATTTTCAGTATTTTTTTAAGATCTTATAGTATGTGCCTTGCAACTTGTGATCATTTTTAAGGCACACTAGGTGCTTTTTTATTTTTTGGGTAGGTGTTTTTTTAGCTTGTGTTAAGAACTGATTATTCTAACACTAAATCACGTTAATGTGAGTAGTCAATACTTTACAACAGTTCTTTTTGACTGAAAGTTGTGTCTCATAGTCACTTGATATTCAGTTGATAAAAGTGAATAAATGCTTATAAGAGATCATTTAAATCAAGTTTCTGCACAACAATCAATCCTGGCTGAGATAATAATCTCGCAGAAATGATTAATTAAGGCAAATCCAGAGGTCAAAGATTTTGCTCAGACCAGGGATTGAACCCCAGTCTCGCAGTTCTCAGTCAGTTGCTCTAACCATTAGGCTACAGCGACCCCCTCCCGGGAGGGAGTTGATCACAGGCTGCCAGTATGGAAATCCGGCACGGAACCGACTTGACCACAGAGACTTGAGTAATTTTCTTTGCTATTAGATAGATTGAAAAATCTTGTTTTGATCTCACATATTAGGAATTTATTTCATTACTATATCTAATAAATATCTCAGCCTTCCATTTATTAAGGTAGTAAATGAGATCATATTGATTCCTTATAAGATCTGTCGGAGAATAATGATCCTGAAAGACTTGCTCTTTACCAGGTTTGTATCTTGGTTTAAAAGTAAAACTCTTTCCAAGAAATCTAAGTAAGCAAAGAGTGCCCTCAAAATAACTAATCTATGTAGACTAATCCTGGAAGAGCAAACGATAGGATCGGATGTGAACTTGTAGGCAGAATAGTGATGACTCAGTATAATCACACATCTTATTCCCACTTCCCAAATGGGTACACTTTGTTGATATGATACTATAATTTGTGATTGGCAAATGGACTAAGATTAGCTTACATAAAGTACTTTTTTACCATTTCTAATTTCCAAATCCAATTTCAACCTTCACTAATCAAATGGTTTCAAAGTTCAAAACAATTTCTTGACTTCCTAAACTTAGAAATGTTAGGTTTTCTCTCAACCTAATTAATTGACACAAGAAAGTCTGTCAAATAGCCTATTTAATTTTCCCCTATTCAAACCTTTTTCCCCCATGACAAAATGAATTGTGAATGTGGAATTTGAAAGTCAGTCCGTCTGTTGACCCTTTCAATAGTATCTTCTTCTAATATCCTTCTGCCTCTTCTTGTTTGTCTCAAGATTGGGAGTTTCGAGCCCATTGAAGTTGAGAAAAAAAGCAGAAAAACCTTTTATCAGGAAAATCCACAATCCAATGTAAACCACATGCCTTAAAAGAACATGGAAATGGTCATAGGGACAATGTTTATGGGTCGTTTGGGGGCAAAAAAGGATGACACAAATATGTTATTGATCACAAACAGCAGCTTTTTCCTTTACATCTCCTGAATTTCCTTCTTCTCAGAATACAATCATCAAATTTAGGTTATTTTTGATCCTTCAAATATTCAAAGCTAACAATAGTAATAAAAGGCAATTAACCTATGATTTTGAGCCCTGATATAACACCAGTCTATTGGGGTTTTTTTCAACGAACAATTAAAGTAAACTCGCTTTATCCGCTCTATTTTACTTTATTTACTTTTCTCACATTTATTCCAATTTGCAATTATCCTATTTCATGACGTCAATTATTTGTTAATTAACATTCCCTTTGTGAGCCGACGAGCCGACTGGTCCGCGGTCCGAGTCCCCACTCTGACACGCGCCTGACCTATCTAGGTCTGACCGGATCTAACTAGATCCTTCTAAGGAAACTGTCGCCAGACGAAGGTCAGACGCAGTTTCCTTGGAACTACGTCATCCTTGTGCCTGACTAGCTACCAGGCACTCCCTCTGACCAGCCTGCTCCTCAGCACCTATATATGTATGTGTATCTTATGGAATAAATCAGTTAGCATTCAACTGTCTTGTCCTTTCGACCCAGGAGTTCAACCTTTTATTAAACAATCATTAAGGTAGCAGTGGAGAAAAATGATTTCTAATGGAATCATTGATGAAAGAACTTTTATTTTTATTTTTAACAGGCTTATGGTTAGGTAAAACTCCTAAAAGCATTCACATTTTCTCTAAGTATGTTTCACTCCTTCATCTTGGAATGTGGTTTGACAATGAGGATAAGAATGAAATTGCTTTTTTCTTGGCAAGTAGCTCTGTTATGGGTGTTTCATCATCAAAGCTTAGCTAACGAACCAAGGATGGAAATGGCCTGAAGAATCAGCATTAATGTCTGAGAAGAATCTAAATGGGAAAATTAGTAAATGAAAGTATAAACAAATACCCAAGGGATACCTGCAATCATTAAACTGACTTTTTTCAACATGATGATGAATAAATATTTGCTTTTTGTGGTCATTTATTGTTGTGATAATCAGCAAAAATTATACAATCAGATTGTAAAGGAAAATACTAATTATATGAATCTTTTGCAACATTATCATAATTTTAGTTATTTATGAAAAGCATTTCATTGATATTTTTACAGTTTAATAATTTTTTACAGATTTAAATGAACTTTTCTACCCACTCCTGGTTGTGGGAAAGGCTTTCTATACCCAAAGCAACTCGTGATTAATTTGTATTCATTAACAAAATTTACAGTATAAAAAATAAATGCTTAAATAGTTTAAAGGGAATACTGCTGTTTATGAGTATTTAGTGTCTCTCAGAATAATAAAGTGCAAACCAATTACCCCATGAGATTTTTTCCATACCAGTAGCTTTTCAGGATCCATGTAATTGTTAGTTTATTTTCACAATTTGCTTGTCATAAGTAATTTATCATATATAACGTAGCAACCAAGTCGAATATATGATTTTTTAGAAAGAAAATTAATTGAGTTTGTATCAAGACTGTCTAAAACCAAGTCAAAGTCTGCCATTTTGTGGTTGAAAATTTAAAAACTCCTCTCTCGAAGATAATTAACTTTAACAAAATCTTGTTGATTCAAAAAGTAGAGTCTATTTTAATGGAAACATAGTATTCGCTAAACTATTATAGCATGAATAACATGAAGCAATTTTTGTGATACTTTTGTACTCTGAAATCTTACAAGGGTGCTACAGCACCAACAAATTGGCATCCAGTTTCAAATTTGTTACCCAAGCACAAAGTTTATTTGGTGAGAAGATAGGGAAAATTCTTGTTTCCAGACTTTTTTTAGAAAAAGAAAGTAGTATGTAATCAATTTCAATTTTCTTCAATGGCCAAACCCACAAGGAAAGTTCAAACTTTCAGGAAAAAACAAAGAAATATTTTTGGTGAATAAAACAATTAAAGGTCTGCTTTGTTTGGATCAATAATTTCACAAAAAGTACCTACATTTGTTACTTTTGTAGGTCTCCTCTCTTCTTTTAAAAGCAAATCACCTGGCCCCTAAAATTTAATGCAACAACCAACCTTGGCATTTAATTAGAGAAAATAGCAATTTAAGACTATTTCTTCCCAAGAAATTTTATTTCTGCAGATAAGCTATTTGCAACAGCTTTAAAATTTATTGCTTCTATTGCTTGTCCATTCCAATTCTTTTCAACAACTTATTAAAGAAAAAAAGCACAAAACTTGTTATTAAGAACACTTATCTACAGGATCTAAATTTTTGCAATGCAATCTTTTTGCCTGTTTTTTATGCTTCAAGTTTCTTTGTTGGAAGGAAGCCTTACAAATATTTATCAGCCCTTTATTACAGAAAAAGCTTTAGAAAGTGAAGAATATATTATGACTATAATGTTTCATTAGGGCAAATCCTCTGACATTCTGATTAAGGTTTTCACTTTTTTTCATCTATTTCACCCTTAAGACATGAAAAGTTCCAAACCTTATACACTTTTTCAAAAGCTGGTTATCATTTGGCTAAAATAAGCTTTTGAACTTGTAAAATCATCAATACACAAAAAGTGAAAATAAGGTAAAACTTACCCACACTGATGTCTAAAAGGCCATTTAACCCCAAGATGGTCAAAAGTGACAGTCCCTTTGCTAGATTCATCATCTTTTCAAAATTTCTCTAAAATTAATTAAAATCAAAAAATTTTCATCAAAACTTAAAATTGAAAACTATCACTGCTGGTATTTTCAATGAAAAAGTTCCACGTTTTGTGCCCAATTGTAAATCTTGCATTGCTCAAATTTCATCCATTTAGGTATAAATTCAAATGAAATTGTTCACTTGAATGTAAAAAGGAAGAAATTACATGCAAAAATTTCTTTTTCATTCTTTCATCATTGAAAATTTCAAAAATAATTTCCCATATATTCAAAAAATATTCACCCAATTTTGTCTTTTTATGGGAGAATGAGCTGAAACTAAAATTTATTTTTCATTTGAAGATTTTTACAATCAAAACAGAATTTTTTTACAAAATAATTTTGGTATAAAGAAAATGTATGGAGAAAAAAGTGAGAAAAATTGCCTGCTGTTGATCAAAGTTCTTTTACCTTTTAGATTTTCATTTACCTTTACTATAATATTCTTGGTGGAGTGACCTTTTGAAGAACTAAATTTGTTGTGACGGTGGATTAGAGTGGAGATTTCTACTTGATAAAATATTCTCCCCCAGAAGTTTTCTATCTCACCAATAAGACTGGATGGATAGTTTTTCTTTTGCTTTCTATTTCTCTTTGCCTTGACTAAAACCCTTTTTCTCTATAGATAAGTTGTGCAGAGAATATCTGGATTGCTCTCAGTTTTGTCATTGGGAATGTAATTTGAAAAATTTATCTTTTTTCTTGAAAGTGTATTGGCCTAAGGTTTTGAAAGACTTCTAGAAAATTGATCCTGAAAAATTGGAACGGTCAAATAACTACAGGTTAGAGAGGATCAATGGAGGCTTAATTTTTTAGTCGGCGGCAAAAAACAAGTTTTTCATTAATCCTTAATTGCTAGTTTTTGTTTGACTCACATTAAGTCAAAATGAAAATAGGAATCAACAACATTCTTCATAAGGATCGACGGAGAGAAAATCTTAAATTCCTTACATCTGACTAAACATTTTGAGTCAGTCATTCATCTCAAAACCTTAGTTTTCAAACATTTAGGAAGCTGATTCTAACTTGAAAAATTTAACGTCAGAGACAGAGGAGGTTCAGAGGATGCTTGTGCCAAGGATCAAAAAGATATGAGTCACAAAACTTTCAATCTATGGTTACAAAGCTTTAATTTTTTTCAACTTTGAAGTTGAGGTCGCTGTAGCCTGATGGTTAGAGCATCTGTCTGAGAACTGCGAGGCTGGGGCTCAATCCCCGGTCTGGTCAAAATCTTTGACCCCTGGATTTGCCTTTATTAATCATTTCTAGTAGATGATTATCTCAGTCAGTATTGATTGTTGTGCAGAAACTTGATTAGAATTATCTCTTATACTCATTTATTCACATTTATCAAATTGAAAATCAAGACACAACTTTCAGTCAAAAAAAGCTGTTTTAAATTCAACACTTCTCTCATTAACGTGATTTAGTGTTAGAATAATCAGTTCTTATAACACAAGCTAAAAAAATGTATGATTCTCTACCAAAAAGATTAAGGTTATTTTTTTGACAGCTTATAGTCAGTTGAGGAGCTGATTCTTTTAATACCGAAAGTAA
>Ga0194133_10007923_pt1 | contig 12559 bp, 6 predicted proteins | sample TA2KigOf40mmetaG_FD_155448 | JGI IMG/M metagenome (GOLD analysis project Ga0194133, IMG submission 155448) | Freshwater microbial communities from Lake Tanganyika, Tanzania - TA2015055 Kigoma Offshore 40m | ecosystem: Environmental > Aquatic > Freshwater > Lake | place: Tanzania: Lake Tanganyika...
ATTCTTTGATCTTTTCCCTTTTGCTGTTGATGCTGTTGGTTTTAGTGAGACCTTTGAGAGAAGCTCAGGTCTTGTGAAAAGAGAACTTATCAAGTACCTTAATATACCTTCACTCAACAGAAATGAGGCAGAGAAGAAAGTTGAGAAACATTTGAAAGAACTATTTTTAAGGCTTGTTGTTCTCAGATCCCAACCAAGAGATCCAAGGATCAGGGTCCTTGTTCATGGCTGTTTGGATGTTAACCATGTGATGTTCCAATATGATGTTGCTGGGAGACCTGTTTGTGCAAAGTTTCTGGATTTTTCAACTCTGACTCTATCAAGTCCAGCCATTGACATTAGCTACTTTTTGCACAGTTCAGTCTTACCTGAGCTGGCAAATAGACATCATTCAGAGCTTCTGCACCATTATCACAAGGCTCATATTGAAACCATCAAGTCATTTGGAATGCAAGGATTCCAAATAGGGCTGGAGAAACTGTTGTCTGAATATATTTCAATCAAGGTGAGGTTGAAGCCAATTCTAAATTGACAAATGATTTATTTGAAATTTCCTTCATTCTTCTAGGAATATGGTGCTATAACATCCTGTCTATTAAAATCTGCTCTTTATGTTCTTCAAACCATGGGTTGTCCTAAAAATGCAAAAACCAGTGAGTTTTTTTTGAAGATAGGCCTAATGGTCATCGATTTTGACTGGGGGTCTGAATGTAGTGGGCCCAATATTTGACCCCAAAAATGCCTTGCAAGGTAAGCAAAGACCCAGGACATCTGGCAGGATCAATGGTTCTCAAATTGAAGTAAAAATAAGAATTAAGTAGATGGGCATTTTTTATTTTTTGCTGTGGGGAAAAATGCCAAACCCTCTGGATAGAGGTTTGTTGACCGACAGTCAGCTAACAGGAATCAAAGTCAAAAAAATGTTTTTCATTTTTTTCAGCTTGGGGTCTAGGAATACCCCCATGCTGGCTTTGTATCTAATTTTAAAGTCAAGTGTATTAAAAGTAGTGTTTAGGTATTGGTTCAAGCTATGTCCATGAGCAACTATACGTGGGTACATAGAAGAGTGTGTATAGCTGCTCCATGCAAAATATCATATTGTTGGAGCTATTAAAAAAGAGGATGAAAGTTGTCTATCATTAATAAAATTTTGGCAATTTTTTGACCCTATCTCAGCTCCTAGACAAAAATTCAAAAATCTGGTGGGTAACTTTTTTTGCATTAATATTAGGAGCCTGTATGCAAAATGTCAGCCCTCTAGTTTTAAAACTGAGGGAGGAGATATAGGATGACAGACGGACGTACTGTAAAAATGCAAAATTTCAAACACCCCATTTTGGAACAAAATTTTTATTAATTATTTTTGTTAAAAAAGGAATTCTCAGCCAGAATTAAATTTGTCTTTGTTAAGTAAATGAACTTCCTTGTATACATTCTTGAATTCATTTTATGCATTACAAATTAATTTATTCCATATCTTGTTAATTTCTGGCACCACAAATGATAGTCTTCGCAAGCATTTTCATGTATTTTGAAAATGCCTTCCGAGACATACCACTTTTCTCAAGCTTTCTGGCAGTCAGGAGGATGTGCCCTCTTAACTGTCCACCACCATTGGTCATGAAACCTATAAAAAATGGGCATTTGATGGAATAAATCAGTTAGCATTCAACGGACTTTTTCTTTATGGCACCAAGATTCTCACATTGATTAAATTTGCAAGACCAAGGGTTGACTCAAACTGCTTTCCATTTTTTTGGGTTGTAGCAACTAGCAAATCTATGTCATGAAGACACTTTTTTCTTGGCTGGTAATCTTTTTGATACCATGATCTTTCCGCCAACTACATTTTCGCCTAATCAAGTTTGCCAACCATGCAAGTTTGCCTAACCTTACCTAGCCTAACCTAACCTAGCCTAACCTAACCTTACCTAACCTTACCTAACCTTACCTAACCTACCGAACCGAACCTAACTGAACCTAACCTAACCTAACCAAACCTAACCAAACCTAACCTAACCTAAACTAACCCAACCCAACCTAACCGAACCGAACACAACCCAACCTAACCAAACCTAACTGAACCCAACCTAACCAAACCTAACCTAACCTAAACTACCCCAACCCAACCTAACCTAACCAGACCTAAACTAACCTTACCTGACCCAACCAACCCCCACTGCAAACTACGACATGAATTATGAACGAACGAGTTTGTCGTTGGCAAACTTGTACGGTTGGCAAGCTTGCATTAGGTGAACTTGATTAGGCGAACTTGCCTTGGGCGAAAGATCATAGACCCAATCTTTTTATATACTTTTGTTGCTGCCAAGAGTCTAGGGTTGTCTGTAGGGTCCAGGGCTGGGATTTGATCCTAACCCACGACTCTCCAATTCCCAGCCTGATGCCAAAATGTTCAAACTTGGATTTTATCTTCTCTCAACAGGGTCAGACACTTCAGCCCTGGAGGTTTGGTCACGATTTCTCGATGAGACCCCGATTCACAACAAGGTTGTGAGCGACATCAATGCATCTTCCTCCAAACTCAAGATTGCTGTGAATAAGGTAATTTTAAATGATTTTAAGAGCCAATTGGACTTCATTTCTATTCTTTTGCTCTTAGGCCCCATATGGTTTGTCTCTTCAGCAGTGTCTGTCCAATCTTGCTCAAGATTGCCCATGTCCATGTTCAGTTCAAAGTGGCGAAATAAAAGTCACTGAACTTGCTTCAGATTCTCTTGAAGATCTCTACCTAATCATTGTAATTAAAATTGATTTAATCTCTATACTTCAACTAAAAGTTTTCTTGAATTTACCTAGGGAAAGAAGAGAACAGATTCCAAAGGAGTTCCAAAGTCCAATATCAAAAAGTTCTTTTTTGGTGTCCAGAATAATTGTGATTAAAATTTCATGAAAACATCCAAAAGGTTCATAACCAATTGACAAAAATTTAAGAGCAGATTATGTTGGGATACCATAATCTTTTGCCCAATACAAGTTCGCCCAATGCAAGTTTGCCCAATCAAGTTCGCCTAATGCAATGTACAAGTTCGCCCGATGCAACTTTCTTGCTTACCAAACCTAACCTAACCTAACCTACGCACGCGTGCCGTGGCCTTACGAGTGCCCGCGCTGGTTGGGCAAACTTGATGGTTGGGCAAACTTGTACAGTGGGCGAACTTGCATTAGGCGAACTTGATTGGACGAACTTCCATTGGGCGAAAGATCAAAGACCCTTATGTTAGAGGTAAAGAAGAAAAAAAGCCAGTGTCTGGTCCAAGCACTTGGCCAAAAAGCAGTCAACTCTGTTGATTTTCAAGATTGAACAAAATAAACACTTGGCACAACAATCAATGACTATTATTGAGTTCCCTCTCTTTTCCTGGCTGGGTTGCACATTTCAGGGTCCTACCATCCAAACTATGTCTTTTGGGATGATTTAGAGGGACTTTTCTTCAAACTTTGTGGCGAAGCTTTGGCTGTTCCCTTTCCGCAACTAGAACTCAAGCGAGAAATCTGAGCTGCACATGCCAGGGATGATTTGTGATTTGGCACCTACAATTTGAATTTGAATTTGAATTTATTTCATGCTCCAGCGACAATAACAGCAAATGTTACACATCAATGTTTGAAATTCGCCTGAAGAAAGCAGTGCCATTGTTCACTCAGTGTTAGATACACTTTTGTATGAACTTAAAAGACAAAACTCTTTAGGAATAACCTATTAGGATTATATCCGTTCATGCTGTACAGTCAGGTGGTGGTTTTTCCCCCTGATGGGGCCTTATGTCTAGGCAAATAAAACTTACTTACTTTAGACACAGCTGCTAGCTGGTACTGGTACTGAGGTGGGCCAAAGTTCATACTTAGCAAAGATTTGCCAATGTAAACAAATTTTACAAAGTTTGAACTTTTCACACTTTTTGAAGTTTGATCTTAAGACCTTCCGCCTTCAACCGGGAAGCACGTGTTGAGGCATAGTTATAGAAAAAATGGGACATTTTCTCCATTTTTCGGTTCCTCCGTTCCTCCTCCGCTTTTGACTGGATGGCTCGTGCTGAGGACTCACCATTCCTAATTATCAGACCTTTTGGATTGGAAAATACTCCATCCCACTTTGTGAGTTGAGCTGTACTCCAGCATAGACTTGAGCTGTGAGCAGTGACTCCAGCATGGACTCTTGAGCCGTGGAACTGGCAATACCAAACATTTTACCCTAGTTCCTTAGCACAGACACCAGGGATAGAATCCAAGTCCCATTGACTATACAGCCAGTGGTGTTTCAATTCAGCACTGACTCTACTATCTCGTCGGAGTAAAAACCTCACAAGGGGTTAACCAGCCCCACGCTTTGTAGGTTGACATGTGAAAATAAAAAATTTGATCTTAACACTTTCGCAGATTTTGACATTCATTTTGTACTTTTAAAGTTGCACCAGCTGATAGCTGCAGACTGCAGATTTTAGCACGCTATCGAACTGCAACAACGCTATTGCGCAACCTGTAGAGCCGCTGCATAAACAACAAAAATGATGAACTATCATTTATCAAAACAATTAGACTAGTTTGAGCGGCCAAGTCAGAAGCGTGCCCTGGCTTGAGTTGCTCAACTTGGGGTTGGATCGTCGGCCTTTGGTGGGGGGCTCACAGTTGGTCTGATCTCTGTGGACTCAGGTGAGTTCCTCCAGATCCTTCTCATGGAGGGGGGATAAAACTATCAAGATTGCTGTCTCCTTTCAAAGCCCAACCTGGCAGAAGTTAGATCTTATAACGCACAACCAGCAGTAACTCTGCAGCTCAGGAGGGGTGACCTGGGGCGGGGGACATTACCCTGGTATCCTTGGAGAGGCCCTGGATCCCCCATCTCTGATCCCCACCTAAGTTTCTTCTCCAAAAGTGCACTTCCTCTTCCTGTGTCAAGGCTGAAGGAATTTCACCATGTATATTGAATAACGGGAATGTGTCGTTTTGCCATAGCCGGGTTGGATGAAAGGGAAACATGTCCCGCAGGGTTAGGCTAGGTTAGGTTAGGCTATATTAGGTGAGGTGAAATGACATGGTACCTTGCATAACAGCATAATCTTTGACTATCGTTGAAAAGACAGTGAAAAAAATTACACAAAACAGGCAAGTTAAAAAAACAACAGACTGCCCAGTCAAATCCTCTTTTTTTCTACAAATCTGAAACGTACACTTTTAACCACTGTTGGCAACAACCCCACGAGGGGTTAATCTTCCCCGTGAAAGCGGGGCGTCGGAGCCAAACAAACAAACAATAAACAATTCCAATTTCGATTTTGATCTTTTTGATTTCCATTTAGAACTGCCGATCTGGAGGCCAGCTTTCCCTCCATAGAGTAGGTTTAAGGCTCTCCTCAGTCCTCACTTCAAATTTCTACAGAATGGATTGGGCAGGTAAGATTGCAAAGGTTTTAGAGTTTCTCTTGTATTCTCCTCTGGAATCCGTATATCTATATAGACTGAATCTGATCGACCCGCTGTTTTTCAGGTCTAGTCCGAAGGCCCTCTACCTTTCAGAACGAGGCGGACGAAGACGACGACGACCCAGGCTTCTTCAATTTGGCAACCTTCAAACTGGGCAACCTTCCTGAACCGGTACCTTTGAGGGTAGTCAACCAAAAGGGTCCTCTTTTCGAACACTGCTCTTGTTTAGACGAGGACCGATTCTGTCTGTACGTGTCCCCGGCGGATCAACACGACTTTTACTAAGATGGTGTTTTTTTATAGTTTCAGCCAGGATCGTCCCGAGACCTTTGGCAGTTCAAATGGGTTAGCCAAGGCCAAGACCTGCAAGCAAAATCCCAATCCCTCACCCGCCAAGTAAATCCTAACCCTAGTCTAATTTTTATTTCTGTCCCATCTTTACTTCGTTTTTCGAATGAGACCAGACGAAGCAAACTCAGTTTGGGCAGGCACCTCAAGATACAAAAAGAGAAAAGGTCAGACGAGTTTGGAAAAAAAGGTCTTTGACGAGTGTCACTGCTTTTACATTTTTTAGTTTGCAACGCGTGTTCGACGAGGCCGGAAGTAACGTGATGTGCAAGGAACCCAAAGAGAGGTCTAGCTAGCTTTTGTATTTTCCAATCTGTTTTCGAAAAGGGGTGTATTGTTCAAGGAACCGAGACGACGGGGTGGTTGACGAAGAACGAGAGGTCGCGACGAACACGTGTCCAGAAATGGGCGACGTACGTATCAAATGGATTTCAAGTGAAAGCCAGAAACTCATCACTTTTTTTTACTCAAAGGTCGAATTATTACCACGTCAACAATGGGTACAAGAAGCTGACAGTTATTTTCTTTTTTCCCAAGAGAAGGCAGAACAAAGGTGAAAGCTTGATTGAATTTTTTTTAAATGGAGTCTCACTTTAAACTGTTTGGTCAGGGTTGAACCTTTCGAGAGGCAAGCCGAAGAGCGCGAGGTCACGGACACCGTGAGAAAACGTTTTATTTTCAACCTCTCTGGTTTGAATCTTTTTATATGGATTCAAGCTGATTTTAAAATTGACTTTGTTAAAAGTTAAGAAAAGCAGCTAAGCCTTCTGAAGCAGACTTGTGAGATTTTCTTAACTTGAGTTTTATCCCTCCCGAGCGAAGCGAGGGGAGGAGTTTAGAATTTTCATTATGGTTCAATTTTTTTGTTTAGGGATCATAGGGAAATGGGGTGACGTCCCGCGTACGTCTGTCACCTCTTTTTCTGCCCATACCAGTGGAGCTAGAGGCCTGAAATTTGGCAGGAATTATCATCACATTGGTGGCTCAAATTTTACAAACCAGATTTTTGATATCTTTTCCAGAAGCTGAGATTTATAAGTTCAAAGTTATGTAGTGAATTTAGCTAGAACCCCCCCCTCCCCCCTAATTTTTTGCAGAAAACAGCTCTTTGTTGTTTGTTGTGAAATCAAATTGATTAATTGAACGTGTTTCCAGTCGCTTGGGAGGGTCAGGTATTTTTCCCTGCACAAAAAATACCCGTCTACCTGGTTTTAGGCTATAGATGGAGATCTCGTGGCCGAAACTCAGACGTTGGACGTGTACGAAATGCATCTGGAGTGTTTGGCAACTCAGGCTGAATTCGACCAATCAAGGGTTCAGTTTGCTGAGAAAGAGAAGGAATGGAAATCGCACAACGATGTGATGAAGGTGGCTTTCCTTAAAACAGAGTGTGTCAGTTTCTGTTCAACTAATGGCCCCTGAAATTTTATCTTTTTAGGCCCAAATCAGAGAGCTTATTAAGTGTTGCACAGAGAAGGACGGCATCATTAAGGGTCTTGAAAAAGAGCTTTCCCAGGTAGAAAATGTGAAGTTGACTGGCTCATCAATTTCGAATGAAATGATTTTAGAAAAAGAATTCCACTGCGGTGAACAAGCAATTATTTTCAAGTGCAGTCATTATTGAGTATGAAAAAGAAAATTCAAAATTGGTAATTTAATTTTAATGATCGAATCACTTGATGTCGTCACCCCTTGTCTTGTCATTTTCAGAAAAAGAAGCTCCTCAAAGCTAAAAAGGAGGTCATTTCCAAACTTCCTCGTCGTCGCTGACTTGGAAAGGCAAGCACGTGCTTGTAATTTTATTTTATTTCCTGTTTTTTCCTTTCTATATAGAAACAAACAAAATTTTGCTATGATCAAAATGACAAAAACCTTCATACCCAGATGACCCAATAAGTTGATTGAAAGCAGAAGAATGTCAAAAGATAGAGCTTGAATGATAAAAATCGCCCAGGCATCTATTGAAGATGATGGATTGAAGCTTCCTAACCTAGTTAAGTCTAACTTACTCAATTTGTCTAAAAATGAATGTTAGAAAAATATAACAGATTTAGAGGATATAAAAATACTTTAATTCTTAAAAAAATAAAATGTCATTCAAATTAGTTTGGATACACATCTCTCAAATGTAGTCATTGTCAGCATAATTTATCACTGCAGGTGCATTTGAGGAATTTGCTGCGGGTCCTTTTTGCCCTCCGTCCTTCAACCAGTTGTAAGACGAGTGCAGCTTAAACAGCTTTGGACAGTCGGTTCCAGTTCTCTCTTGATACTTCTTCTCAACCTGATGTTAAAAAAAGGGGGCTTTTCATCAAGTTGAAAATGTAGGTTTCGAAAGTACCTTACCATAGATAGGAGTGTATCCAAAAGAAATTCAGAATTTCCTTGAACAAATTTTGCATCGACTTTTTTCAACCGGTCAGATCTAACCTGGAAATGAACTGGATGTAAAAGTTATCCTGATTGAAAAAAAAGTTATCTTACTGCCTGTTCAATATGCCTTAGATGAGAATGAAAAACTGTAATCAGGCTCTCGTTGATTAAAGACCTGTGAAAAAAAGATTGTTTTGTGCAGGTCTAACCACAATGTCAAGACTCATCCAATGTTTGTGCAAGACCATGGTTGCTATCTGGGGAATTGAACCCAAAACCTTTCATCCAGGCCTACAGCATCCCCCTTTCCTTTCTGAATGCTTACCTCAGTGAAGGATTGAAAAGTTTCAAAAGACTTTCCACAAGATTCAGGTAAGATAGTGAAAAGCTGAAAATTTTAAATAGAATTTGCATGTTAAGTTATTTCTTCTCTCATAGGCTGACTTTGATTTACCTAGTTGTATTGCTGGTTAACCTTATTCTGCATTCATCATAAACATAATTTTTAATGGTTGCTAAGCCTGCTGCTGACATTTCAGCTAAAAATCTTTCCAGTCCAGCCTTGTTGTAGCAATTCAAAGAGTCCCACTTATCATCCTTTTAAATTTTAAGACCAGGACATTAGCAGGAAATAGGGATTGGGGGATAAATAGTGCTCACCTGTGATCTCATTTTAACAGCATCCACGTGTTTGTCTCGATGTTCACAGATCTGCAGAACAATTTATCAGAGCTTTTCTCAAATCATACATTTTTTTTGAAACTCACTGTTCGTTCAACATTTCCTCTGAACCTCGAATCGATCAAGTGAACGACATCTAAGCCTAATTCATCTCTTAGTTTTAGGCTTTCTATCCGGACGAATTGAACACACGAGGCAATGCTTTCCAATGGTGTCGAAGGTGTGAACATCTTGAAAAAAAATTGAGAATTAAAAAAAGATCCCCAAATAAAAGTTCAAAATATTAATTGATATCTTACCTGTTTTTCAATCCGTTCACAAAATTTATCCAACTCCTAAAGAAAATAAAAATTAAGAGTTTTGATAAAAGCAATTCATTCTGAAGGTCTTACCTGACTTATCCATACAAGCAACGAGGACATTTTAGGGCTTGCACTTTTCTGAGATCCAAAAGCTTTTCTAGAGAACAAAGATTATTAAGATGGATCTCACTTTCATCTAAACTTTTGTGACTCAATAAAAAGTATATGGAAAATAAGATCTGAAGCAGCTTTACCTAAACTCTCTGGATGTTTCTTGTAAATTTTCGAAAAAGGTAACTGCTTGACGGTGAACAAAGCTGACAGTGGTGATCTCAATTTTCAAGCTCCTGAAAATATATTTCCATATCAAAAAGCATCACAGATAGGACAGAATCGATTTAAATACTTTAATGAAGAGTTCAGGATAGCTCCACGATGATGTAGAAACAATTCACATGCTTTAGTTGACCGTCCAAGCTTCACTAGTAGCTGAACTGCTCTTCTTGCAGCTCTAGGTCCACCCTAAAATATAAAATTGTTTCAGACATCTGGTTGTCAACTGATCAGGATAATCAAATATAACCTGAACAGATTTCTCAGTCCGAAGCTCTTCGGTCAAAACATCAATGAGGCTTTTAGTTTTTGCCTCCAATCTAAAATTGTTTTGAAATGAACAAAATCAGCCCATTTTTGACAGAATCAAAAGAAAACACAGAATTTTGGACTCGACCTTAGTTTGGCCTCTCTAACAAAAGGTGACTCTGAATGAGTGTCACAAAAGTCAGTCCCTTTGCTAACAAGGTCAACAGCCTCCTCGAACTCACGCTGGGCAATTAAAACCTGAGAACAAATTAAGGTCACATTATGAATTTAATGAAGTAAGATTTCCTTTGTTACCTCTAAATCATCAGGCAACTCAGATAGCCACTCAGGAATAGTAAAGCCCGAGTTTTCATTCACATCTTCATCTAGGTCTTCCTCCTCTTCAATTTCACTGAACGGGTTGTTTGCCCCCTGCACTCCTGCTCCCTTTGCAAAATGTGAAGGCTCTCTAATGGGCAAAAAAAATATTGTCAGTACCTTATATTCACAATTAATCCATTTTAGTGTCAGATTTAACCTCCGAATGGTATCTCTCCTCTTAAAGGCCAATTCATCTTCTTGTTTTTGACGTAGCTTCTTTGCAAGCTCAAATTTTTCCATCCATTCCTTGTTAAAATAAACATGATATTTTCTTAGAATAACATTTTTTTTGATTAATACGAATTTTTAAAAATACTTCTTTAGCCTGAGCGTTTGCACATTGAAAAAGCCTGGCATCTGGGAACGCTAAAAGCTTGAATGCATGTTTTAAACCTCCGAGGTCACGAACATTGATGACTGCTAAGCTGTCCTGCTCGTATAGACATGAATATTGATACCTAAATATTGAAGAACTTTAAAAGTCATTAAGAAAGACAAATGATACAAGTTGAGTGCTACCTCCATGTTTGTGGCTGCAAAAATAATTTACAATTATCATTACAACAAACACATCGAACCATTCCTTCGTAATAAAATCTTCAAAATACCTTCACCATAGTAAAACAAACTTAGTTATTGTCATATTTCGACTTGAACCAAAGACTCAAAACGCTTTGCTACGACATAATCATACCCTTTTTCATGGTGAAGAATTGACAAATTGCCAGATTGGCTAAAAAACAATGTCTCATTCTTAATAATGGATTTAAACTTAACTTTTGATTGTATTAGAGCTCAGATCATAACCTCATGAAAGCTTAAGTCTTTTAATTGAGTGCTTATTCTAATGTGAACCTTTGTATTTGATAGACGAATCAAGTTTACCTCACTGGACCTCTTCGATTTGGTAGCCATTTTGCAACCATAAATCCATCATTAAGAAGGTAACCGTGTACTCTGTGAAGTGCTGTATTCTCAGTCACATCTAACTCGACCTAAATAATCCTGGGTTTTTTAAGCAGTTCATAAACGTCATTTGAAGTAATAGAAATGTACCAAGTCACCATCGTGTATGAGATAACGACTAGGAACATCTGTTACGTGGGAGCATCCTTCAACTTTTTCAAACAATTCAAACATCTTTTTACGACCTTCTTCAAACAAGGAGATGTGCCTACAGATATTAATAATTCGTAGAATTTATTTGAGATCCAATTTTTAACTCTTTGAATACTAACATTTTGTTGGAATCATCACCAGCAGGATTTTCGTCGTTGCTTTCATCAATGAAATCGTCTGCATCAGTTGTCAGAGGAATCTATGATTAAAAAAATCTCAATTAAATTCACAAACTTTGTATTGTGAGTAAATTACCTTATCTCCAATAATACTAGTTTCCATGAGACTTGCCAGAAGATTTCTCTGCTCTGTTATCATGTGTGACAACTGATACATTTCAGATTCCAAAAATGAAATTTCCTTTGCAGTGTCGATGAACTGATTGTAGTTTTGGTACACATACTTTTTTAGCTGGGAGTGTGTATCTTCTGACAAGGTCTGAAGAAAATCAAATGAAATAAGTTTTCAATGACAAACTGTTATATTTTGATAAATAACTGACTTTAATGTTGTTTCTTTGCTGGTAGACTTCGTGCCCTCCCACACAACTTTGAACTATTTCTTTGACATAAATGTCGGGATTGTAATCGGCTGCTCCCAGTTTCCTTCCCAGGAGGGCCAAGTCAGCCGTCGTGGAGGCCATTTAGGGGGCTCTGCAATGAAATCGTGAGCAACTATATAAAGATTTTGCTCCTGTAAATGTCACAATAGACGTGCCTCAATGCTTGAACCTACCTGGCAAAGAAGTAACGAAGAATTTCAAACCTAGTTTAATTTGTTAGATAATTTCAAATTGAATGTTTTTTTCACTTGTGAAATGCAAATTTTCAATTTTCACTTCAATGGTAAATAATTGACTGCTTGTTTGTTTGTTTGCTTAATCTTGTGCCTCACCACAAGAAAAATTGTGTCCTCCCCGCTAGGCTTTTGCCATCAGCACATCAAGTATGATGTTTCAACTAATTGGACTTGTTTGTCTGGGGCTGGATTCAAAGTGTATTTTTTACTAAGATTTAAAACTCCATTGCCTTGGAATGAAAGGCAATAATTTTTTTTAATTTTTAACAATGGAATCTTTGTTGATTGAAAAAAGGAAAGTGGGCCCTTATTTCCTGGTAAGCTAAGCCAGGAAAATTATCTTCTTAATCTTGGCTGAGTCTAGAAGGTCAGGTAAAAGCCAAAACCAGGTAGACGGGTATTTTTTGTGCGGAGAAAAATACCTAACCCTCCCGAGTAACCCTTCCCCCTCTAACCCCAATCAACAACATTATATTACCAAAAAGGAGTTTATTACTAACCTTACCTGACCCAACCAACCCCCCAAAGCA
>Ga0194133_10007926_pt1 | contig 12557 bp, 9 predicted proteins | sample TA2KigOf40mmetaG_FD_155448 | JGI IMG/M metagenome (GOLD analysis project Ga0194133, IMG submission 155448) | Freshwater microbial communities from Lake Tanganyika, Tanzania - TA2015055 Kigoma Offshore 40m | ecosystem: Environmental > Aquatic > Freshwater > Lake | place: Tanzania: Lake Tanganyika...
ATTTCTCCTCTTTCAGTCTCATCAGTCTGGTTGCTTGATTTGAGGTCAAATTCAACTTCGAACTCAATTTTGTTGTGAAGACTCAGAAAGCTAATTATTTTTTCGGCAGCTTTTGTTGCATGTAATTGTTTTTGCGCTTGTTCAATTTTTTCCTGATCAAGATTATTTGTAAGATCTATCCAGGATGGTAAATTTTTGTAGAATCGAGCAAATAACATCTTTAATTCACTATTTAAGTAGGATCTAAGATGGCCAGAATCCAATAGCTCGACCTTGTAACCTAATGATGTTGCTCTGCCGTCCTGATTTGTGTGGACATAATTTTGTAACCCGCCGAGGTCTACAAAATCCCCGCTTTTTTCGGTGGACCTAATATCAAGGTAACTATTTTCCGATATTTCCCGGAGCCATAGAAATGCATGCATGATAGAGGATTTGCCTGCACTATTTTTGCCAAATATCAGGGTTATGGGTTTAATTGGAACTTTCACCCAATCTCCAAAAGCCTTAAAATTTTTAAATGAAATGTTTGAGAGCTTTGGAGATCTGAATTTTATGGGAAATTTTTGCCTCGGACCTTTTCTTATTTTCATTGGAAAATCTTAATTCAACAGCCTATCGGCTTCACCAATCTGTTGCGTAAGGGTATTACAGTCTTTGGAAGCATCTGTTGCGTAGCACATTGCGGAGTTTAGGCTTGAAAACAAATAGATATTTTTATACCATAAACAAATGGCCCGGTTTTTTGAAGAGCTTTTTGACCCCAGAAAGAAACATACCTACGCGGTTGAGGCCTTGCGCTTGTTGGTGCAGCTAGGCCGGTTTAGAACCCAAAAAGCTCTTGTCGCTGAGCTGGTTAGACGTGGTTCGGCAACCAGGGGTAAGGCCCATACGACACTTTCGAGGCGATGGACAGCCTTCCGGGATTTCACCGGCTTTCCCCTGGTTGAGCAGGGAGAGACAAAGCTTACCGCAGACGGCGCCAAGATAGCCGATCACCTGCGGGCCATTGAAAATATCGTTTCCGCCAAACAGCGCGCGGCTACCCGTCGCGTCAATATTTTTGGGCCGGCCAGCCTTTTGGCCCAGTTCGTTTATCCGAAAATCAGCTCTTTTTATGCCCAGAATCCACGTGCGCCAGGCACCTCTGCACATCTCTCAGATATAAAGATCAGTTGCTGGGAGCGCGGCACCAAAGGGGCATGGTTTAGCCTGCGGGATGATCTCGCCGATATCATTTTAATTCGCACTTCTTTTCTTTCTAAAGATCTCAGCTCCGGCGAAAAGAAAGCACTGCACATTATCAGCCTGGGTGAGGAAACTTATTCTTGGGTTTTACCTGCAGGGAAAACCCTGAAAGATCTACATGCGGGCCAGATTCCCATGGCAAGAATCGGCAGCACCGAAGGGGAAATAAACGCAAGTTTGAATAAACGGGCACGGGGAATTAATTGGCGCATCCATGTGACAGACTTTTCCGGGGTGCTCAACGTCTTGGAAGCAGATACCAGCATCGGCGGACTTCTTCCCTCCCCTACGGCCGATTCCTTTGTTAAGGGCCGCAAAAATCCGCAGCATGTCGCTTTTCCTTGTTCAGAATATCCTAAAGCTGCGATCTCCTTGGCCTGTAAAAAAGCGGCGTATGCCTCCCAGCCTAAGATTGGTGCTTTAGTGAGTGCGATTTCCAAATAATTAAGTATCTTCGTGCGGCCCGACGATATCATCCCGTGCGCTAAAAACTATTTAGCAAAGGCTTCGAAACATGAACTTTACCGCATCCAAGGGGAGTTAAATCTATCCGGCCTGCTCCTGCGCGAAAAGATGCGTCATTCCGGCCACACCAAAGGCATCTCCAAAGCCTCCTTGGCCCGTGAAATCAAATCGCTCTTTGCCCGCCAACGCTTGCTTAATCCAAGCCACCCTTCATGACTAATGACTAAACCGCTAAACGACCCCCTGCAGCCTGCAGCCAATAGCATCGGCAACTCGACCAACCACCCGCTCCGAATCTTTCAGCTGACACTCTTTAATCCTTACAACCTTCCACCCCAGCCTTCGCAGCCGGACGTTTACCGATCGGTCCCTTTTCCGGTTCCCTTCAATCTTCGCCTTCCAGAACGCCCGGTTCTGCTTGGGCAGACGAAAACACCTAGGGCAGCCGTGCCAGAAGCAGCCGTCCACGAACACGGCTACCCTTTGCCTGCGGAATGTAAAGTCCGGCCGGCCAGGGATTGGCAAATGCCTTCTCCACCCCGTTATGCGCTCAGCCCGCATTAATTTGGCAAGTCGCAACTCCGTCTTTTTGTTCCCCCTGCCCCGGATTCGAGACATCCGGACGGATCTTTCTTTAATATTCAGGATGTCAGTTTTGATTAGATATGCGGCTCAACCATTCTTTGTTTATACTTCCGTTAGATACTTTGCCGATCGTTTTTAACAAGTTTACAATATCGCCACCTGAAAAAAGTCGCACAGGATAACCGTCCTTAAGAACCTCCTCTTGAGCGCTTTGGGTATAATAAGAGGTGGTAATAAATATACCGTATTCGCCTCGCTGAAGTCTTGCAACAAGCCTAGAAATATCTTTCGGCTTCACCCCGCTTCTTTCTCCATATTTTTTTGCTTCACCTTTAAATTCAATCTCGTATTGCAAGGGGTCCGGGAAAATAAGCCTGCCGTAAAAATCAAAGCCACCGTCTTTAACATACCTTGTTTCTTTGATTCTATGCTGGACATTGGTCTTACCTGCAAGTTCTTGTAAAACAACGCTACAAAACTTTTCGAATTTCTTGGCTCCCAAGCTGGCTATTTCTTCAAGAATTCTTGCTTCATTACTTTGAGCAGGTGGCAGCTGTTCGCTAGTGGAACGCATTTTCGAGCTCCAGACGAAAAGTTTTTTTGTCGTGCCATTTAAGTATTCTTTCCAAACTCCGGGGCTTTCCCTGTCGATTTCATCCGCCTTGCCGGCAAGGGCTCGAGAATGGAGCCAAGAGACAGGGCATTCTTCTAAATCAAGAATTGAAAGAATACAGCGAAGATTTGTTATTGGTCGGCCTTTATCTTCAAACCAGGCCGTCTCGATTCGTTCAAGAACACAAAGGCCGCTAAACTGAACATATCCTCTTTTGTTCCTTGAGAAATGAAGAATCGGAGGAAGAAATTTCCGATCCTGAGTAAGTAGCAATTCATTGATTAATAAAAGGACCCTATTTCCCTTGAAGTCTTTATACTTTTTTGATCTGCTTTTTTCGTCGTATTTTGCGTCACCCCAGTAAATTATTTGACCGGTATTGTAGTCAACAAAGTCTTCCCACGGATTGTGGTACTGTTGGGAAATATTACTTGTTGTAATCACTAGGAGTGACGGTACTCCTTCGAATCCCTTTGGAAGTTTTAGATTATTGTTTATATACTTTTTTGGTCTGATACCCCCGGTGGCACCAATCGTATTTGGACCACTCCTGCCTACACCGGGCTGGCTTAACCATTTTAAAAACTCGTCCCCCGATTCTTCTTTTGTCGATGTTAAATCCCGATAACTGTAACCTACTCTGTAAGTTTTACTCATTCTTACAAGAATCCTGCCACTATTTGAGCAATTTTTTTAGCAAGAAAAGGAGGCACCGCATTACCTACTTGCTTGTACTGCTCGGTCCGCGGACCCTCAAATTTGTAATTATCCGGAAAGGTTTGTAGACGAGCAGCCTCGCGGACAGTGAGGCTCCGTGCCTGCGAGGGGTCTGGATGAATATAATAATGTCCATCTTTGGAAATATGGCAAGTGATGGTGCTAGAAGGACGTTGTGATAATTGAACTTTAAAGCGATCAGTAAAAGGCACTTCCTCATCATCGATGTTTTTATGTTCGGGTTTTAAGTGTCTCGGAAAGTCAAACACTTTTGGACTTCTTCCATGGATCAATGCAAATGTAGCGGCAAAAGCGTAACGCTCGATATCCTCCTCAATATGCGAACGGGATTGATGGTTTGGAATTCCTCCAAGAGTTTTGTCCCCAAGAAAAGCGGAAGCAGCTTTACGGGATTTAACAAATTCACCTCCAGTTTCATTCGGTGTCTCAAGATTACAATTCCCTCCTGCAGTTTTTATTCCATATTCTCGGGCTTGTTTCCATTTCGAAACGGAGTCATTGGCAGATAGGCGACTCCGCAGTTTAGGAATTCCTGCTAAGGCATTCTCAAGGCTAATTGTTGCAATGCTGCTACTTAAAGCTTTAGGTGTTTTTTTAATATCCTTTCGAACACCTAAGATAAATACACGATGTCTCTTTTGAGGTACACCATGCTCCTCAGACCGGACAATAAATGAATCCCTAATCCAATTGCCTGAAAGGTCCATTGAAGGTTTTCCACTGAGGGCATACAATTCGTAGCCTGCATTGTACAAGTCCTCGCAAATGCGATGAAAAATGTCGGAGCCCTTGTGGCTAGCCGACAATATTCCTTTTACATTTTCCATAACAAAAACGGGAGGTTGAAAATATTCAAGAATATCAAGATATTCCACATACAAGGTATGCCGGTGATCACTCTCAAACTTTTTACGTGTTTCGTTTGTACGACGAGCTCTTCCAACTAAAGAGTAAGCTTGGCAAGGCGGGCCGCCAACAAGTACCCAGCTTTTAGTATTGCGTATTTTATCAGAAATCAGGCGCCTGGTTGACTTTCGATTCTGCGCAGATAATTCATGCTGACGAACGGTGTCAACAGCAGTTTTCCACTCGCGACAATATTTTTTAATTATACTATTAAAGATTTCTGTTTCTGGCCGTCGATAGTATTCATAAAGATTGACCAAAGAAGTTTTTCTTAGCTGCCTTTGTAAGGCACGAAGTCTTAAAGTCCTACAGGCGTAATAGTCTTTTTCAATTGAAAGCAGGATTTTAAAAGCCTTTGACTCGTTAGGCTGAAAGGATTCAAAGCCCTCGCCTAATCCGCCTGGTCCAGCAAATATATCAACAACAGGAATTGTTTTAATTGTTAAGCCTTTTAATTATTTTTAAGATTTGAATTCTTTTTACAGACGGTGCAGCGCTTACGTCGCTTTTAAATTCATAATTAATAACACCAACATCAATTTTGCGTGGTTGTGGAATATGTTTTGAATCTACCCACTTTGAGGATTCTACAATGTATTTTGAACTATCATTTAATGCTTTAAAATACCCTAAATAGGCTAACTTTGATTCAAAAAGTTCTTTGTTTTTTAGCTTTTTTTTAATTTGATGTACAAAGTGTTTTAAATCTTTGCCTTTTTGACTAGTTTTTATTCTTTGGCAAATAAAAACAGCTTTTTGTTTTGTTTCAACCTGACTTTTTCGAAAATGATGCTCCGACGAAAAAAGCCCTGTTTTAATATCTAAAACCTCACTTTTAGTTGCGAAATCAAATGTTTTTTGTTCTGGGCCGTGCCATTTTTCTACCGTTTTATCAAGATGTTTATTTTGTGTGATAAAATAAAGCTCGCCCCAAAGACCAATCTTTTCTTGATTTGTAAGCTCTTGATCAGAACCGAATAAAGATGCCCAATCTTGAATATAGTTTTCAATGGTATCTGGTCTTGTCCAATCAGAAGCACTACTTTTAGCTTTTAGAAGGATTGCCTGTATTAGTCCGTAAAAGGTTTTTGAGAGCCTTGAATCTGAGAGTTCAATGATGCATATACTTGCGGTTTTACTTTTTCCTTTAATTTTAATTTTTGCATTTTTATAAAGACGTAGGCTAATTTTACCGTATTTTTTTTCTACTTCGTTGCTTGTTGTTAGAGAGGACAATATTTTGGTTATTAGACATTCGTGGCCTTCCACTGTTTTTCCTAAGAAGAACTGATTTGAGATAGGTATTAGATTTAAAGTTTTTCTGCTTGTTCCTTTTTTTAAAACCGAAAACAATTTTTCGATTTTAGAATTAGTTACTTTCATTAATTATTGCTGTAAACTGCCCCTGCGGCAGCCATAATGCAGGAAGATATACAGGAATTTCATCCCAACCAAAACTACGCTTTCCGCCTGTTTTATAAATTATAAGTGCCGGCTCATTTTGTGTCCGCTCGATTAATCTTTTTGCTTCTTGTTGCCATTCTCCAGGGATGTAGCCCTTATCAAAGGATGACTGATTCTTAAGTTGTCTTGATCGTGATTCATCCTGCTCTCGATACATTAACCAACCATATTTTGCTTCAACCCCGGTATTAAGAGAGTTTAGAACCTTTTTGAGATGAACAAGCTGCCACTCCTCCGTTTTTTTGGATTTATTAGGCATGCAATTAAGCATACGAATCATTTGCTCTATACGTATTCTTTGAAAGCCTGAATTTTTCCGAAAGGATGATAGGTCTCGATTAAGCAAATAGTTTCCATGGTATATTTGTGACTTTTTAAATAAAGGTCTCCTCGGCCAAAGCATCACACCTCCAGAAAGAATTGTAAGCTTATTAATATCGTAAACACTTGGCCTTGTCGGTCGCAAACCGGCCCCAACCCATATAATATTTTCCGGCGTAATTTCTAAATTTTCTATACTTTCCCTCTGTCGTTCCTCACTTTCATGAATACGTTGAAAGGTTTGGTATATTTCTTGTGGTATAAAAAGCCTTGTAACGCCTTCAAGTTTTTTTCTGTATCCATACATTCTAGCATGCTGCTGTATGGTGTCTTCTTGGGGTCGTTGAGAACTTCTTCCATAATATGTTGTTGTAAGCCCCTCAATTGTTACACCTCTATTTAGTTTATTACCTCCAACAAGAATATTCATACCTCTTGTATATTTTGGTTGCTTGGTTTTTGAATCAGAATTTACAACAACCGTATTAATTCCAGTAACAGAGTGCTTTAATTCATTCCACACATTCTTAAAAGATGGAAGCTTAGGACGAACCTTGCATGTTTTTTTAAGATCAAGATACATTTCAAATAATGTCTTTTTGACTTTTGTGATTTTTTTGCTTTCTTGTGAGAGCAAAAGTTTTGTCACAAGAAGTTTTTGCATCTTAAATGCTATTTTTTTTAAATGGTTTTGCGTTACTTTTTTGTGGTCAATGTGAACTAAAAAAGAGTAGATTCCATTTCCTTGAATTTTATTAATATTCGCATGCGCAAAAGATACGCAGAACGAGCATAATGCCTTGAATAGACCTTCAGGAATCTCCCCTTTTTCATCTTTTAGGTCGTCGATTTCTGCCGGATTTACATCCCGTTTGGCGTGTTGAGAGGAGGAATCGAAAAAAAGTTTTCCCCCCATATACCCAAATCCTGCTTCAAGTTTTTTTGTTAAGAATGGGCGCATTGGATTGCCACGGCTCTGAAGCAAAAGAGATTTTGGAGTAGCTGTAACTTGAAGAAAAACGTGATTCAGTTCTCTTCTGCATTTATTTATAAGTTCATAAATTGTACTGTCTTTAAAGTTTGGATTATTTATTTTTTTTCTTATCGAGGTATTAAGACTTGCGTTATCCGCTTCATCATCAATAACAATGGCTGGATATTTATATGCTTTTGTGCGCTGAAGAATTTTAATTAAGGCATTAAGTGGAGCTTTATTTTTATTGCATACAAAAACATACGCGTGATTTGGCAAAAAAGTATTATCAGCTACCTGTCTGACATCATCTTCGTTTAAAACGTCTTTTCCTTGAACTCTTATTTTTACTGTATCAAGACCTTTGTTTATTCTTTCTTCAGTCTGTTCTAGCAACCAAAGATTATCTGAAGTCAGGTAAATAAAGATTCTAAACCCGTTTTCGTATGCAAGTGCTATAGAAGCAATTGCTAAATTTGTTTTTCCACTTTGAACCCTTCCGTAAACTAAAATGTTAGACAGGTTATCCTGACGATTTAGATCCGGCTTATTAAGTTCTATTTTTTCGTTTGGATTTTCTTGCGCAAGCGCATAGCCTTTTTTACCACAGTTTTTTACAATTATTTGCTGACAAGCCTTGACAATTTCTTCTGCATCTTTTTTTGTCTTATCTTTTTCTTTTTTTGTAAACGCATTTTCGACTTTCGTTAAAAAGTTTCTGAAGACTTCACCTCCGATAAATAAAGGTGGTGTCTTAATATCTTCTCTGGTTTTTTCTGTATTTATATTAAGTGTATTGTTTTTCATGCTATTTATTATTTTAATATCATGTTTAAGATTTCCCTTGGAGATTTAAATATTTCGCTTACTTTACTAGATTTTCCATTTTGTAGTATAAGGCAGAGCATTGAAATAATTTGATTTGTTTTGCTTGAATGAATGAGCCGTTGTATTTTTTTAGGAGTGGCTTTAGGATTATATTTTACTTTGACGGATAATCCTTCTTTTTTAATTTCAAGTTTATCGCTAGGTAAAAATTTAAATAAGGATCCACGGCCTCTTGATTTGCTTTTTTCATTTAAAATGTTTTTTGATCTATACCGAGCCTCCGCGATTCGACGCCAATCAATAAGTTTGTCTTGAACACACCGTTTAATTTCAGAAGGTATACCTGCTTGCATTTTATTGATATTTAGATTTGCGATTTCATCAAGCTGTTCCGGAAAATCAACGCTTATTCTTAAAAGTTTTTGATGTTCTTCGAACCTTCCGTCACAATTAGCCCATCCGCCCGAGGTTAGTAACCTGTTTTTTCTGTAAAAATAAAAGCCTTGTTGACTATTCCATCTTTTAGGACCGGAAGCTTCTTCCCAAGCCGCTTTTGAGGAAAACTCTTTTTCTGTTGGCAGTATATGTGCTTTTAAGGAAATAGGTCTTTTTATACCCGCTGCGTCGTGGCACATTAATTTAAGGGCTGGGAGCTTTCGTGTTTTTTCTTTTTCGCAGAAAGGATCCCAAGGCGTTAAAAGGGAGCCATTTACAAATACTTTTTTTCTTTTCAGAAACCGGTGAAACACCATACTTAAATGAATCCTTAAGTCGTGCTCAGATCTATCAAAAGATTCCTGAATAGTATCTTTATCTATATTTTTGAACATGTGAAGATTTTCCAAAATAACTAAGGTTCCTTGCTTTTTTCCTATTTGGTTTTCAATTAATTTTTTCATCCATTCAGATAATTCATTTTTATCCAAAAACTGAATTTCCCATTTGTCGTTTTTCTTAATTTGATGCACATCAAGGCGGGCTATAAACGTTTTGTTGCTATTTTTTTCTCGCGTCACGACTGTCAATGTGTCAGTCTGGCTTAAGGATGCTGTTTTTAAGCCCAATCCGTACTTACCAAGCTCAGTCTTACTTGTGTATTTTTTTCTTGTTCCAAGTCTCATTGCCTCAATTAATGATGCGTAATCCATTCCTGATCCGTTATCGCAAATTACTGCAAACGACGGATGATCAAGCCCCGGTACTTTCATATCAATTTTTATAATGGAAGATTTTGCGGCAAGACTATTATCCAAAAGGTCTGCACATGCAGTTTCAAATTTGTAACCTAAACCCTTGCTATATCCTTCGATTGTTCGGGATGCACTGGGGGGTATTTCTATTATTTTCATTGTTTAGGAGATAAGAATTTACAATAACCAGTTTTACCTATTGGCAAAATGTAAGAACTTTTTGCAATTACATTGTCAATAGATGCTTTGCTAATATTTTTAATCGAAGGATATTTTTCTTGAATTTTAAATAGCAATGTTTTTCGTTTTATATGACAATTATTTTCTTTTAATACTAGTGTAACAAGCTTTTCAAGGTTACTTTGACTAATCCTAAATGGTTTCGCGTAAAGAGGAGAATATAAGTCTTTATCCTTTTTAATACTAAGTGAGGACAATTTTTGCAGATCAAAAAAGCAGATATTAGAGCATGCTTTTGTTTTTAGTTTGTTTTTGATTTGCTTGTTTACTTCATTCTCCGTGATACCAAATGGAGAAGATAAGATAATATTATTAAATTCAGAAACGGCTTTGCATATTTTGTTTGCTTCGTGTGATGGTATTGAAGATTTGAATATTATTACTTCATTTGCCAACCCTTTTTTTAGTTTGACGGAGGCTTCTTTAAATTTTAATGCGGAAAGCCAAAATGTCATTTTATCGTCGATAAGATCTGGGGAAACTCCGAGTCTTTTTGCTAGTCGTGCAGTCCATTCATTTTTTTTGATAAAGGGCGGAAGTTGATCTTGCATTTCCTCCAGTAAGTTTTTGCAAATGTTCTGAAACCTTGGCTGTATTTTAAATTTTACCTTTCCGAATCTTGTAATGCTATTTCTGTTCTTTGTGTCTTTTATGTAAGTATATCTACATTCGAAAAGTGCTGCATTTATTTTTCGCATTAAATCATTCTCTTTTTGCCGTATTCTTTCACGTGTCACGCCAAATATTTTCCCGATTGAATTTAAGGTCTTTGCCTTGCTAAGTGGCCGAAAAAGTCGTGACTTTAGTATTTCCGCTTCCAGTCTACCTTCAATTTTTTTAATAATAGAGGGCAGCTCCGAGAAAAAGTCGGTGTAGAGTTGATCTGGTAGGCCGTTGATCCGCGCTGGCACCAACGGAAACTGGGGAGAAGCGAACGCAGGGTCATCCCGCACAATGGAATCCTCCGTCAGGGGCGCCACCGCCATCAGGATGGTCCGATGAATCTCATTCATCGTGTTCCGGCCTACATTCCGCAACCTTAAGAGGTCAGTGGCGCAAATCCGGGTCGCATCGCCAATCGTCGTCGCGCCCATGTTTTTCAACCCTTGAAAGGCCCGGTTGCTGAACGGCAGGGTTTGCAGCGGCCGGTTGGCCACCTCCTCGGGAATCTTCCCAAATGGCCGGGGCCACGCATGGTGTTTCGATTTCGGCTCGGGTTTATGATGCAACCCCACGGCACGGGCCGCTTCTTGTACCCTCATCCCCACAAACTCTTTCCGTGCCAGATTGCCGTACTTGCGCCAATCCACGGCTCCCTCGCTATCCACGGCCTCGGAAAGGGCCAGCACCGCGTGCACCAGCTCCTCGTGGGACTTTCGCCCGAAATTGCGCACAATGCCTATCCCCCGCTCGCTCTTTAGCACATCCACCAACTGCCCTAGGGTCTCCGCCTTGCGCCAAGTGAGCACGTTTTGGGTGCGGGCGGTGAGGCCCAGGTGGGAAATCGGATCCAAGCGCTCCGTCTCCGACAGCCGATCCAAGCCGGCGCTAGAAAAATGCAGTTCGGGATAAACAAGGTTGATCACTGTCCTAGCTCCTTAACCTTGGCCAAATACTTGCAGTGCCCGCACTCTTCGGAGGGTTCCGGAGCCTTCGGCGCCTCCAACACATCCTTGATCTGCCGCAGGGTGGGCTCGATCCAACTGGTATCGCACTGGTGCGGAACAACGCTGATGCGAAAATCCAGCTTTGCATTGAAGCCTGGTCGGTCGGCGCAGCCATTGGCATAGAAGATGAAGGCCTTATCAGAGACATCGAGCCCCAGCTTGCCGAGGATAAAGGCATAAAACTCGATCTGTCGCTTCATGATCGGGGCAAAGCCACCCTCCAGGCAGGTGATGTCATCTTTCTTGGCGGTACTTTTGAAGTCGATCACGTGAATCTTTCCCGTGGACGGATCCATCAATAGATCGTCAATGGCACCGTAAATCTCAAAACCCGTGGGTTTGTGCAGAACGCGGGCACCCTTGCGGTTGTCACGCCATACATCCAGATCCGGGTGCTGAAAGGGCACGGCCGAGACGCCGGCCCGGACCAGCGCCGGATGAGGTTGCTGCGTTTCGCGCAGATGATCAAACTCGGCCTTCAAAAGCTTATCCACCGCACCGTTCAACGTCAGAATCGGGCCGGAGGGCGGGCTGATTTTGTGGCGCAAATCGAGGAAAGCACAGCGCGGGCACTGGAGGTAGTTGCTTACCTTGCTGCGAGAAAGGGGGAACGGCTGCGTTTGTCCGGGCTCATACGGGGCCACCCGTCGGGGGTGGGGCCGCGCTTGACGGGCCTTTGGATCAGCTTCTCGTGCTGGCATGTCCTCATCATGACGAGCCGGTGCCGCCGCACGAGGATCCGTGGTGAAAGACTCTTTCAGTTTTCGGCGTCCGGACGGACGCACGACTTTTGGGGTGGTGGCGCGCTTATTCACTGCGTGCCTCCCACCAAGTGAAATCCCTCGGGTGCGAGGGTGGAGTTCCGCGGATGGAACCGGGAGAAGCTGATCAGGGCCTTTTGGGACTCGTCCTTCGTCCAGACCTCGTAGGTCTCCACGGGATGGTCCAAAAGGTCACTGATCCGCACGTCCTTGATCATGATGCTGAGCTCTTGCCCCGCAGTGCCTCGCAGGCTGCGAAGATATTCCATCATGCCATCCAACCCGGCCACAGGTACGGGGTTCGTGAAAGATCCAAACCCGCCGTGCCCGCAGGCGGTCTGGTCACAGTTTTCCCCTTCCACCGCCAGGATTGCTTCCAGCTGGCTCTCGGGGTCCGTGTCCGCTTGATGTTGATTCATGTGTTTCAAAGCGTCCCCATCTTGATTCATCCGCATGGAAACAACAATGGGATCTACTGAAAGACTCTTACAGTTTGGGTTGGTTTTCAAGAATTAGGCGTCCTCCTTTTCAAAGTGGTAACGGGCGAGTGCGCTCTCC
>Ga0194133_10007929_pt1 | contig 12553 bp, 4 predicted proteins | sample TA2KigOf40mmetaG_FD_155448 | JGI IMG/M metagenome (GOLD analysis project Ga0194133, IMG submission 155448) | Freshwater microbial communities from Lake Tanganyika, Tanzania - TA2015055 Kigoma Offshore 40m | ecosystem: Environmental > Aquatic > Freshwater > Lake | place: Tanzania: Lake Tanganyika...
CATGAAGCCCTTAAAGCTGAAAGAAACATTGTTGAAGAACAAAAGATGCTTAGCAGCTTGCAAAGGGTGTTTATAATGGTGTTGATTAGATCCCACCTGCCTGACCCCTCCCACTCAACCACGAGGCCTGAGGGGCGGCTGGAAACTTACAAATTGAGTAAGAAACAGTGGATGGTGGCATTCACCCAGAAGGGGTGAGAGCGCCTCCTGGCCTCAGGCCAACCTGAAACAGTATAAAGTGGAAGCCACAGTTCAACCCCATGCTGCATATCATCCTTTGGGGTTGAGGGCATCTGGCCAGGTCAACTGGGAGTGTCCATCGTAGGGGGCGCCACTGGGCACAAAAAGTCTCAACAAACATTCACAGATATCAACTACTACATAAATCTCAAGTCACCGAATTCTACTAAAATTTGTTGCTGATTTGTACCTTTCACAGATATCAAATTATATTATATCATATTAGTTGAACTCGGTGACTTGAGATTTATGTAGTAATTGATATCTGTGAATGTTTGTTGAGACTTTTTGTGCCCAGTGGCGCCACCTACGATGGACACTCCCCATTGTATCAAATTTGAATCCTCAACTATGAAATATCAGCGCTCAGCAACAGAAATTCAAAATTTAACTTATGACTCATAGAAAATCAAAAGGTAATACTGAAGGAAATAAAAGGAGGGATTTGGAATGAGGAAGGAGGTAGTGAGATATATTGGTGACTTTAGAGGGAAGTGCTGAGCAGCAGAGTTAGGCAGGGGAGGGAGTCTGGGGGTACAATGGTAAAAATAAGAGTGAAGGGAAATGTGGGAGTAAAATGACAGGAGATTTTGCAGGGAAGGACAAAGCGGATTGACACATTTATAAGGGGAATAGGGGGATAATATGGTAAGTTGTGAGGTATCAACAAGATTGCAAGGGATGTGTAGAGAAATTTCATTGAGCAAAGAATGAAGTGTAGGCAAGAGGAGAATGTGCAAGAGAGTGTAGAAAAGTGAAAGGGTGAATAAAGGAATGTAAAGAAGAAAGGAAATTGTGGAGCAAGTGTGAGGAGTGGAAGAAGTTAGTGAGAGTGCAAGGCACTGCCAGGAAGCGAGTTGTGAATGGGTGGAAAATTGTAAACTGCATAGGAATGGTTATGAGTGTATGGAAAAGGGGCAACGTGTAGTATATTACAAGAGAAAAGGGGGCAGTTTAGTGGCAGAGCTGTTAAAGTGTTAGGACAGTGGAGAGGGAAGATTGGGTAGTTTACATAAAATGGATTAGTTTATAGAATGTAAGTTACTACAACTGCAAGAATGGGTGAGAGAGTGTTACCAATAAAAATTTAAAAGTGGGCCAGAGAAGTGGAGAAAAGTAAATGCAAACTGGAGGAGGTACTTGAAAGTGCAAGTTTTACTGACTTTGAACTTTCAAATTTCAAAGATTTATTTCATCGTGCGCCTTTAAGGCGATATAAAAAAATATAAATTTATAGCTTGAAATAAACCTTGGGTTTGTCATATAAATTTTAAGCAAAACAAATACATTTTTAATGCTTCAAATTTCACTGGGCAACGCTAGGTACCCTCAGCTTTATGTTTATAATAAAAGATAGAAATCAAATGAGATAATATCACATCTTAGCTTAGCTTCGATCAGAGCAGAAAAAACTACAAAATTTAATCAAAAATTTCAAAAGTGTGCGAAATATTAACCTTCAACATTGCTAAAATTTTCTGAAATCTCGAAGAATCTTTCAAATCGCCTTTCCTTAATATAACAAGCAAGCGAAGTACGTTAATAAAAAGTTTTTTAGCCATCTTGCTAAACGTTTGACATCCACAGCAAAAAATATCTCGCTTTTTAAGGTCACTTTCTTTATCAAAATATTTAATTTATGGAAGAATTGAGGAGCAAAGTAAATTTTGTGTGAAAATGAAATAAGGGACCTTGTGTTTAAAACAATAATTTTTTCTTGGATTTGTATTTATATTTTTCAAAGCTCCATCTTAAAATAAATAATGAAGTTTATAAAACTTTTTAAGAGCTGTATGTTTTTGTTTCTTTGGTGTTTACCATTAAATATCATTAAAGTCAGAAACATCTCCTACATTTAAAAGTTTGGCGCTTTTTACCTTTTTAGAAGATTGATGTAGCACAGGTGGAATTTCGGACTTTCGAGCTTCATGCGAAAATCTGTTTCTATGGCGTAACTTTTTAAAGTTTTAATTAAAGATATTTAAATTTAGGAAACACTTGTTAGGAAGTTGAGTTTAACTTACTGAATCTAATATTGAAAAAAAACTAAAAATAATTTCCTTTGAAAAAACATTTTTATGCTCGATTATACTCTCCTTATTGTTGACACAAATTTTCTTCACTATTTGATCAATAAAAGATGCCGAAGTTTTTCAACTCATCTGTTGTACCTAGTTTCAGAAGAAGAAGAAGAAGAAGAGCTTGTGTTAAGAACTGATTATTCTAACACTAAATCACGTCAATGAGAGTAGTGTTGACTTTACAACAGTAAATTTTTGACTGAAAGTTTGTGTCTCAAAGTCACTTGATTTTCAGTTGATAAATGTGAATAAGAGATCATTTAAATCAAGTTTCTGCACAACAATCAATCCTGACTGAGATAATCATCTCATAGAAATGATTAATTAAGGCAAATCCAGGGGTCAAAGATTTTTGCCCAGACCAGGGATTGAACCCCAGTCTCCCAGTTCTCAGTCAGATGCTATAACCATTAGGCCACAGCGACCCCAAAGTTTACATAACAAGCTGCTTCACCTCTTGGGAGATACAGCAGAGATCCAAAATATAGCATGTTTTATTGAAGGCTATAGTTAAATAAAAAAGTTAAGAGTAAACTACTTCTAGCATCAAAAAAATTTATGTAGGAGAGAAAATTCTTTTATGACCATCCAAGTTTTATTTATTTAAAAATAAAATTAAAATGTACTGACAAAGGTAAACGATAAAAAATACTTCATTTGTATTTTGGATTTGGATTTCACCATAATACATCCATCAAAAATTACAACAATAGTTACCATGCAAGTTCGAAACTATTCCTTAAAATTTCTCTTTTTGAGGGAACTTCTACTGGGGATCGGAAGGGTGGCCAATTCAAATCTCAGTAACGGAGCCATACGGACAGATCTGAAGAAGGCAATAAGCAGCTAAACATGGCATCTTGCAAGGAGAAGGTTTTTTTCTGCTTTGCCAGTCTTCAAGTCCTGTTGCCATCCCACATGCACTAAGTGGGCAATCACAGAAGTGAAAGCATTCAACCTGACGACCTTAATCATAACTCTTAAAATGTATATTTATAACTATCTTATGATTTCGGTAGAGTTAATAAATTATTCAAATTCAAGCACTGCATCCTTGCAAATAACTGACATAATCCCATAAAACTAAATATAACAAGCATATTTCCAACCAGAATTCAGATTTCCTGTCTTTAGTGGTTTTTTTGCAAGAAGCTCTTCAAATGAAATTCTAATTCTATTTAGATGACCTCTATTCCAATGAATGAGACCAAATATTTTGAAACAAGAGTTCTATTCTAGGTGTAATCACTTTACCCAAAAACCCAAATGAGATCGACTTTGATTAAACTCAAAATCCTGAATTTGCTAATCTTGTTTGTTTATCTTAAATTAAGATATTTGAAAACAAAGTGTTTTTTAAGATACTACTTGGTTTCGCCTAATCTAAGTTCGCCCAATCTAAGTTCGCCTACTACTTTTCGCCCAATCTAAGTTCGCCCAATGTAGTAGTTCGCCCAATCTACGTTCACGCGCGCGATTTTTATTGCTATGCTAACCTAACCTAACCTGCGCGAGCGCGCTACCTAACCCTGCGGGGCTATTTGCGCGTCTTTCGCGGGCTACGCGCACAAAAAACGCGCGCGTATTGGGCGAAAAACGCCATTAGGCGAAAAATGCATTAGGCGAACTTAGGTTGGACGAAAAGTATTGGGCGAACTTAGATTGGGCGAACTTAGATTAGGCGAAATCAAGTAGACCCGTTTTTTAATACTGCTTGTTGAAATTTTCCAAGCTGATTGATTTTTGTATAAGGGTCTACAGCATTTTGACAAATTGTTTGGCTCCCAACCAAATCAAACGATTTTAATATTTGAATTTTCGAATCTCACTAATGTCAAAAAAGTTTTTTATTTGTCGTTTTTAGATTAAAATTGCCAAAATAATAAATTGAAGTGAGAAAATCTCCAGAATAAACTTTGATTTTCTCTTCAAAAATAACACTGACCTTTGCTCTTCTTTACGTTGCATTATATTTCAACACTATAGTTGTGGTAGTTTAGGTTCGCAGGTTATTTAAGAGGGGAAATAATTCTTTAAAAGATTGGTGTTTTGGTTAATTTGGGGGTTGGGTGAGACCAACCGAGTTTGCTTGGGAGGGTTTGGTATTTTTCTCCAAATAAAAAATACCCGTGTACTTAACTGATATTTTTGGTCCCTTGTTTTTGTTGTGAGTAACGCAATGCTCATACAGGTTTTTATGGTAACTGAATAAAACATTTTCAAGTAAAGAAGCTTTCAATTAAGACGAAACAAGGGAGAAAAGCTGTGGTGTCCCATCTAGGGGAAAAGAAATAAAGAAACAAAATATTTCAGACACAAAGATAGGTGATAATTTCGATTCTCATTCAGAACTTTACACTGACTCAAAGTTAGTTTCAATAAAAGGAGAAAATAATTTTACTGTTATAGTGTAGAACATTTTTTTACCCTGTGTTAGGAACTGATCATTCTAACACTAAATCACGTTAATGAGAGTAGTGTTGACTTTACAACAGTTCTTTTTGACTGAAAGTTGTGCCTTAAATGTAGTCACTTGATTTTTCAATTTGATAAACGTGAATAAATGAGTATTAGAGATAATTCTAAAAAAATTTCTGCACAACAATCAATCCTGACTGAGATAATCATCTACTAGAAATGATTAATTAAGGCAAATCCAGGGGTCAAAGATTTTGCCCTAACTGGGGATTGAACCCAGGATTGTAAACTGTAAAAAAACTGAAGCAGTTTACTTCGGCAAGCAAATTAAGCATCTAAACATCAGATGAGATGTCATGGTGAAACTGTCATCACCGATATCGCAATGAAGATTCTTGGAGTTTACTTTGATGCAGGCCTTTCCTGGACTACTCAAATAAAAAACACAATCAACAAAATTACAAGATTAACATCCGGTTTGAGGTTTCTTCAAAGAAGGTTGTCAAAAATCATTCCTAAAAGCAACAGCAGGCCAGTTTTATGGACTTTTATACTACGGCTCTCAAGTAGGCAGCCATACCAAAGTAGTGGACATAAGGAAATTAAATTCTGTCCACTGCAAGCTGTTAAGAATTGTGGAAAATGACTGGAAAAAAAGGAAAAGAAGATCAGGCCTGGATAAGATTGGTAGAGCAAAACCGAGCCTATGGGCAAAGTATGCGACGACGGCCGACCTTGTCTTAAAGGTCATGAAAAGCAGAATACCTTCCACACTTCACGGAGCCATGGTCAAAACATCCTAAGCAACTAGGAGATACCCAGATAAGCTACTCTTCTATGATGCATTCAAAACTAAATTTGGGCAACAAGCTATTGGGAACACCCTAGCACATATCATTAACCATCTAGACTTTACTTTTCATGTTATCAACTCTGACAGAGTTGACACTTACGACCTTCCTTCCATAACAAATGGATAATGGAAGCAATATATCAATTTGACAACCACTGAAGAAATTTTAACAGTCTACATGTCAGTTTTTTTCTAAAAGCCAGCTATGATGGTGGTGGTTTTTTCCACTGGGTGAGGCATCTCATCTGTGAAAATCCCAGTTTTTCCCTACCTAAAACATAAGACCATCAAAGTTCTCCAAGTCCTCTGACATTTATTGACTCTAATAAAGTTTCATTTTTTATTTTAAATTGTGAAATGCTTGAGTTGAATAAAACAATACAATTTTACAAATTTTACAATCCTGCGACTTGAATAATTTTAAGATTTTAATCGACTTGCACTGTGAAGATTCTGAATTTTTAACAAAAAAATTGAGAAAGAGTTGTCAATAGGACAACAAAATTGGTACAAGTGGTTTCCTCAAAAGTTATGGTACAAATCAATTAGCCTCTCAAATAACTATTTTTAGACAGATGGAGAAGATTCTGATATTTTTAAAGATATATATTTGATTACATTCAAGACAAACGTCACATACAAATCAGCTCACCTTATCTTTTCTAGGAAGCAAACATTTATTTTAGCTTAATCTAACCTGATAAATGTATAACTGCTCACAGGAAATTTTTGCAAAATCTGACATTGAGTATGTAGTCACTCAATCAACACAAAAACTTTTCCTTTCTAAATGAAAAACAAACCAAGGAGTTTGAATAAAGAGTTAGTTTTCTGTACTGACTTGTTGAGTCATAAACAAGTTTGACAGAATGCACTTTGACCAAAACAGCATTTAACTAACCAACATGATTTTTTGTCTTTGAAACTAATCATTCAAGATATCAAATACTTATTCCTAACTGAAAATTTCTAAGAGAATCATTTACAATTTGCATGAACTACATGATAAAATTGATTGTTCAAGCAGTTAGATCAGCAGTGTGGGGAATCAAAGGAAATTATTACTTTTGTTTTGTTTTTTCGAACTTACTGTCTTCATGTAAAATACAGATTTGTTGAATTTTTCTGACAAGCAAAGAATTTCTGACAGCCAAATAGAAAAGAGGATCTACGATCAGCTAAAAAAGCCAAAGACATCAAAGCTTTACATCTATTTTTGATTAAAAATATCTATGAAAGATGTCGACCTCAGCTCAAAATAAAATAAAATGTTTTCTTTCTTTGAGATGTTATTTAACATGTGTTTGTTTTTACTTCTTCATAATAAGTTGCTAATGAAAGCTACCTTTGGTGACCGTTACTTTTGAATTTGTTTCAAAATATTATACATTCTTTGAAGAAATTCTTATGCTACAATAGTCTTAATTTTGAGTGAAAAACTGGTTTCAGTTGATGTCCCGAGGCTATTCAAGCTGTAGTGCTATGAAAATGTTTTTAAGTTATACTTTATCAAAAAGATCACGTTTGACGAGTTCAGCTCAAAAAGTCAGCAAAACCAGTCCGATGATCAGAGACTTTTGGTAGATTCAAAGCTTTGTTAATTTCTGATAAAACTTTTATTGTTGGATTTTTTTGTAAATAAAATTTTTTGAGAACTGCCCCAGAACTGTTTTGAAAGAGTTTAGAATTTCTTTGCTAGATCAAGGATATTTAATAAAATAACTATTTTTTCTTTATTTTAGTTGAAGCTCGCTGATCAAGGAAAAATTTATGTGAGGTCAGGCTCAAGCTGTAATTCGACAATTTAATCTCGTTTCTTTATAATGACATATAAATGGAAGCACAACATCGTTAAGACCGAGAATATAGATATACTACAACAAAAATTAAGATTTTAATCTTCATTTTAAGTCATTTAACAGCATCTAAAAAAGGAAGATTTTGATTTTCTTATTCCCATCAGCGATGACTTTTTTTATGATTAATCATTCGAATAAAATGTGAGCTCGTTCTCTGCATCTTAAAAAGTTTAAACTTTGCTTCTCTCTACCCGCCGCAACAACTTGAAAACTGAGGCTTCGAAAGCATGTGAAACTCTCATTTATATGTCAACTTGCCCCCCCCCTCCTCCTTTTATACTTAGTTTTTCATTACGCATTTACTCTTTTATTCAAGAATAAGTTGTCGCAGCTAAATCTTTCACTTGCTTCGTTCAACACCACGCCTTACGTGAGCACCATCCTGAAACAATACGTTCGGCACTTGAAGAGCAACATTGTTGGGGAGGGCCATGTAAGGCGCTTTGCGCCTTGTTACACATGAAACTGTTTAAGTTAGTCTGATTATAGACCTCGTCATGGTGATGATACAAATTTTTTTGTCAGTTTTTATTCACTTCTATTGGATTACTGAATTCAAGAATTGACAAGGGAGAGTTCCGATTGAATCAAGAATAAGCATCCGTGGAAGATCTTATTGACGTCAGTGTTCACAGATGAAGAAGATTGATGAAATAAATGGTAAAAATACTGTTTCAGTAGGTTTTTAGGTTTATATTCAACAATCTGAGAGTTTTATTGTTGCATGCATTTTCAGCACTACACAGATACATTTGAAAGAGGTTAGAGTTTAATAAAATTTGATTTCATTAAACTCTCATGAACCCTCTTTTATGAGTCAGGCTCAATTGGAAAATGAAGATGTACTTGAAAGAGCGAATAAAAACTATTTATTTCCTTTGAAATTGTGTTGCAAACCAGTTTCAAAACAATCTATAAGTGTCTTTGTAAGCGAAAAAGTTTTATGAAGAGAGACTCATAATGTGTGACTTACGTATCTTTCTTCTAACTATTGGAGGTCTATTAAACTACTTTTTGGCTCTATTTGCCTGGGCACAGTCAAAGATTTTACAGAAGATTACTAATTTACTGCAGTTTGTAAGTGAAAGTATACTTAACTTCAGGTGGAAATTTGAGATCGTTGAGTATAAAAAAGATTTTGAAAGGGCTTTTTTTAAACTAAGTAGCGACGATTGTCTTTGAGCGAAAAAACTACTTACGAAGCTCTCATTGCTAGACTCCTTTTTTAAACAAGGTATATTGAAATTAAAAAGCAAACTGCTGAGAGGGATTTAAATATTGCAATTACGATTTTTTGAACTTGTAACACAACCTCAAAATCACTGTTTAAAATTACAAATCCCTCGCTCCCTCTAAGGAACAACTTTTGTCAGTGGTTTGAAATTGATGTGTACCCATTGATTTGGTTATAAACACAGTCTCAATGACCAAGGGTTAATGAGTAAAAGAGAACAAAAAAGGCTATAGGTTAGAGATGGGCCCTGACCCGACCCGAGCTTACTTTTGACCCGCAGTAAATAAGAGGCCGACCCGGCTTTGACCCGGGTACTTTCCGACCCTACCCGAAGCAATTTTTTTGACCCAAGGGGAAAAAAATTGAAAAATTTGATGTTTTTAGGGGAAATTTTCCGAATTCTAACCCAAACCATAAATGGCTGACCCGACCCGACCCAAGCCACAAAAAATTGACCCGACCAGGGTCAAAAATTTTTGACCCGGACCCATCACTAATCATTTGTATCTGCATTTGTATTTGTACTTGAGCATGCGTCTTACAATCATGTCGACATCAATCAGTACAACTATACTTTTTTTCTCAAATTGGTTTAATAGGTTGTGATTGGAAAAATTTGATTAGAAATGACATTGCTATACTGTTGAGAGTAAGAAAAATTTAAAGAGGCAATCTACAAGAAAAATTTGGCTTTCTCACTTTATTATGGTTACCTTTAAAATAGAAAAACCCTCAAACCATAAATGAACTTTGGGGATACCACAAAAGTTCAATTGAAAATTTGATTAAAAACCTTTTCCTTTTTGAATTAACTCAAATAAATTTTGGCCTGTTTTATTTTGAAACACTCACTTTTTAAATTAAATTTTTCATCCATCCAAGATGAAGTTAGGGTGGTCAAGTAGGTTTTGCACCAGATTTCCATCTTTGCGGCTCAGGTTAGACTCCCGACGTGGTAAACTACCCAAGAAAAAAATCAATACCATCTAGTGTGCCTTATATGACCATGAGTCACAAAGCATACTCTAAAATGATAAAAATAAATATGCAATTTTTGTTTCTTCGTAGCTGAATAATAACAGTGACCAAGATAACAATTATTTGTAAGAAACCTTGCTCAATCAAACAAGCATCCTTTTAGCTTTTTTCAATTTCAATATGAATTATTTGGAGATGTGAGTGAAAATAATCAATCAGAAGGATTTTTACTACACAACGTTTGTTCAAATGTGCCCTAAAAGTTTTTACTTAAATCTTATTTTTATGTTTGTTTGTTTGTGTCGCACTTTATTGGACCTTTCTTTAATAAAAACAATTCTTATCTTTTCACTCCAAAATTTTGTTTTAGCGTTTTTTGTCAATTTAAATTCTTTTTATATTTGTAAATTTTATACCACTTTTTAAATAAGATTCAATTAGCTTTTATCGATATTTTTAGCTTCGATAATTTGACTTTTAATACTACAATGCCCATAATAGAAATTTGGCTTTGGCATTTCTCAATTTTCATTTTATTTGAATTTTCAGTTTTATTAGAGTGCGCCTTGCGATTCGATATCTTGTAAGTCACACTAAAATTTGAAACTTTTTTGGGGGGTTTAACTTGTTAACTTTTTAGAGAACATCAAAGGTAAACGTTTACCACGATCGTTTTATAAATGGTTCCATATTTAAAGCTTACATCATTATCCATTGGCCTGTCATCCAAGGAAGATGTGGTTTTTCCCTTGGGTGGGGCATCATCAAACTACAAAGACAAAAGCCCAGTTTTCCACATCACAGTAACCACCTTGAGGACTCAAGACCCCGGCCAGCACCCCCATTAGGTCTTGCGACTAGTGTGCAAAAAGCATACCCATCAGGACTTGCAACCAGTGTGCAAAAAATTACTCTCTTAAAGTTTTACATGCAAATTGTGTAAAATGAATGAGCAATAAATAAAAAATACAAATGTTTAATTACATTGGAAGTAAAAACTGTTGCCTCTGTCACCCAATTCAAGCAACTCTCTCTCTCTCTCTCTTGAAAACAAACCATCGATAAATCAAAATGGTTGTTTTCATATGGGACAACAGAAATTTTAAAAAATCTTATCAATATTGAAAACAGTTGCAACAAGCGTGAGATCCTTACCTCATAAGTTTGAACGTGATAATTGAATGTTTTCCTCCTCAAATGAAAAGTTTTTCTCTGGAAATCATCGATTGAGAAAGTATAATTCTTTTCATTAGCAAGTTAATTTTTTTTCGTCGATCACTTTTATCTGAATTTGATTTAAAGAATTAAGTTATTGGTATTTGTCACCGCGTTATGTAATCCTTCAAGAAAAGAAACAATGAAAGAGGGGGCGGGCAAATGACCCCTGCCCGAAAACTAAAAGTTTGATTTGGCCTGCCTCAATTTATACGCTGTGTTTCAACAGAAACAGAAACATTAAAGATCGACTTTGAAACTAACCACCAAACGTTTCTCAGTCAAAAGTTTTATCCAGAATTTCAAAATCTTTTTTTTTCCTATGTGATGCTTATTGCTTTGTTAATCTTTTTGGCAGAACAAAGTGACTTCACAAATGGCTTGTTTGCCGAAAAAGAGGTACATGTCATTGATCTTGACCACAAGTGATCACGAGTCCGTGGATGGAGAACAAGGTAATCTTTCTATTGCATGAAATTACTCAACTTTACTTTTTTTGCCAATAAAATAAACTCAAATAACTCTTTTAAGGCGCGACTAATCTGGCAGTTCAAAACCTAGAAACTCACGAATCAAAAGACCCACCTTCTAAGACCAATAACTCTCCCACAAGCCCCCATTCCTCGGACCTGTCGTTTCAGCACGTGCCAGCTAACAAGCAGTGTTCGTCCTCAGGTAAGCAGAAAACCATATTTGACCAAAAATCCTATAAATAGTTTTTTGATTGGAAACATAGGCCAAAGTGATGAAGAGAAAATAACTGAAATTCTGTCAAAGATGAAGACAACAAATTCAAAGAAAGCAAAGTTAGATACTGATAGGCCGATAAAGAATTCAGTGGTGAGCATGTCTGAAGCTGGTCGATTTTATCAATTTACCTATAAACTTTGTCTTAGTTTTCATAGCGTACTGTACTTAGAGCTGGAAGAAAAGAATAGTCTTTTAGAAAGTCTTAAAACTCTATAAAAGGGATACACAAATTGTACATCCCTGGAATACTTTTAACTCTTCAAATTGACAAAAAGTTCTGATTCTTAGTGGTATTTGTAAACTATAACATCAAATATTTGTATTTGTATATTTCATTTTTTGACATCTATAATTTGCTCTGGTAACTTTGAAATAGGCTTCAGATTGTCAAAGTCTTACAACAGCACCAACTGTACCCTTGAGGGACCCTTCGACGGTCATAAGAATACACAGAGAGGTGAATGCCAATTGGAAAATCAAAAAAGATTCTCAAGTGAGGGAGGGTGATCCAGTAAAGACTACGAAACGACGAAGGGGTAAGAATATAATCTTTAAGTTACTGAAAGAGTCTTTTTGGTTCGATTTACTTGTAATCTAGATATAGCAAAACTCGATTTCTTTGAGAAATCTTTTTATAATTTGAATTGATCAATTGCTATGAAAATATTGTTCGTAAACGGGGAGAAAAAAAATTGCCCAGAGGTAAATTTTTTTGAAAAAACGCTATCCATGTCAACATTTACGTCTCACAAAGGATGAAAGAATCGATTTTTCTTCAAAGCAACATTTTTTCTTCAATAAAATTCTAGTAGAAATGTGTCTAAGGCGGAAAATTCTCAACTAAATTTATTGATTTTAAGTTGTCAAAAGATATGCAAAATGAGGCTTTTGTTTTGCTGAATAATCAGATTAAGAGCATTCTCAA
>Ga0194133_10007931_pt1 | contig 12550 bp, 13 predicted proteins | sample TA2KigOf40mmetaG_FD_155448 | JGI IMG/M metagenome (GOLD analysis project Ga0194133, IMG submission 155448) | Freshwater microbial communities from Lake Tanganyika, Tanzania - TA2015055 Kigoma Offshore 40m | ecosystem: Environmental > Aquatic > Freshwater > Lake | place: Tanzania: Lake...
ACATGCTGAGGTCAATGAGCGCGAGGGTGTTAGCGAAGTGATGTTGGCTGGCAAATCGGGCGGGGCGCAGGTGCAGTTGATCTCACCGGTGGTCGCGGGTGCGGGCGCGAGTGGGGGTGGTGCCTCGGGTGCTGGTGCAAGTGCGGGCAGCCTGAGCGGGGTTGCCAAGTTCTTAAACGAACGTGGGTCAGCCATTCATCACCTTGCTATACAAGTCGCAGATGTCGAGGTCGCGGCACGCGCTGCTCAAGCAGCTGGCGTACGAGTGCTAAGTGAGACGCCACTTAGTGGCACCAAGGCAAGCAAAATTGTGTTTTTGCATCCGAAAGATTGTCACGGGGTCTTGATCGAATTGGTGCAGCCAGCCAGCTAGACGGTCAGGCCCCCGTCCACTACTAAGACCTGACCTGTGATGTAGGCAGCTGCGTCACTTGCCAAGAAGACCGCCGGTGCCGCAATTTCTGCAGGCTCGGCCCAACGCTTCATCGGTATTTGTTTCAAGAGTTGTTGCTCGCGCGCCGGGTCTTCGCGGATGAATTCAGTTAGGTCTGTGGCTACCCATCCGGGCAGAAGTGCATTCACACGGACGCCTTTGGGTGCCCACTCTGCTGCGAGTGTTTGCGTAAGGCTCACCACTGCAGCTTTAGCAGCACCGTAATGCGACATGGTGGGTACGGCGCGAATCGCCGCGACGCTGGCTACGTTAATTGCCGAAGCCCGCCCAGGGTTTTTGGCTAAGTGCGGTGCGCTCGCGCTCAAGGTGGCGATTACGGAATTGAGATTTAAATCGAGCGTCTTTTGCCAGCCTTCAGCTCGAATATCTGTAAAGCCCGCTGAAAAATTGTTGCCGCCAGCGTTGGTGACGACACAGTTAAGGCCGCCGAGTTCATTGGCAAGCTCGTCAATCGCCTGTGTCAACGCCGCTGTGTTGGTGACGTCGGCGACTCGAAGAGCTGCGCTTCGTCCGAGTACTTTGATTTCGCCAGCTAACTCATTTAATGGTGCCTCAGATCGCGCTATTAGTGCCACGTCAGCGCCAGCTTCTGCCATTGCAATAGCGATAGCGCGCCCGATGCCACGCGATGCGCCGGTGACCAAAACTTTCTGACCTGCCATGCTCTGCAGTGCAGCGGGGTTCGTGCTGCTCATAGGTCGCTCCACTTTGTCATTGGGCCATCCCAGTTATTCGGCAACGGGGCGCGATTTAGTGCCACTGCTTGCACGATCTGGTTTAACACTTGACGAACGTAGGGCTCCCCCGTCCAAAGATGTTTTGCCCCTGCCACTTCAATGACTTTGGCTTGCGTTAGTGGCTTAAACCGATCGCGTGCCTCTTTTGGCGGCAAAAACTCATCGTGTTCAGGTATAAGAGCGATCACGGGCCGATTCGAATCGCTCCAAGCGGCGAGTTCGGCGTCGGTGATCGTGCGCAGCGGGGGGCTTAGTAAAATAGCGCCGCGGACGGGTTGACGATTGCCGTGGCGCAATATGACATCGGTGCCAAAAGACCATCCGACCAGCCACGGGTCAGGCAGGCCGCGAGAGGCCGCCCAATCGATGGCCGCGTTTAGGTCTTGGCCCTCGAGATATCCGTTATCGAAGGTGCCTTCGCTGGTGCCATTTGGGCTGGTGGTGCCGCGGGTGTTAAACCTCAAAACTGCGATGCCCGCAAGCGCAGGTAAGCGCCAAGCCATTTTTCGAAAAAGGTGGCTTTGCATGCTGCCCCCGTGTGTAGGTAGCGGGTGCACCGTGATCAACAGGGTGTTTGGTTCGCCATTTTCGGGAAGGGCGATTTCACCAACGAGCTTTAAGCCGTCGGCGGTTTGCAGCGTTATCAGCTCTCGCCTAGCCGGCAATACCGAGTTCGGCCCTATTTCAGCCACTCGTCGAGTTAGAACCTTCTCTGCGCGACATCGCGGCGGCGCCAACAAGGCGTGTGCCAATGACGTCGCGCGGCAACCCCTTCGGGCCGATCAGCTCGCCACACCACAACGTGCGCCACACCTATTGCCACCTCGTGATCACACCCGGGGCATCGATATTCCTTAGTCGAACCCCCGGCCTGCACACCGCGTACAGCCCACTCCTCCCCACCCCATGTATCGACTCGCTGATACCCGACAACTCGAACCGGGCGCCCAACGCCAACCGCCTCACGAGCTTTGCTCTTACGCCGCGGCAACTACCGCTGCCCTCGCGGAGTCCATCGAAAAAACGCCAGCGCTAACACCAACCCCACCAACGCCCAAAGCCCCAAAACCAGCGCCACCATGGGTAACTCCCAGCCGCCACCAACTTCTGCGGTCTCATAAGTCTCAGGCAAGAACACACTTCGCATTCCTTGGGACATCCACTTCAAAGGAAAGACAGCAGCAAACTGCTGCATCCACTCTGGTAATTCGTTGTAGACGAAAAATACCCCTGAGGTAAATTGCAAAACCAGAACAATCGGTGTGACGATGGCTGAAGCAGCCCGCGAACTCTTAGGCACAACTGAAAAGGCAACACCCAGCAAAGTCCACGCAACAAGCGACACCACGCTGATCCACACAAAGGTGAACCACTTAAACGCGCTATCTGGCAAGGACAAGCCAAACAGCGCAATACCAATGCCAAGCAAGATGGCAACCTGCGCCACATACAAAACCGCGTAAAGCCCGATCTTGCCGACAAAAAATGCTGACTTTGGCATCGGTGTGCCGCCTAATCGCTTGAGCGTGCCGTCTTGTCTTTCTTGCGCAAGGTTTATGACGAGCCCTTGGAACGCCGTGTACAAGACGCCTGAAGCGATCATGCCGGCCGTGAAGTACTGCGAAAACGAAACTCCACCCGGCATTTCAGAATCTGTAAAAACAGAACCAAAAACCACCAACAGCAGAACGGGGAAAACCAAAGTGAACACCACCGCAGCCGGGTCACCAAAAAACGACTTCAGTTCGAAGTTAACTCTCGCGATGCCACTAGCTACAACCCCGGGCAATTTCACGCTAGCCATCGACGCTAACTCCAACCGCAGCCTCACCAACGAGTTCTAAATAGACATCTTCTAAAGAAGGACGGGTAACCGTTAGCCCCACTGGCTCATGCCCCATCTCTTGCTTAAGTTTTGTGACGAAATCTGCTGGTGCTGCCGTCAGCTGTTCTTGCAGTTCCCCCCCAGAACCAACCCAGCGCACAGTGGCCATGTCACCAGCACGGGCACGTAAATCTTGCAATGACGAATCGGTAACGACGCGCCCGTGATTCATAACCACTACTCGCTCTGCCAAAGCCTCTGCCTCAGCCAAGTAATGCGTGGTGAGAAGAATCGTCGTCCCCTCACGATGTAACTGTTTGATCAAGCCCCAGAAATCTCGACGAGCCTCGGGGTCAAAGCCTGTGGTGGGTTCATCTAAGAACAAAAGCTCCGGGCGCCCAACGATGCCCAAGGCAACATCAAGTCTGCGCCGCTGCCCACCAGACAAAGAGGCGACTTTCGAATCAGCCTTCGACCCCAGCCCGACAAGACCAATTAACTCATCCACCGACCGAGATCGCGGGTAAAGCTTGGCGTAATGACTCAGCAAAAATCGCACGCTCACGTCGCTGCCGTCAGATGCGGTTTGCAAAACAATTCCTATTCGAGCGCGCCACTCGCGCCCGGCCTTACCTGGGTCAACGCCGAGAACCGATAGCTCACCTGAAGTCCGCTGGCGATACCCCTCGAGCATTTCGATCGTGGTGGTCTTGCCCGCACCATTAGGCCCGAGCAGGGCGACAAGTTGGCCCGTCTCCACGGTGAGGTTGAGACCGTCTACCGCCTTGAACGTGCCATAGGCCTTGACCACGTTGGCAGCCTCTAGTGCGCGGGTAATGGCAGCAGGCTCCAAAATCTGGGGGTGAGTTCCTGGGGAAGTCTCTCATACATTTTTGGGCCTCTCATTGCGGCATTCGTCATTACCGTGCTGGTCTTGGTTCTTCGATGGTCACACGCACGCCCGTCACCCTTAGTAACTAAATCGAAAAAAATTACCCCCGCAAACGATTACGGACTCTTAGTCCCCGTAGCCGCTCCCCCCACGCAGCGTGAAGCACAAAAACTCGTAAACCTCCTTGGCTCACGAAGCATTAAGGCAACACTTACCAACACCACCGACGGGCTTCGAATCTTGGTATGGCCCCACGAAGTAACGCGTGCGAATCAAATACTTTCGCGTGACACCACTGCCCCTAGCTCGCGAAGGGCCGGCACGAACCCCTCGTAACCACGATCAAGATGCACCACATCGCTTAACACAGTGGTGCCATCAGCCACTAGGCCTGCACACACCAATGCTGCCGCGGCCCTGATGTCACTGCCCTCGACTGGTGCCCCAGAAAGACGCGCCTTGCCCCTGATGAAACAGTGGTGACCATCGATATGCACATCAGCGCCAAGCCGCACCAATTCTTGGACGAAGCGAAACCGCGCCTCGAACACATTTTCAGTAACCATCGCTGAGCCATGTGCCACCGCGTTTAGCGCAATGAAATGTGGCTGCAGATCAGTTGGAAAGCCCGGATAAGGCAGAGTCACCACGTCCACCGCCTTTAAGTCACCATCACTTGTCACGCTTAGTTCACGTCCATTAGAACTTATTTCAACACCGGTTTGCGCCAGCTTTTCTAATGGCATCTCCAAAAACTCTGGGCAGGCGTTTTCAATCGTCACGCGCCCGCTTGCCATTGCGGTAGCAACCGCCCAAGTTCCCGTGACGATTCGATCCGGAATCACCGTGTATTCGGTTGGGTTAAGAGCCTCAACCCCATAAATCGTTAATGACGCGTCATCAATGCCTTCAATCTGTGCGCCCATGCGCAAGAGAAACCGGCATAGCTCCATGACTTCGGGCTCTCGAGCGATGTTCTCTAGTCGCGTGACCCCGTTGGCCAAAACCCCTGCCAGAATCAAAGTCTCTGAAGCACCAACGCTCGGAAACTCCAAGACTATGTCGGCACCTTGCAAGCCCATCGGTGCCTTCGCGTGCAAGTAGCCATGATCACTGGTGATCTCGGCACCCATTTGAGTAAGCCCCGCGATGTGAATGTCAAGCCCCCGCGAACCAATTGCATCCCCACCCGGGAGTGCCACATCGGCCTCGCCAGTGCGCGCCAACAGGGGCCCAAGTACGGCAGTTGATGCACGCATCTTTCGTACTAAGTCGTAGTCAGCCTGGTGGCGAATGCTCTCGGGTACATCGATAGTTAAAACACGTTCGGACGGGTCATGCGCGACCTCACAGCCCAAGCGCCTTAGCAATTCACTCATGATCGTTACGTCCAGAATGTCTGGCACATCTCGCAGCGTCGTCTTGCCCGTTGCCATCAAGCTTGCTGCCATCAATTTCAGCGCGCTGTTTTTGGCACCGCCGACTCGCACTCGACCGTTTAGTGGCGCCCCGCCTTCGATTCGGATGATTTCGTTCAGGTTCGAAGTCACGTCTTGCACCCGATGAGGGTACGGTCAGCAAGTGGTCAGATTGACGCGCATCTACACGCGAACCGGTGATGACGGCAGCACAGCACTTGGCGACCTAACTCGCACCCGAAAGACCGACCTTCGCCTTGAGGCCTATGCAGATGTGGACGAGGCCAACTCAGCAATCGGAGCCGCCATCGCGGTCGGCAACTTAGAACCTGATGTGGTTTCAGTCCTTACTCGCGTCCAAAACGACCTATTCGATCTAGGTGCTGATTTATCAACACCGGTAGTAAAGAACCCCGAATACCCGCCACTTCGTGTCATCGATTCACAAATTGACTACCTCGAGACCCAGTGCGACAAGTTCAACGCCGAACTGCCGGAACTGAAGTCGTTCATATTGCCTGGTGGTAGCCCCGGTGCAGCGATGTTGCACGTAGCCCGCACCATGGTTAGACGAGCCGAGCGCGCTACATGGCGTGCTTACGCTGAGTTCCCTGACGAGATGAACGTGTTAGCGGCCAAGTACTTAAATCGGCTCTCGGATTTGCTGTTTATTTTGGCTCGATATGCCAACCGAGCATCCGGTGACGTGCTCTGGAAGCCAGGGGCGAACCGCTAAACGCCGGCGAACCGCTAACCGCCCGCGCCCAAACCGCTAGCTGGAAGTAGTCACCTCTTCACCCAAGATAATCACGTTGTCTGAATCGACGGTCACAAAACCGCCATTTACTCGCGCCGTAACTTCAGAACCGTCAGTTGCCCGAACAAGCACAGGGCCATCGCCCAAAATTGCCAACAGTGGCGAGTGCCCCGGCAAGATCCCGATCTCGCCATCTAACGTGCGCAACACCACGGTGGAAGCCTCACCAGCCCAAACCTTCTGAGTCGTTGAGACCATCTCTACCGTTAATGGCACGAGAGTTACTTCTTCTCTAGTTCGGCCGCTTTTTTCTCGACATCTTCGATGCCACCGGCCATGAAGAAAGCCTGCTCGGGCACATGGTCGTAATCGCCGTCTGCTAGCGCCTTAAACGACGCCACGGTTTCTTCAAGCGGCACGAACGAGCCCGGCTGCCCCGTGAATGCCTCGGCCACGAACATGTTCTGGCTCAAGAAGCGCTGAATGCGGCGCGCTCTGGCAACCAGCACGCGATCTTCTTCGCTTAGCTCATCAATACCCAAAATGGCGATGATGTCTTGTAAGTCTTTGTAGCGCTGCAAGATTTCTTTGACTCGCTGGGCAACCCGGTAATGCTCTTCACCTATGTATTGCGGCGCCAAGATTCGAGATGTCGAATCCAGAGGGTCTACCGCGGGGTAGATACCAAGTTCAGAAATTGGACGAGATAGCACGGTGGTTGCGTCCAAGTGCGCGAACGTGGTGTGCGGTGCAGGGTCAGTGATGTCGTCAGCCGGTACGTAAATCGCCTGCATCGAGGTAATCGAGTGGCCACGGGTCGAAGTGATGCGCTCTTGCAACTGGCCCATCTCGTCAGCCAACGTGGGCTGATAACCCACGGCCGATGGCATACGACCCAGCAAAGTTGAGACCTCAGAGCCTGCTTGGGTGAATCGAAAGATGTTGTCGATGAACAACAACACGTCTTGTTTTTGCACATCGCGGAAGTACTCAGCCATCGTCAATGCCGCCAGCGCCACACGCATACGGGTGCCCGGGGGTTCGTCCATCTGTCCGAACACCAGGGCCGTTTTGTTGATTACACCTGATTCAGTCATTTCCAAAAACAAGTCGTTACCTTCGCGAGTTCTTTCACCAACTCCGCCGAAAACCGACACGCCACCAAACTCTTCAGCGACGCGATAGATCATCTCTTGGATCAAGACGGTCTTGCCCACACCGGCACCACCGAACAAACCGATCTTGCCGCCCTTGACGTACGGGGTTAACAAGTCGATCACCTTGATACCGGTAACGAACATCTCGGTTCGACCCTCTAGTTCGTCAAATGGTGGTGAAGCGCGATGAATTGGCCAACGCTCTTTGATGTCTAATGACGACTCGGGTACATCTAGAGGCTCACCCAGGGTGTTCCAAACGTGACCCAAAGTGACATCACCCACTGGAACCTCGATGGGCGCGCCCGTGTTTCGAACCTCCGCGCCACGCACTAGGCCATCGGTCGGCTGCATAGAAATGGCACGCACGAGACCGTCGCCGATGTGTTGAGCCACCTCGAGGGTTAACTCACGCCTTTGTGTCGTGTTCTCGATCCTCTGGTCGGCTGCAGGCAGGTCAACATCAACGTGCAGCGCGTAATGGATCTCGGGCATGGCATCAACCGGGAACTCAACGTCGACCACAGGCCCAGTAACCCGCGCGACTCGGCCCTTGGCCAAAGCCGTGTCAGAACGCTCTAGCAACGTTGTCATCTCTTCCTCAACTTCCTTGCGTGACAGCTACGAGGGCATCGGCGCCCCCGACGATTTCGCTGATTTCTTGGGTGATCTCTGCTTGTCTGGCCTGATTCGCTTGTCGGGTCAATGCGCGAATCAATTCTTCTGCGTTCTCGGTTGCGGCTTTCATCGCACGCTGCCTAGCCGCATGCTCTGAAGCAGCAGCTGACAACAGTGACGAATAAACCAAGTACTCGATATAACGGGGCAACAATGCGTCAAGCACGCGGTCAGCGCTGGGCTCGAAGTCATACAAAGGAAGTACTGGACGGTGTGGGCGCGCAGTAGTGATGGGCGCGCCAGCGGCCACAACTTCTTCTTCGATTGCCAATGGCACTATGCGCAAAACCACCGGCGTTTGCGAAACTCTGTTCTTAAAGCGCGTGAAAACGATTTGAATCTCGTCAACCCCACCTTGGCTATCTGGCTTAAGAAAAGCTTCTAACAAAGTCTCAGCGACTCTCTTTGCGTCTTCATAGGTAGGGCGGTCACTAAAGCCAGTCCAAGAGTGAGCAATGTCAACCCCGCGAAACTTGAAATAACCAACGCCCTTACGCCCCACTACGTAGTACGACACCTCGATGCCCTGCTCGGCTACCAATAACTCACTTAGCCGCTCTGCTTCGCGCAAGACGTTGGCCGAATAAGCCCCCGCCAGACCCCTGTCAGCCGTGACGACCAAGACTGCTGCGCGCTTGGGCCTTTCAGGTTTAGACAAGAGCGGGTGATCACCGCGTGCGTTCGAAGCTGCCAACGACACCGCGCGATACAACGCATCGGCATAGGGCTGAGAGGCAGCGACTTGCTGTTGCGCTTTTACGATGCGCGAAGAGGCAATCAGTTCCATTGCCCGGGTTATCTTCTTGGTCGCATTCACAGAACGAATACGACGTCGATAGACCCTAAGTTGCGCACCCATTTTGCTATCGGCCCTTAGCCGCGCTTTTGCACGGTAATCGTGCTCTGTTCGATGTCTTCTTCTTCGAGCGGCACCACTACCGCGTCTTCACTAATTAGGGGGTTTCCATCACCCTTGACGAAGGTGCGCTTGAACTCTTTTATCGCTGCCTTAAGCCCAGTGACTGAGTCTTCTGACAAGTCTCGAGTCTCTTTGATGGCTGCCGGTATCGCGGGGTGAGATCTCTCGAGAAACGAGAAGAACTCGGTCTCAAACCGGGGGACGTCGTCTACCGGCACATCATCTAGCTCACCTGTGGTGCCAGCCCAAAGGCTGATTACTTCTCTTTCCATCGGGAACAACTGGTACTGAGGCTGAATCAAAAGCCTGACCAGTCGAGCACCGCGATCAAGCTGCGCACGGCTGGCTGAGTCCAAGTCCGAGCCGAACGCAGAAAACGCCTCAAGCTCTCGGTACTGGGCAAGATTTAGACGCAAGCTGCCTGCGACCTTTTTCATGGCCTTTGGTTGTGCCGCACCACCAACGCGTGACACCGAGATACCGACGTTAATTGCTGGACGAATGCCAGCGTTGAACAAATCGGTCTCGAGGAAGATTTGGCCGTCTGTAATCGAAATGACGTTGGTTGGAATGTAAGCCGACACGTCGTTTGCCTTGGTTTCGATGATTGGCAACCCAGTTAGTGAACCGCCCCCAAGTTCGGCAGAGAGTTTCGCGCAGCGCTCAAGTAGGCGACTGTGCAAATAGAAGACGTCACCTGGGTATGCCTCACGACCCGGCGGGCGACGAAGTAGCAGCGAGACCGCTCGATAAGCCTCAGCTTGTTTGGTTAAGTCGTCGAAAACAATGAGTGCAGCCTTACCTTGGTACATCCAGTGCTGCCCGATGGCCGAGCCCGTATAGGGCGCGATGAACTTAAAGCCAGCAGGGTCAGAAGAGGTAGCGGCCACGATGGTCGTGTAAGGCAGCGCACCCTTTTCTTCAAGGATCGCCCTAACGCTCGCGATCGTCGAACCTTTCTGCCCGATGGCGACGTAAATGCAACGAACCTGACGCTTTGGGTCACCTGATTCCCAATTCGCCTTCTGGTTGATGATCGCGTCAATCGCCAACGCGGTCTTGCCAGTACCTCGATCACCAATAATCAGCTGGCGCTGCCCCCGTCCCACAGCTGTCATGGCATCGACTGCCTTGACACCGAATTCGAGTGGCTCATGGACGGGTTGGCGCTGCACGACTGTCGGGGCCTGCAGCTCGAGCGCACGCAATGTCTCAGCTTGTATGGGCCCGAGGCCGTCAATTGGGTTGCCAACAGGGTCAACCGTTCTGCCCAAAAATGCATCACCTACCGGCACGCTTAAAACGCGACCAGTTCGTCGAACAGTTTGCCCCTCAGCGATATGGGTTCCATCACCAAGCAAAACGACACCGATCTCGCGTGCGTCAAGGTTCAACGCCACACCTAACAAACCACCCTCAAACTCGAGCAACTCGCTCGTCATGGCAGAAGGCAAACCCTCAACACGCGCGATTCCGTCACCTGTCTCGATGACTCGTCCGACTTCTTCACGGGTCGAAGTCGGTGAAAAGCGAGCAAGGTTCTGACTAATTGCCTCGCGAATTTCTTCTGGGCGTATTTGCATCTCAGTCATCTGATTCAGACTCCTTGGGTCAGACTGCGTCGTGCTTGTTCCAAACTCTCTGAAATGGTGCCGTCAATCAAGTCATCGCCTACTCGCACGGCGATACCACCAATGACGGACGGGTCAATCTCGTTTTGCAAGGTGATGGCTCTGCCATAAATTTGTTCGAGCACTGCGGTCAATCGCGATTTCTGCGCATCACTCAAAGAAATGGCGCTAGTCACCTCGGCCAAGAGTCGCCCACGTCGGCTTGCTGCCATCTTCACCAATTCGTGCAGAGCGTCATTGACCGAACGTGAGCCCCGGTTATCAATCGCATATTTGATGACCTGCAAAGCGGTGGGGTCTACTCGCCCCTGCAATAGCAAATCGAGCAGCTCACCACGGCTGGCAGCACTTCCCGCCGGGTTGCTCAGTGCCAACTCAAGATCGCCGTTTGCCGCAACTATTCGCGAAAAACGAAAAATTTGGTCTTCAACTTGATCTAACTGCCCTGCTTCTTCTGCGCCCGCTAGAGCCGCGCGAATTGCGGAATTAGCCAACGCTGCCACAAACTCAGAAGTATTTGCCCAACGAAGCGACGTAGCGTGGGTCAAAACCGCTAAAGCCCCTGCGCCGATTTTCGAACCGAACAGGTCTTTAGCTACCCCTTCACGAACCGAAGCCGCTAGGCCGGTGTCTGTTAGTGCCCGACTGGCAGAGCGGTTCTCTCGCAGGGTCTGCGCAGTGTTCATTAACTCTTCGGCTGACGTGCTACCCCAAGTTTCGCGATGAGAGTCAACGTAACTCATCAAGTCTTGCCAACTGCGATTTTCGAAGCTCATTTTTTACCACTCTTGGCAGAGTTCATTTCGAGGTTAGCTATGAATTTATCGATTACCTGTTTAGCCTGAGCGTCGTTTTCTAGCGAAACCCCGAGAATCTTTTCGGCCAGATCGAGCGCAAGCATCGCGACTTCGTCTTGCAGCTCAGTTACTACCTTGCTTCGCTCGGCCTCTAGGGCTGCGACAGATTGTGCGGTTACCTGCGCGGCTGTTTGTTGCGCATCTCGTCTTGCCTCGTCGATGATGGCAGATCTATCTGCTTCTGCCTGCGTACGAATCTTGGCTGCCTCGGTTCGCGACTCGTTCATCTGGTTTCGATACTGAGACAACACTCGCTGAGCCTCGTTTTGCATCTTCTCGGCCTTTTGCATGCCGCCTTCGATTCGTTCGGTTCGTTGCTCCATCACTGTTCTTAAGCGCGGCAAGACAAACCGCCAGAACAGCAAGAAGACGATCAAGAACGACAGGCCGCCCCAGATGATGTCGTAGATAGCCGGAAAAAGAATGCTCGGCTGCTCTTCTTCACCTGCGGCGACCAACAAGGCTGGGATCACGTAAAGACGAACCCCATTACCAACCCGATCAACGCCAAAGCTTCGGTGAACGCGATACCAAGGAACATGTTCACGCGCAGCGCACCGGTTGCCTCGGGTTGACGAGCTATTCCCTCGATGGTCTTGCCCACGATGATCCCGATTCCAATACCGGGGCCAATCGCAGCGAGACCGTAACCGACAGCACTCAAGCTGCCAGTCATTTCGGCCAGATATTCCACTGGGTTCCTTTCTGTTTGGTTAGCGGTTGCTACTGAGCAATTAATGTTCCTCGCTCAGAGACATCTGAATGTACACGGCGGTTAACAACGTGAAGATGTAGGCCTGTAAGAAGGCAATCAAGATCTCGAACAACGTAAAGGCCAAACCCATTACGTAGGACGGAACTGCAAAGGCTTTAAATAGGCCCTGTGACTCAAGTAAGAAGAAACTCGTAGCACTAAAAAACAGAACGAGCAGAAGATGCCCGCTCATCATGTTTGCCATCAGACGAATGGTCAGCGTTACCGGCCGCAAGATAGCCACCGTTGCGAACTCGATCGGGGCCACGATCACGTAGATTGGTTTTGGCACCCCGGGTGGGAAGAGATTCATCTTGAAATAGCCACCTATGCCGTGCTTCTTAAAGCCCACATAGTTGTAGATGACCCAGGTGATCAATGACATCAACAACGGGACGCCGATCACGCTGGTGGCCGATAGATGAATTAGCGGCAGTATTGCTGCGATATTGAAGAACAAGAGCATGAAAA
>Ga0194133_10007933_pt1 | contig 12549 bp, 13 predicted proteins | sample TA2KigOf40mmetaG_FD_155448 | JGI IMG/M metagenome (GOLD analysis project Ga0194133, IMG submission 155448) | Freshwater microbial communities from Lake Tanganyika, Tanzania - TA2015055 Kigoma Offshore 40m | ecosystem: Environmental > Aquatic > Freshwater > Lake | place: Tanzania: Lake...
AGTTACTCTAGATACATTCCAATTTCCAATTGGAACATCACGTAATGCTTGTGGAAGTAATTGTCTATTATTAATATAATTATCAACTAAACCATTAATATTACTATTATTTATTACAAAAGCCATTATATATATATATATATTTTTTATTATTTTTCTTTGTATAGAATAAGAAGTAATTAAATGGCTAAAACGCGTAAGAATAGAACCGGTAAGAAAAATAGGACGAAGCGTATATTTACAAAAAAAGATTTTTATTCAGGTGATGGTATGGTAACCAAAATTTGGGGTCCTGTTGCGTGGACATTATTACATACAATATCATTTAATTATCCTGTGAACCCTACTTTAGAACAAAAGCATCAATATAGGGATTTTATTTTGTCACTACAAAATGTATTACCTTGTGGAACTTGTCGCAAAAACTTGGTCACCAATTTTAAACAATTACCTTTAACAATGGAAGATATGGAAAGCCGTGATACATTTTCTCGTTATATTTATAATTTACATGAACTTGTAAATAGAATGCTTAAGAAGAAATCTGGACTAACATATTGTGATGTAAGAGAACGTTATGAGCATTTTAGGTCTAGATGTACACACGAGAAACCTAAGTTATATCCAAATTTTGTAAAAAATATAGAGTTTAATAAAGATATAAAACAAAATGATACAAACCAAAATAATACAAAATCTAACTCAGAAAAAGGATGTACTGAGCCTCTTTATGGTAAGAAATCTAAGTGTATTATTAAAATTGTTCCACAGGAGCAAAAAGGGCAATCAATGCAAATAGATAAGAAATGTGTAAAAACACGGCGTCTTTCTTAAAATATATGAAAAATTATAAAAAAAAGTTATAAATAATATACAAATAGAATGTCTTATATATTATTTTTTATAAAAAATATGGATTTACATACCAAAATTACTGAAGTCAGTTAATACAGGAACAGGCATATAGTTAGGATTAAACGCATTATAATTTGGCACCTTCTTACAGTCAAATGCCGGCTCAGGGCAGCGAGCACAAGGAGGACAAGCAGGGCATTTACTTACATCAAAACTATCTGAACAAGTATTAATAATAGGATCAGGGCATTTGGGGCACACTGGTGGGACAACTTGTGATTTCAAAATATACAAGTCTTCATCTCCAGCGGGAATTTGACTAGCAGGAATACCGGCAGGTAATGAATTGTAATAAGCTGATGAGTCATATGTATTGCTTGTGCCTACAACTGTATTGCCACTGGGTCCAGTTGCCGCATATGCGGTATTTCCACTAGGTCCAGTCGCAGTTGTTATACTGCTGCCTGTGCTACTTGTGCTTGTGCCTGTGCTTGTAGTAGGGTCTTGACTATTACCAGCATAAATATTGTTAGGTGTATATATTATTTTATTTCCATTAGGCATTGTAATTTGAACAATTTGGTTGCCATTACTGTCTGTAGTAATTACAGCAATTCCGCCATTAGGACCTTTATATGTTGTTGTTGAAGATGAGCCTGAAGTATTAATATAGTAAATACTAGTTGTTCCATTTGCGTTTGTAATTATAATCTTACCTTGTCCATCAACATTAATAACACGAGCAGTAGAACCATTAGGACCATAATAAATAGTAGGATAAGACATACCACTGTAATGATTGTAATTATCATAGTTGGTTGCGCCGGTATTAGATGTAGAAGTAGAACCAGACGATGAAGATGAAGATGATGATGATGATAAAGAAGAATCAGAATTATTCATAGTTAAAACTGTGCTTCCCTGGCTAGTTACAATTGTTAATGAACCATCAGAACTAAATGTAGCAGTAGCACCATTAGGACCAGTATAAGTTTGACTTGATATATTTTTTGTTAGTGTAACAGTGTTTCCATTATTTACAAATACAATACTATCATCTGTTACAACAGCTCTAACTCCATTGGCTCCAGTATATATGCCATTAATATTTGTGCTTGTAAATCCTTCTCTTCCAAGACAGTTACTACCGCCTAAAAAAGAACATAAAACTAATGCTAATAATAGAATAACAAAAAGTAATAATATTTCTCCGTTCATTGTATAATTTATATTGTGAAAAAAGTTAAACCAAAACAATTATTATTTATTTTATTTATATTCTATAAAAATTGAATTATAATTGTTTAACATATTTTTATATAACAAATATATATTATACAAAAATGTCTGACTGGGTTTGTGCTACTATTATTGATGATGACGATGATGAGAATACTATTAGTAATTCTATTAGTAATTGTATTAATAAAAAGATAGAAAATATAAATGAAACAACCAGCAATAGTAGTGAAGAAATGGAAATAGAAATAGAAGTTGTAAAGAAACCAAGAAAATATACTAAAAAGTCTCCAAAAGTTAAAGAAGAGAAAACACCTATTGAGCCAATTGTTATAGAATGCCTTTTAAAAAAGTTCTATAATCAAGATACTAATATAATTGAAGTAGGTTGCGATGAAGCAGGACGAGGTCCTATGTTTGGACGAGTATATAGTGGCGCCGTAGTTTTACCTAAAGATGATAGTTTTGACCATTGGAAAATGAAAGATAGCAAAAAATTCACTTCAAAAAATCCTAAAAAGATTCAAGAAGTTGCTGAATATATTAAACAACATGCTATAGCTTGGGCTGTTGAATATGAAGATGAACAAGTTATTGATGAAATAAATATACTACAGGCAACCCAATCAGCAATGCACAAAGCAATTCGCTCTATTTTGCGCCAATTAAAGACACTAGATACTAACAGTTTATTCTTATTGATTGATGGTAATTATTTTAAACCATTAACTATTTGTAATAAATCAAATAGCCGAATTGAATATGCTAAATATGAAACTGTTGAAGGTGGTGATAATAAATATACATCTATTGCGGCAGCATCTATTTTGGCAAAGGTAGAACGAGATAAATATATTGAAGAGTTATGTATTGAAAATCCAGAACTTATTGAGCGTTATGGTATTAATGGTAATAAAGGGTATGGTTCTAAACAACATATGGATGGAATCAAAAAATATGGAATTACAAAATGGCATCGTAGATCATTTGGAATATGTAAAATGTTTACTTAGATTATAGATTATATATTATATTATATTATATAATATAGATTATAGATTGTATTATATTATAAAATTGATTTTATAATATATATTTTTTATCTAATTATAATAATAGATGACAAAGATACTAGTATTTGACACAGAGACTACTGGACTGCCTAATAAAACATATAATTCATTTCAAAAACAAAAAGAATATGAAAGACAACTGCTTAGCATAAGTGAACTAAAAAAGAAAAATAATATTTGGTCTAATGAGATTGAGAAATATCCGAGTATTATTCAATTAGCCTATATTTTATATGACACTGATAATCCTAGTGAAAGTAAAATATATAACAAATATATTAATATTCCGGAGTCAGTAGAAATAGGAGAAGAAAGTGGCAAAATTCATGGCATCAGTAAGGAAAAAATAAATTCAATAGATAATTTTAGCAAAGCATATATATATGATTGTCTAAAAGAATTTATGACGGATTTTGCTGAGGCTGATGTAATTGTAGGACATAATGTAGATTTTGATAGACGAATGATTGTTGCCGAATTTTTGCGAATATCTAAGGATCTTAATATGCCATATATTAGAGAAATAATGAAGGATGAGAATTTTGAATGTACGCAAGAAATAACAACTCCTGTTTGTAATCTAAAGAGTAGTTTGGAATATGTTGACCCAAAGACTGGAATACCTAAATATATATACAGAATAAAAGCACCCAAATTAGTTGAAGCTTATGAACATTATTTTGGATATAAACCTGATACAAGATATATGCACGACGCAATAATGGATGTTATTGTATGTCTCCGTGTATATGGTATGTCATTTCCGGGTGGACAAGCATTTGATGTTTGTAATACAAATGATAGAATAAAAGAGTTAATTTTAAAAATTTCACCCAATAATCAAGATACTTGTGATGTTACAAATCAGTATCTTATGAATAATGGCAATCAGGGCTTCTTACAGCCTGGTATGGTTCAGATTGATAATATGCTATCTAAATCTGTTTCAAGAAATCCTAACTCTACCAGTAGGTCTCTAGGTAAATCTTTAAGTAGGTCGTTAAACAATTCTGTAGATAGAGCTAACTCTCAGCCTACAGAATAATTATAACAATAAAAATAAAAATAAAAATATCTATGCTGAACACATCTCACATATTTCTTCACCAGCATCATCTTCATTTAAACCTGTTTTTTTTAGCTCAGGCTCAATTGTAAATTGTTGTGCTTGGTGTTTTGCTTTTCTTCGCAAATAATATATGCCAGTTTTAAGTCCCTTTTCCCAAGCATAGAAATGCATTGATGTTAACTTATTATATACAGGATCCTCCATCCACAAATTCATACTCTGACTTTGACATATATATGCTCCTCTATCAGCAGCCATATCAATTAAATGCTTCATTGGTATTTCCCATACAATCTTATATTTATTACGAATATGCTCTGGAACAACAGTTAACTGTTGAACTGAACCCTTGTTCGCAATAATATTATTTTTAATTTTTTCATTCCATAAATCCAACTTTATTAAATCCTTCATTAAATATTTATTTGGTAATACAAATTCGCCTGCTAATGTTCGTCTACTGTAAATATTACTAGTAATCGGTTCAAAACACTCATTATAACCCAGAATTTGTGATGTAGATGCGGTTGGCATAGGCGCAACTAGCAATGAATTTCTTAGACCATTATCAATAATTGACTGTTTTAGAGCAGACCAATTATAATTAAGAGTAGATGAGTGTCCTGTAAAATTATTCCACATATCAAACTGTAATATACCTTGTGACGCAGGAGACCCAACAAAAGAACTATATGCGCCTTCTAATCCAGCAGGAAGTTTTGTTAGCTCATCTTCAGTAAAATGTATATAAGTATGACTCTTTTTATTTTTACGGTCAATTGCTATTTCATTACTTTTTGTCAAGGCTCCATAATAAATTGTCTCAAAAATATCCTTATTCAGTTGTCGCGCTTCTTCCGAGTGAAAGACAATGTCCATCATTATAAATGTATCGGCTAATCCTTGGACACCAATGCCAATAGGCCTGTGTTTAAAATTACTTGTTCTTGTCTTTTCAGTAGGATAAAAATTAATGTCAATTACACGATTTAAATTGTTAGTTACTACCTTAGTAACTTCTAGTAATTTATTAAAATCAAACTGCTTTGTTTCTTCATTGACAAACGCAGGTAGCGCAATTGAGGCCAAATTACAAACAGCAGTCTCTTTATCGTCTGAGTACTGACAAATTTCACAACATAAATTTGAGCTCTTAATTGTTCCCAAATTTTTCTGATTAGATTTTTTATTAGCAGCATCTTTATATAATATATAAGGCGTTCCAGTTTCCATTTGCGCATCCAAAATCTTAAACCATAAATCACGAGCATTTATTTTTTTACGGAAACTACCTTCTGCTTCATATTTTTTATATAACTCTTTAAATTCGTCTCCGTATACATTACTTAATCCAGGAGACTCGTGAGGACACATTAAACACCATTTACCATTTTCTTTTACTCTTTCCATAAACAAGTCAGAAATCCATAAAGCATAAAATAAATCACGTGCTTTCATTTCTTCGTCACCGTGATTCTTCTTTAGTTCTAAGAAATCTTCAATATCAGCATGCCAAGGTTCTAAATAAATAGCAAATGAACCATTACGCTTTCCACCTCCTTGATCAACATAGCGAGCCGTATTATTAAATACTTTTAACATAGGAACTAGTCCATTTGATGTTCCATTTGTGCCTTGAATATGTGTTCCTTTTGCTCTTATATCATGAATATGTAAACCTATACCGCCAGCATATTTAGATATTTGTGCGCAGTCATGTAAAGTATTATAAATACCATCTAAACTGTCTTCTTCCATTGCAATTAAATAACAACTAGATAATTGTTGCTTTGGTGTTCCGGCATTAAATAGTGTAGGAGTTGCGTGAGTAAAATACTTAAGAGACAATAAATCATATGTCTCCTTTACAAGTCTAAGTGTCTCATTTGGATTCTCAGTTTTTGGGTCACCGTGAATACCAAGCGCCACACGCATCCACATATGCTGTGGACGTTCTACAATTGTTGTTCCAACTGTAAATAAATAAGCTCTTTCAAGTGTTTTAAAACCAAAGTAATCAATTAAATAATCACGTTCATAATCAATCATATCTTCAATTTCTACTATATATTCAGATGTAAACTCAAATAAAGCATCAGATAATAATGGTCTTGTTTTACCATGAATATCTTTAAAATTATAAAGTATATTTACTATATTTGAAAAATGAGAATGAGTATTTTTCTGATGATTTGATACTACAATTCGTGAAGCAAGTATGCCATAATCAGGATTCAAAGTAGACATTGATGCGCACTGTTCAGCTAATAATTCATCTATCTTTGTAGTAGAAATTTTATCAAATAGTTGGTCAATAATTTTGATTACTAGTTGCTGATAGTTAATTTGAATACCTACTTCTTGTCCTAATTTCTTAACTCTAGATAGAATTTTATCAAATGCTACCTCCTCTAATTCACCATTTCTCTTAGTTACTCTCATATCATCAGATGTTGCGTGTTCTTTGTTCATTTATATATAAATTGTTCTATATCTTTTTAAATATTTATTAAACATTTATTAAATAATAAAAATAATAATAATAATAATAATAATAAATCCAATAATATTAATTTATTATTATATATAAATGACAAAAATACACACATTCTTATTTTTATTCGCAATACTGGCATTAGGTTTATTTTTTGCGCCAATAATTAAGATTGAAGGGTTTTCAACTAACAAACAAGATTTAGAAACACCCGGAATATTTCCTGTTTCCGTTGATAAGCCATTATTAGACAGTTTTCCTTTAATTGGTAAAGGAACTGTGTCTGATAAAAAATATAGTGATATTTGGTTTGATTATCCAGAATTTTCAAAGAGTTCTTATGAGCAAATAACAAATAACTTGCGTTATGTCAATAATCCTGATGAGGGAACATGTATTAGAGCCGATATGTGTAATGCTTTGTATAAAAAAATAAAAAATAAATCTAATATTGTGAAACCATTGCCTCCTGCTGAAGAGGGTCCTGGTGCTCGTGTTGGATATTACCGAACTGAGCCAAATTTGTTACCATTTTCTATTCCCGATAATGAGAATATTTTATATTAAGATTCATTGTCTATATCTACATCTATATCTACATCTATATCTACATCTAATTTTACAATACTATTAAATTTTAATAAACATTTTGATTGTGTTTGTGACTGCGACTGTGACTGTATTTGTGTATTATTTAGTAAATCAAACGCATTTATTTTTGTTTTACGATTTGGAGCTCTATGTTCAAATCCTGAAACCCGTTCAGCAACTACTGTTTCCCAGAGTTCCTCTAATTCCCATATATTATCTTCAAACCACTGCCGATTTCTACATACTAATACACAACTCATCTGATCTAATTTCCAATAAATAAACTTTATGTAAGTATAATTATATTTGTCTGATTGATATAAATCTAACATTTCTTCTTCCCACTTTAGTATATCATTTGGTTCAATAATATCTAGTGGCTTATATACATAATATGGCTTGCCTTCTTTAGTATGAAAATATATAATAATTCCCTTATGTTTTAAGTCATTTGATAAGCAACTATTAATAAATTCTTTACCGGTTTCATCTTCATAAATCTCTTCAGAATTTATATCTTGGTTGTACGCATTTTGGTCAGAATATTCTGTAAATCGTGTTTCTAAAAAGTCGCACTCTTCCAAATCACAAACCTTCATTTGTAGCTGCATTTGAATCCAATATTCTTTCTTAGGTATACCATCTATTTCCCTATTTACAATATTTTTAATTTCCAACATACGCCCATAACGCGGTGATTTTATATCTGTATTAATTCCATCTGGCGACGCACCTAGAAACGCATATTCTTCGTCTTGGATACAACCAAAGTCTTCAACACTGGTATTATATATATGCTCATAAATTTTTACTGATAGTGGCTCATATTTTTGTCCCCAATGAAGTGTTGAATTAACATTTACCATTTTTACTTCTTCTACAAAATCTTCATCTAATAATGATGTTTGTGTACTTGCTAATGGTTGGCATTTTTCATAAATTAATTGGTTCTTAGTTGCTTGGCTCTCAAATGCTTTATATGCGTTACTTGCTGTAATTAAATTATGGCGAAATTTATACCACTCCGGTGTGCGCTGAGCAGGTTGAGGTTTATTTCTTAGACATTTTAACTGTTCTCCAATATAATCATAGTCCGGTTCTACTAAAATACGAGCATCTTCATAAGACCTTGTAGGCATAAAATCATTAAAGAAGTCTTTAGTTGCTTCTTCTATAATTTCATCTAATTCGCCTTCAGCATCATCATTGAAGAAAATGTCGTCTTCAAATTGCGCATACATAAGTTCATTAATATTTTCTTCAAATATATCTTCAAAATCAGGTTCTGTAATTATCTTTGGATTGTTTCTGATAAATTCCTCCATTAGATACAAACAAGTGTCATATAGCTCTAATGCGTCATCATCTGTAAAATAGGGTGTTTCATCTGCTGTTATTTCATTAATTATATTATCTAGTTCTTCTAACGCAAAAATAAATAATGAAGTCATTTTATTTTAAGGTTTATTATTTAATATAAAGATACTTTTATGTTATTATTTATATACAATAACATAAATATATAATAGTTCAATTTTATATATATATATATATTATTAATCCGAGTCAGAGTCATTATTATCAGTAACATTCTTAGCAGTTCCCTTTTTCTTTGGTGCCAAACTTCTTATAGTTGATACACGTTTATCAATATTTTTTAATGTAAAGTGAATTGTTGGCTTATTAAAATGTAATGCTGGAACTTCTTTGATTTCACCTGTATCCTTATCATATATTACATCCTTAACACGTTGTAGCCGTTTCTTATCTAAACAATCTTTAAAAAATGCGATAAGCTTAGTGTATTCGGGTTCAGTAAGGTTCTGTTCTGTTCTATATTTTTCAGCAAATGCTAAGAGTTTCTTTGTTTTGGCAGTTTTGTCTAGTTTAGACCACGGCTCATTGGCATTACTATTCTTCTCATTTTCTAAGAATTTGTCTAATGTAGATAAGTTAGTTGCTGATTTTGGCTCATTCCAAGTAGAACCATTGTTTATCATTGATTTATATTTTATTGTCTTTAGTTCATTACAAGTGTCATTATTATTTGGTTTTTTGCTAGTAATTACTTCTTCTTTTGTTTCATTTACATCCATTATTTCATTTAAGTCCATTTTGTTGGTTTATATTATAATATAGCGAGTTAAGTTTAACTTGTTTTAAAACATTATATTTATGTTTATTGTTTATATTGTTTTATATTATTTTATGTTGTGCGCAAACTTTAAAAACTTTTTGTATTATTGGATAATATGAATAATATAAAAACAATATTTATTTCTACTACAGAAAATAAGAATAAAAATAAAAATAATACTAGTAAAAATATATTAATAGAAGAAGTAGAAGAAGAAGTAGAAGTAGAAGTAGAAGTAGAAGAAGTAATAGAAAAAGAAGAACAAAATACATCCAAAAAATTATTTATACTAACAAATAGTGAAACTGAATGTGTAAAAAAAATAAAAAAAAAAGAGAAGGAAAAGAAGCTGCGTGTAGAAACAAATACTTGGGGTCTAATTAATGAAGACTTGCTATTTGAAACACAATTATCATTATTAAGAAAAATTAATGACTACTATAACAATAACAATAACAATAACAACAGTAGAAAATTATTTAATAAACAGCAGCAACTAATTATTAGTCATATTAAATCAAAAATATCTAGTTATAAACAGCAGGATATTTTAAAAAAGAAATTAAATGAAGATGCTTTTGTTAGTTTTAATGATGTTATAACCTTACTAATTGATTCAAATATGAAATGTTATTATTGCGCATGTGAAACATATTTGCTTTATGAAATTGTTAGAGAAATGAAACAATGGTCATTAGACAGAATTAATAATGATATTGGACATAACAATCATAATCTTGTTATTTGCTGTTTAGAATGTAACTTAAAACGCCGACGAACTAACAAAGATGCGTTCTTTTTTACCAAGAATCTTAAAATAACTAAGGAACATTATAATAATGATGAAAATAAATTAGAATAAAAGCGTTAAATAATTCATTATTTAAGATAATTATAAATATATAATGAATTATTGGAAATGGAGTAATGGAGAAACGTATTATCAAAGTGCCAGAAAACCATCTATAAAAGAGACAACAACTAACAATAGTCTAAATTATGATACCAAAATGAACGCGATTGAGCAATCTTTAGCAGAAGATATGCCAGCAGGACTAGGATTTAATGACTATAGTGGCATAAGTGGACTAAGTATGAATGATAATTTCTCTAATATTGAATCTAAACGTGAATCGCTTGACAATAAAATGTCTGATCGTGAACTTATCAGTCAGCGCGGTACTAATCCGTATTCAATGCAAACTAGTTATGTTAATGATGTAGTAACTCGTGATATGTTTTTAAAACCAATTAACACTACCCAAGGGCGCACAAAGAATCAAAATAATCCAGATGGAGAACAAATGGGTAATTAATTTATGTGCTCTTCATACACATAGTATGAAGCAATCTGTTGACTAAATAAGCCAAGAAAGAGTTGATCAATAAGAAGAAAGTATGGATAAGCATTTTCATATCAATCTTGTTAATATGTGTCAACATATAGGTGACAACGGAAATAACACTCAAGACAAAAGCAATGCCAAAGAAGATTGACAAAGCATAAAAGTAGATACAATATTCTTGGCCTAAAGGTCCAAAATAAGTGTTCATGAAATCATTCATATTCATATTAATATTATAGAGCTAGATTATATTTTTCCTAATAGGAATATATTTTGTTAGTTTGCTAAAATATAAAAAGTGAAATATAAACTAAAATATAAAACTAAAATATAAAACTAAAATAACGAAAAAACTACTTAAATATAAGTTTTAAAAACTTAAATAATGACAACAAATAGTTCATATACAACGCAAAATGATTTATTGCTAAAAAATCTATTAGTATTTTATGATACTAATGAAAATAATAATCTAGATAATATGCTGCGAATTATTACAGGTGAATCTAAAATTTCACTTCGTATTGTTGACTGGTTTGCGACCAATTATGCCAAGAAATTCTATACATTGTATACTATTGAACAAACCGTAGATAATGTTGCGCGCCGTTTTAAAGTCTATGACGATTACAAGTTGAAACTAAAGGCTTATAGTAAGCGCCGTTTTGACCCGTTTTGTCGCTGGGATCGTATAAGTATTCCTTATAAAAATGGCACATCAATTGAGACCACTATTGGTCAGCTAAATTTTTTCAAGTGGGCTCTAGAAAATAAGGTAGTTGATTATATTGGAGAAAATTATGACACAATAGAAAAAGATATGAACAGTCGTAATAGCACATCAAAACGCAAGGAGACAATTGTTGACAATTCAAAGACACGAAAGAAGCGAGAAGAATTATCTATTTCGGCAACTAAGAGTATTAAAAAGGAGAAGGTAGAAATCGTGGTACACTTTAATTAAAGTGGTTTGCTGGTTGCCGATATGTGGTTGACAAAGAAAGGTGGTTGTTTATTTTGCCCAGTTTATTTCATAATAACCACAGCAATTATGCTGTCTTTTTGTAATATTGCTGTCTGGAAATATGTTTTGTAATCTATGTATGACACGGTTTTTTATTATATTTGGATTAATATTTTTTGGAATAACAATACCATTATATTTTTGTTCCTTTAATATCCATTCATTATAGCCATCATAATTATTACATTTATCATCTTGTCTGTTTTTTAATTGGAGACACATAATAGTAAAATTAAGAGATGTTTTACCATTTAATGCTGACTTTATAACATGTTCATGAATATAACTAAATTTATCTTCTACTAGCGATTCAATAATTAATCCTCGTAATTGATATGAGAGCATTTGTGGATTATCATCATAGTCATCATTATTATAGTCTTGGGTTATATGATATTTATTTAATTCAGTTAAAATAATAGTATGAATTAAATAAATAATAGTGATTGTACACAGGGAATATAGTAAGAATAAGTAGGTGTTGTTCATTTTATTTTAGATTATAGATTATATTATAGATAATATTACAGGTTATATTATTCAATTTTTTATAAAAAAGAAAATAAACGTATTAAAAATAAGCATTTATACATTATTAGACAATATAATTTATAAATGGGTAATACTCAGTCAATACAAAAAATAAATTTTGAAGATATGCAAACAGTAACAAAAAATCCAGAAATATATTTACTTATTAATACACTACCAATATCAGACC
>Ga0194133_10007934_pt1 | contig 12548 bp, 8 predicted proteins | sample TA2KigOf40mmetaG_FD_155448 | JGI IMG/M metagenome (GOLD analysis project Ga0194133, IMG submission 155448) | Freshwater microbial communities from Lake Tanganyika, Tanzania - TA2015055 Kigoma Offshore 40m | ecosystem: Environmental > Aquatic > Freshwater > Lake | place: Tanzania: Lake Tanganyika...
ATGGTGGATAACTATCAATGCAATAAAATTTCGATTTGTGCTTGAAAGTTTTGATGATTTAAATGATTTAAAGTACCCAACAAGTAGAATGTACATGATGATCCCAGTGGCCCAAACGTCGACTTTAACTCCGTACCCAGTTTCGGCCAAGATTTCAGGAGCAACATAGGTGGGCGTGCCACAAACAGTAAAAAGGGGTTCTTCAACAACTTGGGCGAGACCAAAATCACCCAACTTTAACGACTTCAAGCGTTCGGAAATGCCTTTCACATTAATATAGGTGTCCAGTTCAACGACCAATAAGTTTTCTGGAAAGTGGATTTTTATCAGTCAAGGTAAATTTAGATAAAAATATTTTTTTTACCTGGCTTTATATCTCTGTGTACGATCATATTGTCGTGAAGGTACTTTAGTGCTGATGCCAAATCTGTAACCATTCCTCTTGCAACAGCTTCTGAGTACTTTGTGTCTGACGACACAGCATCAAAAAGGTCACCACCACTGATAAATTCTGTTACAAGGCAAGTCTCTGTTGAGAAATCAAAAACCTCAAGAAGCTCGATAATATTTGGATGAGATACCTAATAAATGGGATGATTGTATTATGTAAAATTTAAATAACTCAATATTTGAAATTTAATACCACTTTGAGAACAAGTATTTCACTTGCAAGCATCTGTTCTTTGCCTAAACATTTATTTTTGTCAATGATTTTTAGAGCGTATTCACGCTTCGTTCGTTTGCTAATGCATCGATAAACTGTGGCAAAATTTCCTACAAATAAAGTTCGAGATTAAGCACAAATTTTCATGTTGGCCATTCATCAATGACTAACCATCTCCGATCTTGTTAAGCACTTTGTATTTCTCAGCGATTTTCGACTGAACCACGAGCTGTTCACTTCCTTGACCTTTTTCCCTTCGACTATCGTTCTCAACATCCTCCCCATTGTTTGATCCAGAGTCGTTGTTTAAGGGGTCACGGCTCTTTGAGGATGCAGAAACTCGAGCTTTACGTCGAGCTATAATACCTATTTCATAAAAATCTTTCAAAATAAGAAATCCCAATGGGAATGTAACAATTTTTGATACCTCCTTGTCTAAACAAAGCAAATTTTCGTCGACGATTCAACTTTGGACTTGCACTAGAATATTTATCATACTTCTGCTCCAGGTCGGGAGACTTAATAATGGACTGGACGTTTCTAATAAAACAAAGTTTATCAATACACAAGTGTCTTATCTTTAGATTTAACAATTAACTACTTGAATTCAACTTGGTCCAGATCAAAGTCTTCCATTGAGAATTTTTCAACTCCATAGGCAATGAACACTTCCTCGTTGGCAAAATCACTCACAGTCATTACAGGATTCCCGCTAAGTGTGAAGACCTTTCTTACGGCCCCAGAGTCCAGCTTAACAATATTTGTCAAGTCTGCTAGTATATTATCAAACGATTTTGTGTTTCGGTGATTGAGTAGAACCCTTATAGCCTTCCTTGGCTTGATTCCATTTCGAAGGACTGCGATTATTTTTGGTTTAATTTGACACTTTGCAGAGGTCTCCTGCAAAAAAAGGTGCAATTTAAGATTCAATTAGTATGAACTTTTCAGGTAATTTCAAGGTAAACTTCCTCACCAAAGAATTTTCTGGCAGTATTTTAGTTCCTGCAGCACCAAAAGTCTTAGAATGACCATTTTGCTTGAAAGCATTGCTACGAATCATTCCAGATTTGACCATTCCAGAAGCTGTAAATCATGACAGAATTTATATATGAAAATCATACAAAAACAAGTTTTTCAACATTTTGGGAATAAGTACTTTATTAGCAAGTCCAATCTTATTTATACTCAAAATCTATCGTTTGCTTCTGGGTTTATTGGGTTATGAGTACAGAATGCAAATCAACAATTTACGAGTAATCTCAAATTCTTTTGCTATACCAAATCTTGACCCTGACCCTCTCTCTTTGTGGCTGCATCAAAACGTGGGAGGTTCTTATGAGTTTTTGAACTCTAAGCTGTCAGAAAAAAATGTATCTTATGACTCATAAGGTATGAAGTAGGGGAAGACAAAGGGGTGGGGATGACTGGCCGCAATCAAATTAAATTTTATTAGTTAAAGACATCTTGAACGAAGTGGGACAAGGTCAACAGCTTACTGACAACTTTAAAACAAGATTTTTCAATGTTAAAGAAAAAAGAAAATTAGTCTGTCAAAAAAAACCCGAATCTTCTCTAAGGAATTCAAACAAAACCAGGTAGACGGGTGATCTTTGCACCAAGAAAAATCACTTAACCCGTCAGCTCAGCTCGCAGCAAATAAGAAAAGAATTATTTAGCAAACCAAGAGTTTATGAGTCATAAACCAATGAAAGTGGCTTTTTTAAACCACCCATGATTCAAGAATTGACTGAGATAAAGGCAAAAAACTCCCTGATCAAAATTTCAAAAAAAAAATCCGTCAAAAGTTAGATATTTTCATAAGCATTCCAAATATGCAAAAATATTCTAAAAAGCTCAAAAATTGAGGGAGGAGATGCAATTTGAAATTTACAAAATGAATCCACTCTGAGCGCTATAGGAGAAAAAGGTTGGATGGACATTCACTAAAAAGCGCAAGCCCTTATGAAAAAACTAACTCGCCAGCTCCGCTCGCTTCGCTGACAGATAAATAATTTAAGTTTTGATTACGTAAGTCAGCATCCTGGGCCAGCTTGAGGTAGTCAAGTTTCTTGAAAGTAGAAATGCTTGAGCTGATATAATTTCCTCCATGTTGAAGATCCTCTATGGCATCCATGAGCTTCCCGTCAATTGCAAAAATGTAACGAACCCCATTTGGCAAGGTAACCTATGAAAAATGCATAATATGTCACAACATTTCATAAAGATTTGATTTTTTGCTTACCTCTCGTCTCATTATTCTCGTCAGATGTTCCAAAAGTTTGTCAAAAGTCCTGAATTTTTCTGCACTAACAGCAATTGTTGCTCCTTTGAAAAATCTGTCGTTGTTGATAAAAAATCGAACCTTTTTGGCACGTTTTTCAGACGATATTTGAAAAAGACTGCAACGATTTGTGGACGAGGCTGCCGACATTGTTGACAAGGGGCTAAAAAACAATATTTAAGTTTGGGGTGAATAATCATGAGTTTTTGAATTACCTTGGAGGCCTATGTTTTGACTCTTCATTTGTCGATTCGAACGATTCTGCCTTTTCTTCAGCAATAAGAACTTTTCTGAATTGAACAGAAACATGCTTCCTAATTTGGGCATTGTTCAATGGATCTACGATGTTTAAGCTGGAACTGGAGGATTGGCCTGGAAAATTAAGTGATATTTGTATTTGTATAAAACTCAGCTCCATCAAAATCAACAGCAATAGTTAAATATATTTTTAAGAGCGTGCACCCCCAATGCCACATAGGGCACTGGGGGTGAGACTGAAATTAAAAATTTCACATTTAAAGCATTAATAAGAGATAAAATGGCAAAATAAAAATAGTCACTGCAGTTAAAATTGTCATCAATGTTTAAAAAAGGTTTTTTTGAGTCTTATTCTCAATAGGTCGTCAGAGATGCCGGTTGCCTAGTCAAAGTCAATCTCTCGCATTGAAGGTAGTCTGTTTGGAAAACTCTGTCTTCCAATCTTTAGCCTGGAACTGTCAATCAGAGTTGCTTTGCCAGGACATCTGTCATTAATGTATGCTTGTGATTGAAGTTTAACACCTAGTCTGGTAGACTTATCCCTTTGTAGTAGAAGACCAATAGCTTGTTTACAATTCGAGTACTTCATCCATTGAAGAGGTGTCACACGCTTCATACGACTGGAGACATCAATCCTGGACAATTTGTTTCTAAAATCCCGTAGACATATCCGCTGTACTCGATAATGTATTGAGTTTAACTTTCTTCATTGACTTGCAGTCGCTAGTTCATTTAGCCACACAGTTGATCCATAATAAAACATCTCATAGAGGTGCGAGGTAGCCACTTTTTTGAGTGCTTTGGCGTCAAGGAATTTTAATTTCAACATTGTAGGACAAGCCTTTTTTATAGTGTTAGCGATGTGATACTCCCATGTGAGGTCATTTGAGAAATGTACACCTAGCACCTTAATGTGCTGGATTGGGACGACGACTTGGTTTTCTACAGTCAGCAAAGGTGCAGTGCATGGTCTTCGTGAGAAGTAGGCAAGTTCGGTCTTACTTACATTCGTCACCATACCAATGTTGGTTAAGAACTTGTTGTGCTGTGTCATTGTGAAAGTTATAACTCAATGGCATTCGTGAAAATTATTTTTTCTTATTCCCATCAGACTCTCTTTCGAATATAAATTGTTTCAGAACAGCCTTAAGGTAAAAAAAAGTCCCATAAAGGAAGTTTCACAATTTGCAAAATAAATAAAACATATGCCACGTGAGAAAATAAAATTAAAACTTTGAAGGGAAAGCCAAGTTTTCCATGGAGAACAACTTCGCGTGATTGGGGATACTCACTCCAAAGATTGTTTGCCATTTTTCAAATGCAATGAAAAGGGGAGGCAAAAAAATTATAGTTACCTGAAATAGACCCTGGCGACAGAGATTGTGGGGAAAGCCTGTTTCCATTCTGACAACTCCCATTTCCTGTTCCGTTCGAATAGGTATGACCCTGACCTCTTTGGGGAGACACTCCAGCCCTGGAGTTTATCTCAGGAGTCAAAAGTTCCATAGTCATTGATACAGCAATTCAGGATCTCATTAGCAGGGCTATCTAGAAAAAAATACATTTTTAGATTATTTGCTACGCCTGGAGAGAATGGGTTCCTTTTTAAGATTTCAAGCACGGCCTCAATTGTCGAATAAAGAAAGTGGAGCTTTAGTGTGGCCCAAAAGAAACTTTGATGAAAGATTCAAAGGCTTAGAATATGGGATGGCTAGTTTGGTTTTAAAATTCACTTTGTAAAAAATATATCGACATTGAAGATGAAAAGCTTCTTTTTTGGCCATATAAAGGAACTGAGGAAAATATTTAAAAATAAATGAGAAAAATGGAGTAAAGTAAATGTATAAATCCCTTAAAAATTGACAAAATAAATGTGTCATGTCTTTTTAGTTTGTGCACGGCAACAGATATCGGGGCCAAAAGGTATCTTAGATTGTCCTTCTTAAGAATCAAGCATGCGATTTGAAGGAAAAAACCACAGAAATATAATAGAAGCAATGGTACAAAATATTTTATTCAATAAGTGTCAGAAAAAGTTCCTGCAAATACAAATGAATTTATAGGGATAAGAAAGGAGAACAAACAGTGACACATTTTCAGAAGATAAACGCAATTTACAAAAGAGAAACAAATTTTTTTTGCTTTGCTAAAATCTGCACCAAATCTCTGATTTTTTGTGCCCTAGTAAATATTTTTAATAAGTGCTAAATATTATTTCTTATCCTTTTTTTCCCTAAAAAGCTTCAAAAAAAAACTTCCAATGCAGAGACTTTCAAGTCTTGTTGGCTTCATACAATCAGCTTTTGTGTTGAAGAAAACAATTTTGTTAATAGAAGATTTTATCCACCCTACTTGGAAATCACATTTATGACTAAAGACAGACGACGGACATCACATTTATGACTAAAGACAGACGACGGACATCACATGCCACTATCGAATATCGAACCAGACAGCTTTTTTCCTAACGGCCATGTATTTATTCCACATGTATTTGATGTGAATATAAAGCCTAGAGTACAAGACAAAACAAAACTGACCATAGATTCATTACAGAATTCTAGTTTCTAGTGGAATGTACAAAATGGGTGATTCTTTACGAAGCTATATACAAACTGCGAAACTAATGAAATTCAGAGAAAGAAAAAATTGTTATTCCCTTATTAAAGCAACTAGAAACATTGCTTAGGGAATGTTAATTAATTTTTCGACTGTTTCATTTTCATTTGACTTGCACAAAAGCTATGTGGGAATGAGAATCACAAGACTCTTTGAATAAGTGAAGTTTGTCTGGAAAAAAGATAAAAATCTAAGCATTTTCAAAAAAAATACCGTTCGGCACCCTTTAGTCACAGATGAAAAAGTTTCCCAGTTTCTCTTCCATATCGATCAAAGGAGGAAGAATCATTTCAAACACCAAATATCAAGCCCAATTTCTCTCAAGAAGTTTCGACGCACTTCTACCGATTTGTTCATCAAATTCATATTTGGTATTTTTAAATCAAGTCTCGGTCCTGCTTGGAACAATTGCCTTTTTTTGAGAAGCAAAAAAAATCTGAAGAAGCAAAATTTAGAACACCCTCAAACTTAAAAACATCTGTTGAGGAATTATTTCTTCTACAAAACACCGATCAAAAAAGTTTCTCTACGACAAGAACAATGCAATAAACAACAAGGATGTTTTATCAGGAATCATGCCTTAAAATGGATTTTCTTCAATTTATCTTCGAACAAGAAAAAATTAAAACAACGTTATTTTGTCAACACAGAACACAAAGAAGTTCGATAGATTATCTCTAACACCAATTTTATCCACGAACACTTTCAGAAAATAAGTTTTTTTGATTAACTTTGTGCAAACATAAAGTTTCAAAGCACATTTTTTCGGCAAAATTCTCTTCTCAGATAAAACTATTTTGACTTTTGTCAGAAATGCATTAGTTTTTGGGATGCACACTGAAGCAAAAATCTTGTCAAAACATTTCAAATAGAATTAACACCCCATTTTAGATGGGAATGTGAAACACCACTGAGTTTTCTAGAATGGGGAAGAATTCTAATTATGGGAGTGATGGTATGACAGAAAACAGCCTGACCTTGCGTCAAGTGTCGAAGCTGTCTCACAAACAACAAACTTTTTTGGAAAATTGTCAAATTTGGAAATCGTTAACTAAAACAAGATGTGAATTGTGGTGTGACCGATTCAGTCAATCTATCACTTAAAATTAAAATGTGAACATTTAAAAATAGGGCGTAAATTTTTTTAAAAAATGTGTGGGCGAATACCTGACCCAGTTGACAAATTGCAAATAAGGGAAAAAAATTGATCAAACCCAAAGCAAATTTAAAAAGCTCAACCAAAAGAGTTGACCTTTTTATATTTGATCCGTGTATTAATTGTCATAGCAAGACTTTTTTCAGATCCAACTTGGATAAATGCTTTCTATATCTGTAAAAGTTAAAAGATTGATTGAAAATGTTCAATCAATACAATGCACCTGCTCGAACAAACTCAATTTGTATCGATCAATGGATGTGATTCCTATAAATTAAGTTTAGACGCTCTTCCACTATTCAATATTTCAAGCTATTTTCTTCATCAAAAAGTATTGACATTTAATTATTCTTGAAAACAAAATTTAGAAATTGTAATGAAAAATCAATTGAATAACCCTTACCCAAAAGATGTCTTCAATTAATACTTCAAAAAATGGCAATGTGCGTAACGTCAGGCAGACTCCCAATAGTAAATGGTATCACTTGCACTCACGTTCCCCATGGTGAAATCTCTAGTCCTCAAACTCTCACTTTAAAAAGTGTTGACTTTTTGGGCTTCTGTCTTCCGGGCCGACCACTTTGACGCGTCAAAGTTTCAACGTCAACCCTTGAATCGTGTCGTTTTGCTTCAGACAAGGCAAATGTCAGCCATCGGTTTTGAGACTAAAGTATGAAGAATCACGACTTACGAAAACGGGAAGACCTACTTTTACAGTTTTTGTTGCCTTTGTGGGCGGTGTCATCCTCACAAGTTAAAGTTATACACACGACGGACCGAACTCAGTCGGTGCAGCCAGCCTTATTGTATAGACAATAACAACGTGCCGTGCGGCGACGGCGTACGATTTCTTTTTCCATCCCCGCACAGAAGCGACCCGTGCATGGTAAAAAGTATGCATGCAAATAGCGGCTTTAGCCGTCAGAGGCGCACCGTGCACGCTTCGTCAGCTGCACTTGAACGATACGCCTAAGTTATAAGCTACACTCTTTCAAATCGATAAAAATTTTAACACCTTTTCTATAAAGGGCCAAGCTTAGCTAATTTTCCGCTTAAGGTTTGTAAATAACAGGGTAGGGTTTGTGTACATTGGTAGAAGCGCGTGCGACACGTGCGCGCACGCGTTAAAACACTTTCACAAGTGTCTAAATCTCAACCTTGCAACAAAAATTTTGACTATTAAGTGAAGATTTTTTTGAAAATAGTCTTCATAAAACATGTTCCTTGCATATGGCTAAATACAATTTTGAAGTATGAGGCGTGACGTTTATGGAAAAAATGTTTTAAGGCTCGATCTCTTTGTTTTTTTATTTGTAAGAAGTGGTTGAGCAGGCAGCGCCAAGCTTGCATATCAATAGTCAAGCGGTTCGATTAGGAACTGAAGAATCCAGCCGCAGAAAAATTCTACAGTCGAATCATTTTCGTATTTTAGAAAACCAGATTTTTCTTAGTTCCGCCAGTGCCCACGTTGATTCGAGGCGGAATAAGGCGATCGGGGAATATATTATTTATTTACTTTTTTCGCTTTAATGTTCTTCTAATTGTGAATAGTCATCTTTGAATCTTGTTTCCCTGGCTTGTATTCTCCATCCAAATCGACCTACAAACGCTTTCATCAAATTCAAAAGTCAAAAGTAGTTAACTTTCACCTTCAAAAATCACACTTTTCAATCGGCAACCAAAGAAGAAGAAAAAGTCAAAAGTTTTCAGAAATGAATGGCAATCAGCTTCCTGCACTTCGACAAACACCATTGACATGTTCAGGTAAAGTTTGTCCCTCTGATTCTTAAATACGAACGACTGTTGACGGTTTATTTTCTTTGGATTAAGGCCACACCAGACCAGTCGTGTTTCTTGCCTTCTCAGCCTACAATCAGGATGACTCGGCCAACTACTTTATGATTTCTGCTTGTAAAGGTAAAGGAAAATCATATTTGTGACACGAGATTCTGCAGCTTGCCTTTTTCCTAATCTCGTGGATCCACTCTAACCCTTTGAGGATACCTTTATGGTTTCTGATGATTCTTTTTACTTCGTTTTTTTGAAGGAATTTTTACAATTTAGTTACCAAACAAATCCTGGAGTGTCTGGGTTTCAAGGGAACGAGAAAATTGACAATTATTTCTATGCGTAAAAAAATTTGCCTTCTTCAAGGCTACGTGAAATTTCAAATCAAAAACAGAAACAGAGGTCTTATAAAATCGATGTTTTCGTCTGCTCTTTAGATGTTTCTCATTCTTTGACTCCTCTACAAATTCATTTGTTTGAGTAGTAGCTCGAGGAGCAAGATTTTTTAATTATTTTGTCCTTCAAAGCGTGGATTTCTGAAAAAGATTTAAAATGACCGAATTCCGGCTTTATAATTAAAATAATTTTTTGTATCAAACACTCTCTGTCTAATTGCTGGAGATAAATTAACAGAAAGTATACTATAAAGATTTGGACAACTAATCGTGAATTTGCCAAACGTAATATTTATTGATTTCAATATTTTCATTCAAATCACTTTTCCAGATGGGAAACCTATGCTTCGACAAGGTGATACTGGGGATTGGGTTGGAACATTTCAAGTAAGATTGTTACGTTCTTCATTTATTTTTCTATTGTCACTTTTAAAAAAACCTGCACGATTTAGGGCCACAAAGGTGCTGTTTGGGGCGTAGATCTTAACCGTAATGCGTCGAAGGCTGCATCAGGGGCTGCTGACTTTTCTGCCAAGGTAAATTTTCTCATGGAAATTAAGAAGCTTTAACTGGCTTGAATAATTTCTCTCAAAAATGTAAATTTTTAGGTGTGGAATGCCATCACAGGAGCAGAAGAATTGAGTCTGCAGCACAATCATATTGTAAAATCAGTGAACTTCTCTGATGATTCTAGAAACCTAGCAACTGGATCAAATGACAAAATAATTAGAATATTTGACCTTGAAAAAAGCAACGAAGGGCCCAAGGTTGGTGAACTATATTTTTTTTGCTTGAGTGTCTAGCGAAATTAAAAATGTCAGACACTTTTATATCTCGGCTGGCAATCATTATTTTGTGGCAACCCGGGGTCAAAGGTTGCCAGAGGTGTTGGGGTTCGAACCCCTGTCCATTAGTCCACGGCGACCCCTTTGTCTAAGATCCATCATATAAAATTTGGATACTAAAAAGATAGCAAATTTTAGTTAACACTGGAGGGCCACACGGGCAGCTTGAAGCAAGTTCACTTTAGCAGGGATGGAAATCGATTGGTAAGTGAACTTGAAAATTACTTGAAGAGGCGGATTGCTCTTCTGACAATAATAGCTCTGTCAACTATTTTCAGCTAACTTGTTCTGATGATAAGACTGTTCGTTTATGGGACACAATATCTGGCTCCGTTATAAAGCAAATCACTCTAGACTCGAGTATTGGAGGGTTTGAATTAGAAAAAGATTATGGAGACATACTGACAGTCGCACACGGAAAGTCCGTCTCCTTCTTCAACTCCAACAGGTAAAAAGTAAACCTGATTTTTTTTAAATCAATATTTCAAAAAGCATATGCAAATATTTTAGCTTGGACCTTATTCGCACGGTGAGCGTGCCATCTCAACTTTACTCAGCATCACTTCTTCTAGAAAGTAAGATTTTCGTATGTGGAGGAGAGGATTTTAAGCTCTACAAGTACAACTATGAAACTGGAACTGAAATAGGTATATTTTGCCTTTGCTGTCTGTATCAAAAAGATAATATTTGTTAACACATATCTACAGATAGCTTCAAGGGGCACTTTGGTCCAGTTCATTGCGTTCGGTTCTCTCCCGATGGAGAGCTTTATGCGTCTGGATCAGAAGACGGGACCCTGAGACTCTGGCAAACTGAGGTACATAGTGTGATGTTTTGGGGAAAAAAAGATTGCTTTCATATATTTACTTATCAAAAAAATCAGGTTGGAAAAACCTACGGCTTGTGGAAATGTGTGGATACATTAGCAGCTGGTGAACCGTTGTCAAATGAGGCAAGAGCCACATAAAACTGTGACACCTGAACTCTTCTTCAAAAAAAATATGCCCAATATTGCTAAACCGTCAACGTCAACGTGGCACTCTAAAGTTAAACCAACCTAATACTTCACTGTTAAAATCTCTCACGATTCAAATCAAACTTCAGAAGCTGAAGCTACGTTCTTCCTAGATTCGTTCAATTTACGTCAAAGCAAATATGCATTGCTACCTTTGATTCAAGTCCCCAAGTGGTTGAGATTGCAGATTTCTTTCGATTCTGAGAGGTGATTCAGATCAGGGATACTTTCTGATATTTGAATATAATGTTTAATGATTTGTTACAACATTAGGATCATACCTGTAGTATTTATATGATAAATGAAAATATATTTTTTCAACTTGTAGTTTTTCTTGTGGAACTTGAAAAAGCGGATAAATTATTCATTTTGTCTCAACGTTTAATGAATAATGGGCCACGGCAGCCCCATTTTTCTCTGATTTTAGGGTTACAAACCAAGGAGGGATCTCATGTTAAATAAGAGTCCACAGTAGGTTGCCATTATCCATGATCAGACATGATGCCTTCAAATCTTTTTACCCAGTCAAGTACCACAACCTTCAGACCTACACCAACCCCAGATTTATTTTTCCATTAAAATAAAAATGCTGGATTATTTCAAGCCAATTTATTATTTAAGATCCTTTTAGGTTTTCTTTAATCGCTCATTAAAACAAATTTGCCAGTTCACTTTAAAACCTTTGTATCGATGATTCTTTTGCACACTTGATGAGTTCCATCAAAAATAGGGGTACAGGTTATTTCTACTTAGAAATGGACCATATCCTATAATGGATTCAAAATTAATTATGAAGCTGATGCTGAAAATTAAGAAAATTTTACTAAAAAGAACCTACCTGGATAAGCATTAGGATATCCAGAATATGGGTACTGAAGCCCAAACCTGTTATTGGGGTATCCATATGCAAGGTTGTTGAAATAAGAGTTGGGAAGGGCAAAGGTACTCGCAGGAGTTCCACCATAACTCTAAAGTTTCATGTTGAACTTGACATGGAGATGTTTAAAAATATTTGCTAAACTACCTGAGGTTGGAAAGCGTAGGAGGATGGTCTTGCAATACCAGGCTGTCCCAAAAATCCAGGGTTGAGAAGCTGAGCTTCTCCAGCAACAAAGGCAGCAAGAGTGGAGAGAAGAACAATCTAAAAAATTTCAATATGAAGATTCATTTTCAAAGAAATATTGAAAAGTTTCCTTACTGCGATGAGCTTCATGTCTGATGATTAATGTTAACCAGGCTTAACTGAACTGACAACATTTAAAACATTTGCAGACCTTTTTATAGACAGTTGGATACTGTTTACATAATTTTTTGAATAACTGTGTGCTTTTGGATTGGCATTCAATGCATTCAAAGAGAATTTCTTCAAAAATACTTAACTATCTTTCTTCTCTATATATAAAAGTGACTGTTTGTACCTACGTACCTACCTATGTCCCTCTTTCACGTGCGAACTGCCAGACCAATCTCCACCAAATTTTGCACAGACCTCCTCACCAACTCAGGGAAGGTTCTTAACACAAGCAT
>Ga0194133_10007935_pt1 | contig 12548 bp, 18 predicted proteins | sample TA2KigOf40mmetaG_FD_155448 | JGI IMG/M metagenome (GOLD analysis project Ga0194133, IMG submission 155448) | Freshwater microbial communities from Lake Tanganyika, Tanzania - TA2015055 Kigoma Offshore 40m | ecosystem: Environmental > Aquatic > Freshwater > Lake | place: Tanzania: Lake...
CGGCGATCATGACCACATTGTCGGGCATCTTGTATTTGCCGATGCGTCGGTTCAGCACCAACTGATAGGCCGCGGCCTGGACCGCAGGTGCGGCCGAGTTCATCTCGTCCATGAACAAGACAACCACGGGATACTGGCTGGCCAGTTCATCGTCGGGCAAGTCGATGGGCGGTGCCCAGTCCATCTTGCCCAGTTCTTTGTTATAAAACGGGATACCACGGATGTCGGTTGGGTCCATCTGGCCCAAACGGAGATCGATCATGAAGCCACCCAGTTCGCGGGTGATATCGGCTACCACTTCTGACTTGCCGATGCCAGGAGGGCCCCACAGGAACATGGGACGCTTTTTGTTGAAGCATTTCTTGATGGCTCTGCGGGCACCAACCGCGGTCACGGTGCGATGTTCTACGGACATAGGGCTCTTCCTTTTGGTTGTTTACTTACTGTTCTACTATTATATGAAATCTGAGTTTATTGGTCAACCTAGCGTGGAATACGGTAGATCACGCCCTGTGCTGATTCGCACTTCTTGACGCCTTTGGCTTCCCATTCCTGTTCCAAGAGATCGAGATTGCGGCGATCGCGGACACGGCCATGATCTACCTTGATCGTGATAAACTTCTGTCGTGGATTCACGTACACTTCACGACAGGCATACACCAAAGGAATGACCTGTTTCATGGATTCGGCCTGGATCAGTTTGGCCTGGCTCCAAGTGGATGCCATGGCGATGTTACGCATTCTGGCATCTCGTGAGGCCCACCAACGGTTAGGGGCTTCTTGGGTGTCTAGGTCTCGTGTCTGCATGATCGATCCTTAGGCGAATTCGTAAAATTTCACAGTAGGGTCTAACTTCTGCAATTCACGTGCCGCGGCAGTGAGTTGGCGATAACGAGCGTTGACTTGGCCACGGCTGAGTTCGCCATCGCAGGTTAGATTTTCGGGAGATAGTTCCGAATCGATCATGTCAGCGATCTTTTGATTGTCTTGGCCGATGACCAATGCTCGGCCGCCAAAGATAGCGTTCCAGCGGTTTTTTTGTTCTACGTAAGATTTGAGTGTTTTCATAGTAGGGCTCCTATGTTGTTTACTATACCCATATTATAGCAAAATGGGTATTTCTGGTCAACCGCCCTAAAACACGCAGGTTAGCAAGCACTTACCTTAACAATCATTCTAGATCATAGGCTTTTGAAACTTTTGGAACTGCTAGTTTACCACTGTGATTGTGCCCGTCTCTGGTCGTTTCGAATTTGTAACGACTGACTTGCTGTAAAAATTTGGTATAGAATTGTCTGCTGATTTCTGGCAGTTTGTCACGTATCCATTGATCTCTAGGATGTACCAATCGATCCACATCTTTGCCCTGATCATATATGACCGGTTGACTGTTGGGATAAATGATCTGGTTGACAATCTTGGGCAACATTTCTTTGTATTTGTTGTTGCGGATGGTCGCAATCATGCTGTGTAAAGGACTCCAAACTTTAAACCCGGGTGCGTGTTTACTCATGACCGGGCCACCAACCAGTTCTCTGTCTAGCATCACATCATTGAATGTGGACTGATTCCGGATGACTTTTAAGAGAAGATGACATTGTTTGGAAACTATCTCGGGCATGTCAGGGGTAGTGTAAAAAAGTTCGTCATGCCGTGCAGGATCATTTGAGTCCTGATGATATGCATTACATATCATGTCGTATCCTTCATTGAAATGTACCTGGTGTTTGTTCGTAGATGCATCAAGATCGATTCGCGGTTTGCTTTCTCCCCAGACCAAGCACAATCGTCGGCCAGACTGCATGATGTCTTGATATTCCGGTACTAATTGACGCACATCAAATCTTGCGAGATTGCCTAGATTATGTGCCGTGGTCCAATGATACATGTTTTCGCGTATCGAATCTTCATTGAGATTGAGCACTGCATCAAATTGAGCCTTGGCACTGTCAACGATTCTGTATTTGGTGTGATGTCGTGTGTCTACATTCTGATTGACAAAGGGCAAAGCAGAGTTAAAAATTTCGCCAGTCAGGAAAGCATGCTTGTCATCGGTGCCTTGGTATTCGTGGACACTACAGATCTCATCTGGATAAATTTTATTGTCAAAAAAAACCTTGACCATGTGCGAACTATCAATTCCACCGCTGTACATCAGTACCACATAGTCGTACCTGTCTCGGATCTGTTGGGCTCTCTGTCGATATAGATCATTCAACGATTGTGACGGTTCAGTTTTCCAATCAAACTTTTGAAACACATCATCATTGAAATGCCATTCCAGAGTGCCGCCGTGCAACAACTGATAGTCCAAGGCTTGGAATTTTGAATAGGTTAAAAAAGATCCTACTGAGTAATAACCAAATTTATTTTTTTCAGACTGGGGATAAAACATCGCTTACTTGTATAGTCATAGGTTGAGGACTACAGTTCAATGCAGTAAAATTTTGTTCTCGATCACAGACGTGTGTTCCTTTGATACTGGTGTTTTTGACTCCATCTTGCACTAGAGTCTGCCCAAATCCCTGTGCAAAAAAATCAATCTGTTGGCCAGATGTAAGTGTGAAGTGCATGAAATTACCAGGAGTGACTGTCAGGATCATAGTGTTTCTCCCATGCCATTTCTTAGTTCTTCGTCGGTGATATCTCCCTTGACGGAGAACACCAGACTCACACGGGGATTTTTCCCAAGATTGGCAGTCCAATGTGGCAAGCCCCAGTTCCAAGCGAAACCTGCACCTTGTTCCCAATGTGTGATGGTATCGTTACCCCAGCACATGTAATGTCCGGGTTCCCATGGTGTGATCATACAATGTATCTTTCTTTGTACCTTGGCATCATCCCAGCGTGTGCGTTCGGGAGTGTAAAAATCATACATGTGATCCATATGGCATGGAGTCATCTGTCCAGGATACTGTATCCAAAACTTATATTCAAAATCTTCTTTGTCGCCAAGCCAATTGTATTTTTTGATATATTTTTGTAGCGTTTCATAAACTATTTCATCGCGCTTGGCCAACAATGTGGTCCCCCAAACCCGGAAAGGATCCATGCCACTGTCTTTCCAGTTGTCTATGGCTTCTTGCCTATCTATGGCTTCTTCGTCGTAGATACAAGTATGTTCTCCTTGTGCTGGTGCTTCTCGGCCGGTGTAAATGTTGTATCCATGGACCACTGTTTTGATTCCATTGACACTGATATTGCTGTAGATCTGATCTCTGGGATTCATGCCTCGGTCTTGATGACGGACCAGGACTAAATTGGCTAGTTCATCACAGGCTTCTTTGGGGAATCGATGTCGGTACCATGTGACATCACTTTCAGTGCGATTCCAATCAAAATGCCAGTGACCACGTTGTTTGTGATTCTGTTCTCGCCATGTAAGTTTCATGCCAGTTCTTCCCATCCCCATTCTTCGGGTATATGCTCGGGTTCCAGGCTGATCTGGAATTGTAGACGCGGTTGGTTATCGATGTTCTCTGCACTGTGTAGCACACATGCATCAATCAAGAACCACTGTTCAAATGGACCGACGAATTTATCAACTGGTTCAACTGTGTCAAAATTGAGATGTTGTATTCCACGATCTCTCAACAATGGTTGACCTCGTTCCTGCCAAAAAGTCACACCGCAGTCAGGACCACCGTTGACGATATTCCAGCTCAAGGTGTAGCGACGTGTGGTATCAGTGTGGATGCCACTGGTATCACTGTTGAACTGCCGCCAGTTCACTCCGGTGTCGTTGAATTTGCAAACAATGTTTTCTCTTACCCATTGTTCCCAGTCCTCACCTAGTGCAGTTCTTACTCCAGGGCTGGCTAAAAATTGTTTGCCTTCTCGTGTGGTAAAACGTATGCGGACTTCATGCATGGAACTGGTAGTCGGCATACCTGTGCTATTTAGTTGTTCTTGCACCCGGTCAAAAAACTTTTGTGGTGGCCGAGGTAGATCTGGCAGGAATTTATAGAGCATGTGGATTTATTTTCTTTTGGTATTCTTCTTGAGGTGGTCCTCGATATATTGCCATTGTTGATCGACAGTTTGTCCAACTGCTAACCCTTCAAGCTGATAACCTACAGACAGACTCTTTTTGATGCTTGGATCATTCTTTAGTGTTTGGACAACGATGCTTCTGATTTTAGACTGATCAACATTGAATCCCAAATAGGCATAGACTTGTTTGCTGTCAATCCAGGGGTTCCCGGGACTGATAGTCGCCAAGCTAGTTCGTTTGAGTTCTTTGGCTCGACTAACATCGGCCATGGTCAAGAAACATGTCGCACCGGCACTGATTGGACCTTCGACGTTGCCTAGCACAGCAAAATCAATATCTTTACTCAACAATGCTTGCATGAGTTTGACTTGTCCTTGATATCGTATTAGTTTAGCGTCAAGTTTGAGTGTGTCGATCAATCCGTCTACTAGGATTCCATTGGTTGGAGGAATAAAAGTAGCACCGATGATGTTTTTTCCTTTGAGAAAACGGTCCATGGCCTGATCAGATGGATGCATAGTACAAACATTCAAGTTCACAATCAATCCCAATGAAAGAATATTGCTCTTTTTGAATCCAATGTCGCAGGCGCTATCGCTATCGGGGTTGAGCATGCGATTGACTTCTTCTTCTGCACTAGTCTGGACAATGGCTGGCTTGTTGGGATTGCTCTTGAGCCACGCTGCTCCACCTTTGCAGGAATTTGCTAACACATAATTAGTTTGTAATCCAGCAGATTGCAATGTTTTTTCAACTGCTCTCAATTGCAAATCGTATATACCTCCGGGCGCACTCATCAAGATCAAGTTGATCGGTTCAGCCCAGCTAATGGATGCTACCATCATGGTAGAGATAAAGAGAAAAAGTTTTTTCATTGTGAATTTGCTATTAGAAGATTAGATTGACTAGATTGCTGATCGTTGATTCAATTGAATTTTGCATGATAAACACAAAGATCAGAGGTAGTGTATCCTTTTGTTTGAGATATATTCCGGGTATTAGTAATAAAACAAAACTCACTAGATAAGTCAGCAGTCGGTTTTCGTTCCATCCAATAACTCCCACAGTGACCACACAAAATGCAATGACCACTACGTATAATGCACGATTATTTAAGACACGGAACATCGACAGGAAAAATTTCGCCAATGGCCAACTGCATATCAACGCGATCAACGAACATACCAGAAAAGCACCGGTGATAGACCATAGGTTGTCAGTGAGAAACTGACCTTGTTGGAAAATTACTCCAGCCTGGAGCATGAGATCGTAAATCAATGATTCGCTGATGGTTATAGGCACACCAAAGAACAACAACGGTATCAAGGTGCTGTATGCGCCTACTGAATTTCCAGTTTCGCAAGCCACGCAAGATTGGCTGTGTCCGGGTTGATATTTTTTCCGATGAATCCATTTTTCTAGATTGTAACTGGCATTGCTACTCAATATGTAACTTACTCCTGGCACGAGACCTAGAAAGTATCCTAGCACACTGGACCTTGTGATAGTCGGTAGGAATTTTCTAAATGGCATCAATCTATCTTCATCCTTTGTGGATTTCACGATAGGAACATTCTGTTTTGTTGCATCTAATAGACTAGGTACAACGTATATGCCCATTATGACAGATATCACTGGTAAGCCATTGTAAAGTTCTGCGATACCGAATGTCAGCACTTCCTTATCCAGATAAAAATTATACCCAACCATGCCTAGGAAATAACCGCTGAACATCAGTGTTATTGTGATCCAGAATTTATTTTTACTCGTAAGGGCTATACCCAGGATAGCAATAGCGAACAGCCATATTTGTACGCGAGCACTAAAGAGTATAGGAACAGATTTGATATTTTCAATCACCATCAGTGTAAACACCACTGCGATCATGCATCCAATCGCCCGACCCAATGCAGAGTATTTTATAATTTGATTTTTTTGATTCCAACTAGTAATAAATCGTGATTCGTAAGCTGTGGGTATGGCACCGGTTTCTCCCGGCACTCCTAGATACACAGCCGGAATCGAATCTACATATTGGCTTACTGTGATCAGTCCGATATAAAATATGATCAACTCCATCGGATTCCATCCCTGGAACAATCCAAACATCAATGCCAACACTTGCAATGGACCCAGACCCGGTATGATACCTACTAGGACTCCCATAGAGCATCCTAGCAATAAAGAAGGTAAAAGATTGATAATTTCCATTATGGTAAAAAAAAGAAGAACACCTAGGTGTGCTTCGTGTCACAAAATTTTATAGACAAAAATCAAAACACATGACTGAGACCCACCGTGAACGCCTTGGTGTCCAAATTTTTAAACATTTATTTTCCTTTCGAAAGTCTAGAACTGAAACTGTATTCTAGTGGGAACACTTATTTGTTTTGTACTCGATAGATTTTTTCACCCAAACGTAAAAAGCACGCTTTCTCGGCTCATGCCCGCTGGCACACGCCGGGTTCCGTGGGCTTTTTTCTGAGTGTTATCATTGATATAACCTGTGTTAGGTGCATAAGTTGTTTCTGTGATCTCTAATCCTGCGACATTGACTATGCTGTCAGTACCGTATCGTTCCAGCAGTTCTGTATTTCGATCACCAAGATACCATTGGGTGCCCTGACCGGGCTGTGCGATGTCTCCGCAGTAGATCTGCAACAATACCCGATAGTTGTAGTTGTCGAAATGCCAGGTGAGTTGATGACCAGGAAGATCCACGAATATGGTCTGGTCTAGTGGGCGCAATTGATGCCCGGTGAGTTCGCTCACAGTAGGATTCCTTGTAAAAAAGAGAACTGCTTCGGGAATGATAGAACGATAAAATTATTTAGTTTTGTCTGATGAGTCAATTGAATTTTAATAAAAAAGCCCGCCGGAGCGGGCTTTTTGCAAGTTCTGTTTCTTGGGCTTGCACCCTCAGCAGGCTGTCAAGCAGCCAGTGCGAAGACGTTGTCGTTTGCGTCTATAGGTTTTGCTTGATTTAGGGTCATCGCCTACCCCGCTGTCCACTCTGCTACTTCTTGCCCTGTCGAGACCATGTCATCCCCCATAAACACTCTTGTCTAAAAATGCTTATGGTGGAGATGCCGGGAATCGAACCCGGGTCCAGAACACATTTTGCTTCGCTTCATACAGCGATATGGTCACGAGACTGCAGGACATGTACGGCCCTCGCGTGGCCTAGGGACTCACACCCTATCAACATTGCCCAGAGATCCGAAGAGAGCTCCAGGGTGTATACTCCTGACAGCAGATTATTTATTGTGGGATCTGACGAGGTAGATAGGGCACCGATCTCGGTCCGTGGAGTTGCTGTAGCAACCGTCGTGCCTCCTCGGCAGTTTCGGCACCGATCCGTACCTTGATTTCTTCGGTGCCCGGACCGGGCTGTCTTATCGTGGCTTCCCAGAGTTTCATAGAGATACTTAGTCTACTGTAGGACCATTGCCGTTGCGGAATCCCACAGTACCGCCCTCGGCTTCGATCCTCTTGATCACATCTTCGAACAGGATGGGAGCGAAGTCTGGAGTCTGTTCTACGCAAACGCAATGATATCTAGTATCAATCTTGTCCGAGTACAACACTTCGCCGGTCCTGGCGTCCACACCACGGGCCTTCTTCACACGTTGCCAGTGCAAGTGCCCGTGGATGTTTACACCGAAACGACCCAGGCTGGCTTCATGCACCGGAATATGGCTCAGGATCATTCCATTCATCACATGGTAAGCACGCAGTTCACGGAAGTACTCGCGATACTCATCGTCGCGGAAGATGTCGTGGTTGCCACGGATCAGGACCTTGTCTCCGTTGAGACGTGAGAGAGTTTTCAATGCTCGGCGGTTGATCACGACATCGCCCAAGTGATACACTTTGTCCGTGGGACGCACACGCTCGTTCCATACACGGACCAGATGTTCATCCATCTCCTCTGGGTCTGACCATGGGCGGAGTTTCGTTCCATCGTCTCGTGTGAAGCGGCACACACCTGCGTGACCGAAGTGTGTGTCTGATACTAAAAATACACCAGGCATCGTGCCCTCCTTTCGTTGATTTAAAACAACAGAGACAGTTCGTCTAATACCGGTCGTGCTTGACCTGTATACAGTATCGCATAGCCACCTCGATCACGCCATTGTGTGATGTTGCTGACACGATCATCGATCAACACATCGTCGGGTGTGGCCCGGATCTGTTTGTCTTCACTGTAAGGACCAAACCACACAGGAATGTCCGGGAAGTGTTTGTGTGCCCATGAGATCTTGTCAGTGAACGCCCAGGGGAAATCGTTGTCTTTGGGCACAGCGGTCAGGAACAGCACACGCAGTCCATGCCTCCGGGCCAGATCTCTTACCCCATCTACCAAGATATTGGCATCCGGGCACACAGGCAGATCACGGTAGATACGCTGGTGTCCTCGCAATCGATTCCATTCTGATTCGGGATATCTCTGATCTACTCTAGTATCACCGCCCAGGATGGTCTGCACCGCGACATCGAAATCAGCGACCACACCGTCCATGTCTAGATAGATCGTGATCATCGCCCTCGTCCAGTGACTTTTTTCTGTGGTTTGTTTCCGCCCACCCGCACCGGTGTGGTATTTGTTATCTTGACTTCGGCACCGTCAGTGGTCTTGGTGTCTGGATTTTGTTGGGCCCGTTTCTTGGCCAGGGCTTCCTTGAGTCCTTTGATACTCATTGTGGTCTCCTTTGTTGGGCATGGCAGCGAGAGGTCGATGCTTCTGAGGCATCTGCGGGGTACAAATCCCTAACATCGCTGTGAGTCCATGTCTCGTATATATGTCATGGCAGCGAGTGACGCGGTTAGTATTCCTCCCTTGTATCGCTGTTGATCCATGGTCAAGCCTACTATGATGTGTTTAAGATCCACGATGCCGGCTCGACCGGCCTTTGCTGGGCTACCAACCCAGCCTCGCGATCCCCTGCGGCGTGTTCATCTCCATGCCATAGAGCACGACCTATCGCGGCTACAGAGGCCCAGGGTGGGAGTGCTTCCCTCACAGTTGGGATGGTGGCTGGCCTGCTTTCGCTCACAGGCTTGACCATGGATCATTCTTTGGTGTCTCGTTCCTTGCGGCTCCGCACCACTTCTGCACCGTACAGTTCAGCCTGGATGATGCTACGTCGCCTGGCACCACGCCCGGGCTTGTGCCAATTCATGGCCAAGTTGATCTTGCCGGCCTTGCTCATTTTGTAGTTTGCACTGGGTTTCTTCATTTGGATTTCCTCTTGTTTTCTCTTTGGATGTCGGGATTTTTCAGAAGATAATCTCTTCCGACTTTGCCTTGCTCGATCTCCCTCAGTGCAGTCACGATGTCGCTACGATGCACGTCGGCGATTTCGGGGCTGTACCCGTTGCGTAATTCGCGTACCCTACGGCTGGCGATCAGGATAAGATCATATTTGCTACCTACTGCTCGGCTGGCTTCTTTGCTGGTGATACGGGCCATGCTGTCTCCTTTTTGTGTGCGACAAGTAATTATACACGATATCGTCTGGGTTGTCAATGGTACCCCTGCTGGGATTCGAACCCAGAGTGCTTCTCCTTTTGAGAGAGACGGCTTTACCAATTTACCCACAGGGGTCTGGTGCGGCGGGTGGGATTCGAACCCACAGCATCCGGATTTTAAATCCGGCACGTATACCCGTTCCGTCACTGCCGCGAAATGGTGCCCCAGAGGAGAGTCGAACTCCTAAAATTTGGTTTCTAAGACCAACACGTATACCAGTTCCGTCACCGGGGCAAATTGTTTGGTGCGACCTAGACGAATCGAACGTCTTTCCGAGGCTCTTCAGACCCCTGCTATGACCACATCAGCTAAAGTCGCGTTGGTGCATCGTGATGGAATCGAACCACCGCTATCCCACTTGTAAGGAGGGCGTTTTACCATTAAACTAACGATGCAAAAAAATATTGGGGTATCCTAAGGGTATCGATCCCTTGCCGTGGGCTCCACAAACCCAAGTGCTACCATTACACCAAGGACACCAAAGATCAGGTCGAGATCTTGTCTATGTGGGACACGTAGTCCTGGCCTTGACCTAACCATGGATAGCGTTTCAACAGTTGGAATCGCTCAATGGCTGCCTGGTCGTCCAAGGTCTCCACTGTGATACGAGCATCAATGTTAGAGTCAGGTCCGTATTCGTGCATCTTGACCTGGGTGACCTGGTCTTCTAGCACGATGTTTAGGAATCTGCGAGACACTGGAGAATACTGCCGATCGGTTATGCCGTGCCAGGCCCAGATAGTGTTAGGAAAGATTACCATGCGATTTGGGCCATATTCGATCACACGCCGGCTGCCGGTTTCGGGATTTAGCAACACAAGGTCGCCACCGGCTGATTCACCGCTGCCGAAGTACCACAGTCCTACCACATACTTGTTGCCGTTGTCTAGGTGCCAACCTCTGATGGGCACCGGGCGATGCAACGAACTGGCGTTTTGGCTGTACTGCACCCGTATGTGTGCAGGATCCGAGGATATTGGCGGAATCACCTGAGAAAAAAACTTATGGCACTGTCGCATCAGTGCATGGATGCTGTCGACTACCATGCCATCAATTACCGGGGCGTTGGCACGCCCGTCTTGATCAGACACAGACATCGCGGGCCAACCTTGATTGACTCGTTGATAGAACTCGTCGGGCAGGCTGCCGTGGAACAATGGAAAAGGGTCAGTCTGATACTCTAGGCTGGAGAACAACTCAATCATAACACTACTTATCGTTGGGCAAGTTTGGTCTCGGTGGGAGGAATCGAACCTCCGCCACATGCTCCCAAAGCACGCATGATACCATTTCACCACACCGAGGAAGCATGGCTGGGCCACTAGGACTCGAACCTAGACCGACAGAGTCAAAGTCTGGTGTGCTGCCATTACACTATGACCCAACAGATACTTGGTGGAGATGGAGAGAATCGAACTCTCAATTCCTGCTTGCAAAACAGGTGTGTTCCCATTAGCACTACATCCCCAAGATTTGGCCCGGCCGGCAGGAATCGAACCCACATCGGACGCTTTAGAAGAGCGTTGCCTTATCCATATGACCACGGCCGGAAGATTGGAGCGGGGTGCGGGAATCGAACCCGCGACTCTAGCTTGGAAGGCTAGGGTAATACCATTTTACGAACCCCGCGATGATCTTGGAGCGGGTAGTCGGGGTCGAACCGACGACCTACACGTTGGCAACGTGTCGTTCTGCCACTGAACTATACCCGCTTAGGTTACCTTGAAACCACGCAAGCGATCTGCGGCGTAACTGGCCGCAAAGGCATTGGGTTTGACCATGGGTACCACATTGCAGGTGCCACGGATGTAACCGATGGCCTGTTGTACCACGCACGACGATCCGTGCATCTCATCGGGGTTGATGTCTAGATGTACTTCCACTGGTCGATCGGCCAGCACTGGTGCCAGTCTCTGGAACAGTTCGCTCACACGATACACTTCGTTCATGAGACGCATGCTGGGACGGTCCGCCCGCTGATCGTAGTCACGCTCGCGATCTATCTCGCCAAAGATTTTACAACCGTTGTTGCCATTGATATGAACCACGACCACGGTGGTATATTCGGCCCACCACACACGATTGATCTTGTATCTTTCGCTGTCTGCACCTAGATAGATGCGTGTACCGGGACCTTGCTGGCTGATGAATTCTACTACTTCCGCTACATCTATCTGTGGCATGTGACCTCCCTGTATATGTATGCCTGGCCGGTCCTGAGGGAATCGAACCCCCATCATGAGTTTCGAAGACTCGCATTCTATCCATTGAACTAAGGACCGATGGTGGAGAGTGTGGGATTCGAACCCACGGGGCATGTTACCACACCCGACGATTTAGCAAACCGCTGCCTTCGGCCACTCAGCCAACTCTCCTTGCTTGGTGGAAGAGGTGAGACTCGAACTCACACACCCATTGCTGAGCCTTCGGTTTTCAAGACCGCTGCCGCTATGCCGATTCGGCTAACTCTTCCGTATCTGGTGCTCCTAGCCGGTACCGATCCGACGTCTCGCTCTTACCAAGGGCGTGTACTGCCTTTGTACTATAGGAGCCTGGTGGTAGTGGAGGGATTCGAGCCTCCGATCTTCCGCGTATGAAGCGGCTGCATTAGCCAACTATGCTACACTACCGTGGTGGGGGCAGCAGGGATTGAACCTGCGACCTCGATGTTAAAAGCATCTTGCTCTCCCAACTGAGCTATACCCCCAAAACTGGTAGCCACAGTTGGAATCGAACCAACGTCTGCACCTTATCAAGATGCTGCTAATCCCCTCAGCTATGCGGCTATTGATAGTTGTTTTTAATAAACTTCCAGATTTCAGAATCAGTCACAGTGATTCTCCTTATAAAAAATGGAGCAACGGGCTGGATTCGAACCAGCGGTTTTCAGGATTTGCAGTCCCGTGCATTGGGCCTCTCTGCCACCGTTGCATGTTTGGTACTCGGTAGGGGAATCGAACCCCTCTTCCTGCCGTGAAAGGGCAGTGTCCTAGACCGATAGACGAACCGAGCAAAAATATG
>Ga0194133_10007936_pt1 | contig 12546 bp, 11 predicted proteins | sample TA2KigOf40mmetaG_FD_155448 | JGI IMG/M metagenome (GOLD analysis project Ga0194133, IMG submission 155448) | Freshwater microbial communities from Lake Tanganyika, Tanzania - TA2015055 Kigoma Offshore 40m | ecosystem: Environmental > Aquatic > Freshwater > Lake | place: Tanzania: Lake...
GCGACATCCCAAAGCTTGTATTGGCGGCAAACAACGTGCCGATTGAGTATTTGACACTTAGACAGAACAACATCTCACTACTTAACCCTAGGCTTGGACAAAAGGACTTCAATCTGCTTCTCTACGCTGCGATCAAGTCCAAAGAGAATTCCACCTACTCTATCTATCACTTACTTTCTAGCATGCCCGGTAATGCCCTAACAGGAGACCAGAGTCTTGCGATGAAAGAAGCTCGAGATAAGCTCATAGAAGCCAATTCAAGCGAAGTAGACGTTTGGGAATATAATGGTAATTTCCGGTATTCTTGGCAGTATCAGTATCCCAATGAGAAAGGAGAGGCTGAAAGGCTTGCTAGCGCATGGTGCAATGACCAGCAGTATTCCAGCACTGGTGATTACACGTCAAAAGGATATAAGATAGTTAGTTCGATTCCCGAACAACGGTCAAGCGGCGGCTATGTCAGGGAAAACTACCCGGATGGTCGGTTTTCAGGTTATGTAAACTACATAGCAGAATGCAATGGAACGAATTATAAGCTCCGAAAGACTGGTGGCGTGGACGCTGAAGATGAAAATCAGTGATATGGCTAATCCCTATACTCCTTGATTCTACAAAGTACTCCATGATGAACAAGCATGACGTTAGATCATTGGTGTCTCGCTCCCAGAAAAGACAAGCCGGTTTTTCCAACCAAACAGCATTGCTACTCATTGCTGTCTGCTATCCGTTGGGTATTGTAAGCATTGCAGTCGTAGTCAGAAATGCTAGTCTTTTCAGTGGTTCGGCCTCTTCAACAGCTTTTCAGAGGAATCAATCTCAACAGACAATTTCGGAGCAAGAGGCTAAGTCTGTCATACAGGAATGGTGGAACGTAAGGTCACGAGTTTTTGCTCCCCCCTATGACGCATCTGCAGCATCATCAATTGTGTCTTCTGGACCTCTCTGGTCAGATCTTACTAAATCTGATGCTGATGGCCCTGTTGCTTGGCTCCGGAATAGACAACAATATTATACCTATCAGTCCACCACTATTGAATCAGTTGTCTCATTTGACCCTCAAAACTCGGAGCGCCCAAGTATCGTTGTTAGAGTCATGTCTCAGGATACATTGCACGGACCAGGAATCAATAAGCCCTCTTCTAAAACCAATAACTTCAAGTATATGTTTGCTCGAGAGGACGGAAAATGGAAGATCTGGTGGTATGAGAAGGTATAGACATCGATCGGTTATCCAGTAGGTATTTGTTATGGCTAAAAAGAATTCACTCATCCGATCAGCCCTCACTGCGTTGACGTTGTGCTTCATAAGCGTTGGTATAGGCTACTTTGCATTTCAATTCTTTCACCGTGATGAGACACGGTCCACTGCCAAACCTTCTGAGACAGAGAGCGTTAACTTTGACAAGATGAGTTGGCCCGATGTACAGCATTTAACAAGTTCCGGTCTCGAGCCATTGTCCAAAGCAGACCGAGATGCCTGCAGAACCTCATTGGGGCTTGCTGTGGAGCAGGAAGCACTTGCTCATTCAGATAACTTTGGTGATCGAGACTCCAAAGACGCACTTGGTAGAAAAATCCCGAATAATCCCGCTCTGATAGTTCTTCATGAAACAGTAATGTCCGCACCAGCAACAATTAATTTGTTTAAGACACCGCATCCAAAGGAGAATGATCAAGCCAGTTATCACATGATGGTCAGCCAGAAGGGGGATCTGACCAGATTTGTTCCTGATGAAAGTCGTGCGTACGGTGCCGGCTATTCAAGGTTCGGTGACTTCACAGTTCACAGTAAATCACCGAATAATTTCTCAGTCAATAATGTTGCGCTACATATCAGTCTTGAAACTCCTCCAGATGGCCGTGGTGATGTATCGAGCCATTCTGGCTACACAGGTGAGCAATACAACACGCTCGCCAAGCAGGTTCTTCTGTGGCAAGCTAAGTATGGTATTCCTATATTTAGGGTAACAACACACGCGAGTGTAGATCGAAGTCACAGCAGATATGACCCACGGACATTTCGTTGGGATTTATTTGACGTCTACCACCGTAAACATGCGGCCACATGCGGGCTAGTAAACCTTACTCTTACTTAGATCAATGTCAAACCAGGTAACCATACACGAAGAGAAGCACGCTTCAATTGCTTACCTGCTCTGGGGCCTTGGGTTCGTGGGCATCTGTGGTCTGCATCGCATGTACCTCGGTCAATATCAATTGGGTACAGCAATGCTATTGACCTTCGGTCTTTGTGGGGTTGGGCAGCTCGTCGATGTAGTAGTGTTACCGCAAGCAGTTAGAGAAGCAAACGGCAAAGATGAAAACAGTTACAAGGCCTCGGCTGCACACAGCGCCGAACCCGTTCCGATTCGGGTTCCACTGCCTGAAGAGGATTTGGATGAGCTAGACCTTGAACAGGTATCGATCGAGGAAACGATGAAAAAGCTAAGGGATTAAAGAAAGCTCCTCAGCTCTGATGCACAACTGGTTTAACCAACTCTCCCAGAGGTCAGGAGTGCATAAAAATCACCGGATCTGGTGACTGTCGCTAACTCAGTAATTGAAAGGAGCTTGTCACCTGAGCCACGATAGAGTTTGTTTCGTTCAACACAGCGCCTGATTGTACGAGCAGGATCGGCAGCGTTCGGCAATAGGTTGGGTATTAAATATGTCTCATTCAGATAGGGAATTGCAATAAACTCAGATTGTGACCTCTGATCGTATTGATCCTGATTGCCATCTATCGAGAAACGCAGCCCATCTTCCTTTCCTTGCCGTGATTCAAATGTTTCAGTAACAAAATAGTGGGGAAAGGCCTTGATAAGCTCGTAGTCTGAAGTTGCTACGGCTAGTTTGATCAGGTCGGTATCTAAAGCCGGGCGTGATTTTCGGACTGGATCGATAACTGGCTGTGATAGTCTAGGAGTCTGTGCAGTCTGCGGTTTAGTAAAGCTTACTGAAGGCTGAGACTTTTGACTAATAGCCGTTAATTCTGTTTCAAGGGTATCAAGTCGAGCCGCTAATAAGTCAATCTTGCTAATAAGAGGGAGCAGCTGTCTATTGATTTCTGATGAGCTTTCAAGTGAAGGACTGGAGATCTGATTAAAGCCTTGGTTTTGGAAACCAGCCGGCACGCTTAGTTGACGCTGAGATGGCCTCTGATTGGACTTACTCGGAAAAACAAGTCTAACGATATACTTGCCCCCTATGACAACCAACAGAAGCACCGCGAGTGCAGTAAATGGAACAATATTGTCAGTAATTGCCCCAGCAGCTCGCTCGAATACTCCGGTAGCCCCTTCTTGAGGTTTAGGAGGGGGATCAGGTAGATTTCCAGGAGGTTGGTTAAAATCCTTTAGTTGATCGCTATTAGCAATAAGCTTAGCCAAATCTCTATCTTCAAATGTTACATTGAGATCACATTGCGGAAACGGAGGATCACCGATACAATCAGCTTTAGATGGGTAATAGAAATTGGCTTTGACTGGATCTTGGGGAACGCGAATATCAAGATAGAGCTCTCCTGTCCTCTGTTTGCTTGTAACACCTGGACCAGGTTTTGTACAGCTGATAGACTCATTACAGGCAGTATACCGCTGGCCAGCTCTGAGGGTGAAATTCTCGATAGGTTTCTCGGAGAAAGTCATTGTTTAATAATGAGGAAAATGGCTGGAGACCAAGGGATTATGACCTAGACCACTGCTTCGCAAGCACTCTGAGAAGTGCCTTGTGAGCGACAATAAAACCAGGATCAGGTTCGTAGCTCTGCCTTGACCCATCGCCTGTTGATCGTCGATTGTTGAGCAGCTGTTTGACCTCATTCTCAAGTTCGAACTTAATCGCATCAAGGGCTTCTCCAGCATTCTTGGTTTGGATGGGACTGATAATATCTCTGGATCCACAAGCTCGAAGCGCCTGGTTGAATGCATCAATGAAATTGCCTATCTCAGTGAAGTCGTCAATTTCAATAGAGAGGATCTCTTGGCAGTCATCAGGAAGCTTAAGCTCATCCTCTGGTGCCTATCTCAGTGAAGTCGTCAATTTCAATAGAGAGGATTTCTTGGCAGTCATCAGGAAGCTTAAGCTCATCCTCCGGCTTGAATGTGATCGTCCCGACATCAGTACCAAATCTCATGCCGATCCCTGCGTAAGCCTCAGGCGCTGATGCTGACAAACCCTTTAACCTTGTGTTATCAACAATAAGTCCACCTGCGGCCTCCTGTTTTGGATTTTTAGAAAGGACGGTATCTTTTCTTCTTTGAGTATCGTACTGACCACCAGATGAAAGGATAAAAGAAAGCACTTTATTGATATCTGATGATTCTGAATACTGTCCATCTGGCTCAATCCAGTTAATGAATCGAGAGCCATTTCCGCCAAGATACACAGGCGTAGATTCTCGTTGGTTGAGATAGCGAAGAACGAGACCAATGTAGTAATAGAGACCACCGTAGGCGAATGCAAGAAGTCCTCTAAATCTTTGTATGGAATCAGTCTTCTCGGAATTACGGATTCTCTCTAGTACACTACTTCCGTTAAGTCTTAGGTAACTATCAAGGTAAGCATCAAAGTTCTCCCCACTTTCTTTGAGGTCAGTCAGCAAAGACTCTGACTTTTCATCGGAAAGCCCGAAGACCTCACCAATCCTGGATTGATTCCTACGTAGTGTGTTGTGGAAAATATCTCTACCAGCGAATGGGATTGAAAGCTGGTGAACCAGCGTCATATCCTTCCAAATACTTATGTCCGAAGTACCACCGCCCACATCTAGACAAGTGGAGTAGACCAGCTGCTCGCCAAGCTCATCAGCAAAGTATTGGGCAAATGCAATGCTTTCCGTCTGAAAGGCGGTGGAGGCTGTACCCTCAGTTCCAAGTTTGTGCCTGATATTACTGAGGCTTGCAGCCGCACGCAGAGCTCTATCCCATGCATTCTTATAACGACTTACTTCGGACTCGGAGAATGCCGTTGGGTACGATGCCTTCCAAGTGATTTCACTTACGTCACCTTTGGCCGCGTGCGCACTAACCATATTGATAAGAGAAGTCAAGAAAGCATCCAAGTATTTCGGCTTAGTCCATTTAATATCGCTGACAACAAAGTCACTCAGAGGCGGCTCATCAAGTGATGGGACGTAAATACGAGCTTTAGTGATGAAGTCTGGAGTTGTTTCTGTTTCACTTGCGCCTCTGACTGTCAATAGCGTTGCCATTGGCGGGTTAGACCCGTCTTGTGGTGCTGTCAGGACTGAAGGAACAAAGAAATCTTTGTTCCCGGAGAAGTTTTCAGAGGTCTCTGTAATGTTCAGGGTTAGCGTTGAAAGTTCTAAGCGTTCTCTCGCTCCTGCCTTTGATACGTGGAGGTTGGTGAATGAAGTTCCGAAGTCCACTCCAACGGTCCATTTCCCAGCTCTGCCAGAAGAGATTTGAGGAATCTGCACTGGAATGATTCCGAGGTGATCACCTCTCTTATCAATTAGTCTGAGTACATCTGGGTGCTTCGATGTCTGCCAGACTCTGTAGATTGTGCCTAGACCTCCATCTAATATTGAATCCTTAGAATCCCTAGTGGGCATCTCGACGGCAAATGCGTAGGAGGAGTTGGAGCGTTCCTTACTCTCTTGAACAGATAAATAGTATTTTGACCATCGACTCTCGTTTGGCAGGTTTGGCCATAGCGCGACATAGGGTAGCTGGCCTCGGAGTTCGTCTTCAGACTTAATAGGATAGTCCTTTGTGATGGCAAGACGTGTCGGCTGGTTATTGAGTCCGCTAATCTCAAGTTCCAACGAGACTCTTACGCCACTACCCTCTGGGGTAGCGACTTGAGACATCCTTAGGCGGCTGCGCAGATCAGTGCTTCCGAAGAACTCTGCTACATCGGGATTTATAGGTGGAATGACTGTTCGGGTTTCCCGATCCGGCTGAATTTCATCAATCCAACTACCAGTGAGGATCCCTGAGCCTCGGTACCAGCGAAGTCTAGGGAGAAAGAAATCGTCAGCACTCCAGAAGGTCCCCTTGGTATTAGTAGATGACGAACCTTCGGGTTGGAATGCAGCGAGCGTTGTCGCTCCTTCAACACAAATGTTGTGTGTGGGCTGATTCAAAACCTGGGGGACAATATCCTTGTCAACAAAATAGAGGGGCTTTTTGTGCGGCTTAAGCCCTTGTTGAACTTGCACATTTGAACTTCTCTGAATCGCTCCAGGATCGATCACCTGGGCCAACGAGTCCAGAGGCTTGGGATTCAGAGCTACTCCAAAGATTTGAACACTCGTTGCTATCGTTGGTGCTGTCGTAGCTGCTACACCCATCGTACCGAGATATTCATCGAGGATCATTCCAATCCGATTGCATAGATCCTGGTTAGGACTATTAGATATAAGAACAGACTGTTTAATATTCCCGAGCCACGATGCAAAAGCGGACTTTTCCTGTTGTCCAAGATGGTGCTTGGGGTCGCCGAATCGACAGATCGTCTTACCGCGTCCACCGGGACCAACGATTGGCACCTCCTCAATCCAAGGAATTAATCCCCCAAGTTGTGGCTGAATGAAGATTGTGGGCACCGCCAGGGTTGCTGGTGATGTAAAGCCCAAAGAACACCCATTCAGAGTAAACGTATAGATAGTCTCCCAAGGATTTGCACCTGTGCTCGAAAGGAGCACAGAATCCCTCGCTGCGGGTAATAGGCCTACTAGTGAGTCAGCGAAAGGATTAGACCTTGACAATTCAGATAATTTGACTTGCTTCGCCTGGATTGGTAAGTCCTTGACTTTTGCAAAAGCCAGTGCAGCTAGAAAACCAATGTATTCGTGGATTAGCTCCTGCCTGTTCGGATATTGGTCCGTAAGAAATACAGACTGAAACAGTAAAGCTCTAGCCCATGGACTGGGAATTGAATTGATGTTTGTTCTAACTGCCTGCTCATATTTCAGAGCTTGTGCAATTGTTCCAAAAATTGACTTTGAGCTTATGTTCCATTGGCCTTGGATCGGGCCAGGCGCCAATGTGTTACGGAGCTGGGGAAGAAGAGGGCGCATGTTTTTCGTTGTCAGATGATTTCGTACAGGTTGTTAATCAAGCCAATCACACCTTCAAGTCGATGTTTTTTGTCCGCAAGATTGTTCTTGAGTAGATCGATACTGTCTCGCCAATTCTCACGTTTCGCCAATGTCTGGCCTATGACAAGCTTTTCGAGGGATTCCGCATACTGCCTGCTCGCATCGGGTTCGAGCCCTTGATAGGCTTTAAACACATGATCTCTTATATCTGCTAGCTGTTCCCTGGCTGAACCTGACCAGCAGATCTCTTGAAACCACTGCATAAAGTCGACTGACCATTTGTCGAATGCAGCTATTTGCTTACTTTCAGCTTCGCTCTCCACATCGGGCCTGTTAGTACCGTCGTTTAATGCAAAGAAGCGGTCAAACCATGGAGCCCCCTTAGCAAAGGATTTCTTAGAGTCGAATCTTTGTGACTCTCTTAGTTCATTGTATAAGTTAAAATGCCACGCATAGCAGGTCCTAAGTGCTGAGCGAAGTGACGTCGAAGTGCCTTCACCGGGCAGATCTTCCCAGGTCATTACATTGTCATCAGAGACTGTTAGGTAAGCGCCATTGCCATACCCGACACCTGTCTCTGCACTCACTGCTGCAGCTGCAATCAACTCGATGCAACTTGACGGGTTGTTCTGTCTCGGGCCGCCAGTGGCAGGCTGGTCATAACGTTGCTTAGTACCATCACCAACAAGGTAGATACAGTTAAAGCTATCGCCTGCAAGTCTTGCTAGATATTGGAGAGCTGCATCTGTATTGAGGGTGAAGTTCTTTGCCTCTGCATAGATGTCTTCGTCATCTGGTATATCAAAGTCAAAGTAAGGTAACAACACTGACGCAGTGATTTCTACAGCGTCGCGTACACCTGCTAGTTGCCTTGATAGAAGTGTACCAAGCGTTGGCAGACCTGATGATCCCGTTCCACCAAATATACTGCCGAACAAGTGAATTCTTGGCTTATCACCGTTTGCACAGTCCGCTTGTATATCGTTTATCAGATCCGGCCAGGGTCCTTGACTGAATCCTGTAGCACTTATCCTGCTGACTACTGCAGAGCCAATTGAGGGCCGACCGCGGAAACCAACAGAAAGGTCAGCCTGTCTTTCTTCAGGTGAAACCAGACAGTCATAGAGTTCACCTAAACCGGCATCTACCGCTCTCATTCCCGCTTCGCGGTAGATGTCGCTTAGGGTCAGACGATCAGAGTAATTACCTAAAGGATTCCAGTAGCCATAATTTTTGATCGGCCCGCTGAAAAGACTTACGTTTGTCTCACGTAGTATGCCCCCAGCTTCCAGAGCGCATTGTACTGTTTCTCGTGCTGATTGCAGGTTGCCGTTTGATGCATCTGCGTCTACGACTAGTACTCCCAATCGAACCTCTTTACCATAGGCACCTGCACACTGAAGATGTACGGCTGACCTGATGCACTTGGCTCCTGTACCGCCAATACCAATCACATAGACTTTGTTCATTACCGCTTCTCCGAGATTGTGTTGAGTTCATAGCTAAATGGCGGTATGAACCTCAGTGTGCGCTGGCTAAGAAAGCAGCTTGGAAGCCAGAATAGCAACAATCCATTCACGAGAGTCAATGGAATCAAGAGTTCATAGGGGGGGGCATCAATGTCTATAACTCCAGTTTGGAAGTTTGGACTTGCCGTTGCCTGTATAGTAGTGAAATTTATGAACAACACCAATGAGACAATATTGCTACTTATGGCCATTCCAAGCAAGGTCAACCACAAGCCAAGAGTCTGCTTCGCCTCTAAGCAGTTCTTGCATTTTCTAATAAAAGTATAATAAATCCAAGCCAGCAGAAAACACAGATATAGAATTGAACTTAATGCACCCGAGGGCAAATATATTTGCTGTGACCACTTAATTGGATCTTTCAGACCGAGTGAGTAATTCTCTATCAGGAAGCTTGTGACCAGCATGATCCAAAAGATACCCATGGTGATCGCAAGACCACCCAAGACATACCTAGTCTTCATCTGCATAGACCTCCAAATCTAGCTCTAATATAGGAAGTTTTGATAGCCAAGTCAAGTCGATATTGCAAGACCATTACCTATTGACTCTCCATGGCCTATAAGTTTTCTAACCTTTTATTGCGGCACAAATACGGGCGGGGCTGTAGCGGTTTCCATATCTATTTTGTGCATACTGGTCTGTCTCGGTACGAATACTCCTGATGAGCGCCCTCGGTACGAATACTCCTGATGAGCGCCAACAGCCGTTGTGTCTTGGACCCGTCAGCTGCCGTACCAGATGTATTCCAGTTCTCCCATCTTACTTGATCTAGACTTGCTTCATCCGTACTTACATCCAAGAATGAAATAGTATTAGCCAGTAGAGTGATATCTGTGCTAATACCCATTCCAGCCTGATTGATTGTCCCGTTCACAACAGCCGTGCCACTGGCTGAAAAGTATTCATTGCCCCTGATCTCGTTGCGCCCCCAACCTATGATTGGAGAAGTGAAAAGACTCATGTTGATCTTCTGTGTTGTACAGCGCCGTGATCTCAGTGCTTGAACCCACCTAGAGGATGGGTTTTGTACCCTAAGTTTTCCAGATAGGCCTTGGCTAAGAGTGAAGACCGGTGACACACAATTCTGCGGCAATAAAGTTGTCTTTGTAGAGTCAATAAACGAAGTCTTTCCACTATTGGGATTCGATGCAAACCGAGAGATCTGTATGTCCTCTCCCATGGTTCTTCCCTTGACTAGGCGACTGACGATCTGTTCAATTTTATCGGTTGGACCTACTGCAACGACATAGAAAGGTCTTAACCCGGTGTAGCGGAAAGACTTAAAGTTTCCTTGAACTGCTGGAAATACACCACCATCGAACTGGCTCCTGATTCCCACTATCACTAATTGATTTGCGCGCTCCTTGCCTCTCTGCCATGGAAAAATTCCTTTCACTCCGCTTTCTATTTCTAATTTTGGCTTGATCGCAGAGAGTAATTGGTTTATGGAGGCATTGTCGGGTTCTAAGTCGCTAATCAATATGTCAACACTATCAGGATCTTTTCCCGCAAACGTCTCTATAGAGCTACTTACTCTTGGCCACTTCGCTGGTATCTCATCGAAGAAGTCTACTCTTCTTGCCGCCAGCAGCGACGACTTGTCACGTCTCGGTTTTGCCTGACCGGCCTCTCTTCCAATTCTCCAGACAGTTGTTGAGCTCGAAGCATATCCAAGTGCGGAACTCACTCCAACCGTTGTATCCAGCTCCTCCAATACCCTTTGAAAAGCAGATTCGCCAATCACGGCAAAACCTTTCATTGACCCACTTCCATCAATGGCAACATTGATTGTTCCCTTACCGCCACTCTCCCCGCCGACAGCCGAAGAGTTAAACCCAGGACACTTTATTTCGCTTGTGCAGCCTAGTAAGAGGATGCACAGACCAAAAGAAGTCGCGTAACTTGCTTTCATTCGAGGCTCTCCATTTATCTCTCACACACAAGCAATCCCTTGGCAAGGATCTCCCATCGTGCACCACGTTGTAGTGCTTGGAGTCTTACTGGCTGATCAATAATCGCTGATGTCCATGTAGCTTCTGAATCCTTACCGCTGCCGGATAAGTCGAATACATCTTTCAATAGCGGCATTCGCAAGTACCGATCATATGACATATTCTCGATGTAAGCCCACTCAGTTCCATTTGTAAGCCTGATCACTCGGAGATATCCTGTTGTGCTTCTTCTTAGCCTAAGAGTTTCCACCTCAAGGTCATGTTTCTCAAGCTCTGCTTGGACCGAAAAGGGTCTAAGCCACTTTGGGTGCTGAGCGATCAACGCGCCGATTTCTGCCTCTTCCGCATCAAGCTCAAGGGTTCTATTCACAACTTGACTATTCTCGCTATTGCCAACACTAAACACTGGTACGCCGTCGATCTTGGCTCCTGATTTCTTCAGCTCTAACCCTTCAACACGTGTCATTAACTCATCAACCGTCTCCTGTGTTGCTTGCAGCTTATCTCTGACATAAACCAGGGCGTCGGCAACCTCCTTGATATTCCTGATATTGGATCTGATGATCTCCTTCAGTTTTGCTAGATCTTCAGCCATAAGATGGTCTACGCATTTATAGTATGCACCATGGCTATGTACCTTGGCAAATTTCGTTTCACCAATCGATATTAAACTCTACAAATTGGCGTTTCTCGGCTATGCTAGGCCTTAAGAGCTTGATGGCCCTCATGCGACGAGTCCTACCACTCATCCTTTTTAGCGTTTCATTCTTGGGTGTTGCCTGCAGTCGTCAGCTATACGAGAGATTACCCCGCAATACGGTAGTCCGCCCCCCTTGGTACTCTAGTTTGCCTTCTTTCCCCAATAGCTTTGGCTTTAAGAACCTAGGAACTGGTTACTCACCAAGCACTTTGTATCTCAGTGACAACGTGGCTGATGGTGGGGACGTTATCTCAGTCGCTCTCAACGGACAGATTGTTCTGAGTAATTTCCGTATCCGTACGCCGGACAATTCACCACCTCAACCAGTAACCCTTGCGCTTAAGCCCGGACCTAACCGGGTGGACATTGCCTGTATTCTTGATCCTGATGACTACGGCTGTACCCTCCAAGCAGAGATTTCAACCAGTACTGCTGGCAAAGGTATAACAACCCTCAATGAGAATTCTATTCCGCAGGGTGAGTTTGCAAGTTTCCATATTGAATTCAAGCCTGCCCAGTGAAAAAGTTATCCGCGCTCCCCTCACGAACAGGACTGTTTCAACAGAAGTCAGCAGTTGACTGCACTGGCTCTTCTAATCCGCTATTGCCAGTCTTGGCGGCATTTATTTTCTTTCTGCTTTTTGTCGGTGTCTCTCTCTGGTTTATTGCCAGATCTCGGAACGCCGGGACTAGTCATCAGAATAGTATTTCATCCGGATTTCCAGCGGCTCCACCCATCTCCGGTGGCCCCAATTCTCCTCCCAGCACTGGTGCTCTCAGTCCAGGGTTTCCTTCCCCGGCTGGCGGAGCCCCTCCGGCTTCGTCTTCTTCGACATCGCCCTTTTCTTCTCGCTCCGCATTTGGTAGCCCCACTCAACTCGATGCGGCTTCAGCCAGACAGCTCGTTGAGTCATGGCTGCAATACAAGAAGACAATCTTTTCCCCCCCATACGACATCAGCAGGCTCGAGCAATATGTCGTGAATCCAAGTATACTGCATTCTGATCTAACCAAACCCGGTGGGTCAGTTGACTGGTTACGCTCCCGCAATTACTCCTACTTCTACAGAGATCTTAGCATTTTGGAAGTATCTGACTTTCGTCAGTTCCCGGATCGCGCTCACCTAACAGTGAAGGTCCTTGAGGATCTTGAGCTTCGTACGCCTTCAGGTGTTGACCGAAGCAAGTCTGGACGAAAAACCCAGTCTTGGGTTTACGAAATCAAGCTTCACAATGGAAAATGGCTTCTCTACGATTACAGAAAAGATATCTAATTTACTTTGTCGTGATGACATATCTT
>Ga0194133_10007939_pt1 | contig 12544 bp, 8 predicted proteins | sample TA2KigOf40mmetaG_FD_155448 | JGI IMG/M metagenome (GOLD analysis project Ga0194133, IMG submission 155448) | Freshwater microbial communities from Lake Tanganyika, Tanzania - TA2015055 Kigoma Offshore 40m | ecosystem: Environmental > Aquatic > Freshwater > Lake | place: Tanzania: Lake Tanganyika...
CATCATGTTTTAGAGTTGTGTAACAATTGTTCTCAAATAGAAATATGTTTTTTCAGCAGGCAGTTTCATGATTTGCTTTAATCAGTGTCTTAATAGTTTCTTCAATAAGACAATTCATAGGATTCGGCTGGATGTTTAGAAAACAAAGCATGCTGAGCATTTTAATGCCTGATTTTGCCTGATCTGCTTTTTTTAAAAGTAGCTCGCTGTAACCTTCATTGGTAAGTGCAAACTTTGCTCAAGCTTTTTGCATTTGATATGGTTAAATTCCTTTAACTCAAAGTTAGCTAGATGAAATTTTCACCTGTTGAAGTTACTTTAACATCTTCAAGCGGTGGGCCATTTCATTGAAAGGTAGCTGAAAAACATCTTGAGTTTATTTTCAAGTATCTCAACAACATTGCATTTTCTATTGTTAGTATTTTATTTGCTTTAACATGTTTTAAGTCCAGCATGAGTGGCTTAAATGAATGTCTTTTGTATTCCCTATTATGTATCTTGTGAAATTTTACTCCATGACAAAATTCTTTTTTGCCTTTTATTGTAAAATGCCAAACTACCTTTATTGTGTCAATAAAATTAAATATCCAAGGCCTGGAAGTTTGAATGTTTCAACAATAATATAAACCAGCTCCCTATTGAATAATTTGTTTTTTTAACACCCAAGGGAAGACTAATAGCTTTATTGAAATAGGATTGTAAACATATGGAAAGACTCCAAAGGTTACTTATTTAAACTTTAGTTCATTCTCTTTGTCTAGGAAAAACAAGTATCAATTATGAATTCTCAATGTTTTAAAATTTCTTTGCACAATATATATGTTTGCTTCCTTTGCAATTTACTCCAAAAAAAATCTAATAATTGTTAAATAAGGCTCTTAATAGTTTCCACTGTCTTTGCTTCCAAAACAAATTTTTCATGTGGTTAAAATAACTTTTTAAACTACAATAGTTTTGTTTCCAGTGCCACCGCCATATGCTCCACCACCACCTCCATCCACAGACAACTCCACAAATGAAATAAGCTGGAAAGGCAACAAGCTCTTCAGTTCAAAGAAAGCTGCAAAAGTTTAAGGATGCTGTTCAATGGGAAGCATCTTGTCTATTCTTTGCTGCGCTGATGACTTTTCCCAACACACATTGAATCACTTACAACTACTATATGAGTGCCATTCTCAGCTTTAACACAATCTAACTCTTTCTTTGATTTGCAAACTCATAGGAAAAGGATAAAATATTTGTTATTTTGATTGTAGATGGCAAGCAAGTGATTTATTCCTACTTATTTTTCAACTTAAAGTCCAGACATATTAAAAATGAAAGTGATTCAAAAATGTGATTTCTCCCTCTGAAAAAGATTATAATGGCAAATTCCTTAATTGGCATTAAAAAAAGGCAAGCAAAAAATTGTTCTTCTTTTGCTTCTACTTGTATTTAAAGGAAGTTATTTAAAGCATCATCAAGAATAACTAAGTCAGCTATTTTCACAACAAATTTCATCCCCCAAAAGTTAATATAATTGTTTAGACCATTGAAGTAAACGTGTTCAATTGTAAAAATTAAATTAGAAATGTTACTTCGGATTGAGTGATCCAAAACAACTATATTTTTAAAGCCCTGAATTATTTAACACGCCATGAAAAATAGTAAGTTTGAAAATTGTAATTTAATGATGCATTTTAGATGATTTTTTCCACCCCTACATTTCTCATATTCCCCCAAGTTTCAAATTCAAAAGGATGTGTTATTGGCTTCTTTCTGTACATGCAGTGCCATAAGAGATTATAGATGGATGAGTGAGATATTTAATCAAATAATTCACTTATGGCTGATGCTGCCAAGTTGTTGGTGCTGTCCCTGGTTGCTTTGTCTCACCATTCGCCTTTTCATTAGTTTAAATCAAACAAACAACCTATTTTTGATCTCTCAATGAACCATTTTTCTCTACAAGATCTGAAGTTTGTTTGATTTGCTAACCTCAAACACCCAAGCAGCTTTGTTTTTTTGTTGGTATGAGTGATTGTGGACCCAAACTTGACAATACCTGATACTGTTATATGGAAATGGATTGTGTTTGAATGAATCATCAAAAAATAATATTTGATATATTAGAAAAGTCAATTTCCCTGTGCAGTCAAAAATGTTAGTCTCTAGTGTTTTTTCTTGAAATAAGTTATAAAAGAGAATCTACTAAATATTAAGAGAACAAATATGATTCTAAAACTAACACATTACTGTTCTGTAATCCCAAGCTAAAATACATCTGCTTTTGAAGTTCTTTCATTTGTATCTCCAATTGTGGAAAGTTTGTTTCAACTAAGTGTTGAATTTCCCAGAAAATTACTTATTGAGCAAGTAATGGGTATTTTAGGTTGTCTAGATGGTGAAAACTGCATGATCAAGTCTGGACCATTCAGGATGGACTTCATCAGGTTTGAGTCCATAGAATTGGGGTGAGGCTTGTTAATTGTCTAGATTGATTAGACTCTAACAAGTGTTCTGCAGGTTGATATAATCTCAAGCAGTCAGGCTTTTCATAAAAATATCTGTTCATCAATGAACAGTTGAGTGTTGATTCTTGATTGTAAAAGGATAGGATATATTTTGCTTGCTCATCCTGCAAGATTGCACTTTTTATGGCACCTCACTTGTTGATGGATCTGAGACATAAGTTATCTATATTGAATTGAAAAAACTTTAAGTCCTGCTAAGATCTAGTTACAGTTCAGAGTCAATCCAGACAAACTTTAATTGGTTGGTAACATCCAGGTAAAATCTTTAAATTAATTAAGTAGACGGGTATTTTTTGCGCAAGAAAAAATACCTAACAGCCAGCTTGCAAAGATACAATGCATAGCTTATTCAAATTAAAATCTAGAGAAAAATTTATAAAACAACATTTTCAGCTTAATGTTTGAATAAAAAAATTTATTGTATAAACTTTTCTTTAACTCATAAATTGTAGGAGCTATTTAAGACGTAAGTTAATTGCCATTTTTTGTTGTTTTTTAACGGCGCCACTGGTTCATTCAGAGACCAGAGCAGCCTTTTAATTACCTCAACTTCTAGACATCATATCAAAAAACTTTCAAAACATAAAAGATGTGCAATAAAATTCTCCTCCCAAAAATCCAAAAATATGCTCGATAGCACATATGGTTAAAGAGTTCTTAATAGTACATCACCTGATGAAAATTTCTGGAAAAAAAATATGAGAAGTTGGAGAGACAAAATTCCTCTTTCCAAAAACCTAAAAATATTCCATTGAGCACAAAAAATGAGGGAAGAGTTGTAATTCAAAGTTTACACCTCTGAGCCCCATAGAGAAAAAAGTACCGTCAAAAAATGACAAAAAAAATGTCACAGACAGACAGACATCTGCTAAAAACTGCTAACCCAATGAAATTTCTAAACTCAACACTTCGCTCGCTCGCTGGCGATTAATTGTTTACTGTACTTGGTATATCTATATTCAAAGAATTGTTGGACAAAGTCATCAAGTTAAATTGAAGCACATTTTCCAGAAAGTTGTTCACTGAAAAATTGTAGGCTTTCATCATTCTTATCAACTGTAGTAAATTTTGATTTGAATCATCCTGTTTATAACCTTCAGTGAAATGAATGTAATCTTTTTTGGATCTGATAAAACAAGCTTGAAGCACTTTTGTGTTTCCATTCAACGAACCTTGCATCAATAATGTACCCAACAATTATAAATCTGAGGAATTAGAAAGTCTTCTAGATACTTTAGAGATTTCTTGCTCGGTGTAGAGTTACCAAGAGATTAATTTTAGGATTAGTCGTTGCCAAGATAACTTACAAATTACTTTCTCATAAAATTATCCATCTTTTGTTGAGAACTTCACTTGCTTTACCTGCAAAAATACTATGTTGAATTACCAGCTTTTTCCTACCTATAAGAGCAAGAGGTATAAGTATGATAAAAAGTAGATTTGAGTGACTATAATTAATGGAAAACAAAGCTGGAGTATCAAGTTGTTGGCCTATTTTTTGATCTATAAAAGTTATCAAAGTAAAGTGTCATGAATCCATAAAGAACTTTGATTTCAGAACAGAATAATCCAAAGGACCTCATAGCAGACAATCACAAGTATCTAAAATATGATTTACTTTAAGCAAATACATTAATATCCCCTACAGTGGATGAACTATTCCAATGCTAAGTTGGCTATGTTATTGACGCTCATGGAACAAGGTCCTCCTATGTCTCAAAAAATTAAAAACTCACGTTATGAAAATGACAGGAATCTAAATGTGGCATCTGTGTGGGATACCTCGAGGCTCAAAATTGGGAGACACTCCTTAGTGAACAGACTCAGATGTTTAAAGGCAGTCTAGTTTAAATGGGCAAGAGGAATAAATGACCATGTGTTGAGAATTGAACTAAAACAAACATTTTTTTGACCGTAAATGTCTATTTGTCTCGTATGCAAAAGTTTTTTGACTCATTTTGTAAAACTTTTGACATGCATTTTAAAGTATTTTATGTTGGTTTTTCCAAGACTTAAAATGGCTCAGAACTAATTTGTTTGTTCTGGGCCCTTACAGCTCTTAATAAGAATTGTGACTTTTCTATTGTATTCAATGGAGCGATGAATAAATTCAAATTCAAATGTGAAGTAAAATCTCACTAAAAATTTTTCTTGCATCTTTTACTAGTCCAGCCTCAAGCTGTATTGAGTCAATACCTGTCAAGCAGAAACAGCTTCACACAAATCATAAAGTCAGATATACAGTTGCACATAACAATTTAGAAAAATACTAAGTCAGAGTTGAAGATGGTTTCACTCTAAATCAAACATGGATATTATTTCTGTAAGGGTAAAACTAGAAATGGGCCCTGACCCGATCCGAGCTTACTTTTGACCCACAGTAAATAAGAGGCCGACCCGCCCTTGACCCGGGTACTATTTGACCCAACACTAAGAGATTTTTTTGATCCGCAGGGGGAAAAATTTAAAAATTTGATGTTTTTAGGGGAAATTTTCCAAAATCAACCCCAAACCATTAATGGCTGACCCGACCTGGGTCAAAAAAATTTGACCCGGACCCATCACTAGGTAAAACATCTGTTGTCAAGCAGAACTTAGCATTGGAGAGAGAAGGTCAAGTTGGAGGGGCAACTTAGAAAGATAAATTTGTTTCAGGTAACCAAGATCATGTAGTTATTTCAATGCGCTTTTGAAAGTCTAAATCCTAAATCAAATAAGCATTCAATGAGAAATGATTGAGTTGGAACTTGTTTCGTCTTATTGCCTTTTTTAACAGCTAGGAAAAAATCCTCTCCAAAGGTTGCCAAGGATACCCTGATATTTTTTATCAAAGATTAACAATCCATCTCCTTTCCTAAGACCACTTGAATTCAAAAATGTTTAAAAAAAGAACAGCCTCTTTTAGTGCAGCTGATTTATTGAGGATGTACCCAAAAATTTTCTGTGAAAAATGAAAAGTTTGAAAAGATTTTCTCCCAAACAGCTCCTTAGGATCACATCTATCCAGATACTTTCTTGCTTTCTTGGTCTTCCTTCTCTGCATAATATAGACAAGAGGAAAAACCTGAATGAAGTGTATAGAGCTGAAGCAAAATAAGTTAGGAGAGAGAGACTCTAGCAAGCAGGCCAGCTCGGTTGCATTCTTAGCTTGTTAGTTAGTGCTTTAGCTCCATCCAACAAGCCACAGTGCGTACAGATTGCGTAAGTTCTCCACTTTTTGTATGTTTTTTTTCCTTGCAATTGTGCATGTGGTATGCCGACAAAGGTCAGATATGTTCACTACAAAAAAATCTAAAATGGTGAAGTTTTTCCAAGTCTAAAAATTGTCAAATGGATTTAGGGGTGGAGGGTGTTAAAATCTTCCCTGCCAGTCAAGATGACATGATTTTGCCTTGAGGTGAGATAGTTTTTTTTCTCCTCTCTTTGACACCTCTGATAAGAGGAGCAAGGAGAGGGGCAATGAGATAAGACATAAAAAGTTTACATTTATTTCTCTTGAAGTCTCTCACTCTGAGGTGGTGTCAGTCAAACAAAATCCATCAGGAAGTGTAATGGGTACTCCAACATCTACAAAAACTGTTAGGAAGTATCAGAGGAAGCCACCTTATCCACCCAATGAAGATCCAACACTACCATGCTACCTTCAGACATGTTTTGTGTGTAAAGAAGAAGCAAAGCAGGGTGATCAGGTAGGAAATGACCAAAATTACAACACTTTTAGAAGAAATCTTTTTTTTGTTATTCATACATTGAGTGTGCCATTCAAAGTCTTAACAAGGTGGCCTTGTTTAAAAAAATGGAAAAATAAATTAGCTACCATCAATGTGGAGATTGTCTCTTATTTCCTACTTGTGGTATATGCTGCTGGCCCTTGCGGTCAGACCTGCACAATTTTTATATTGTTATAAAGTTTGATTTGATGACTGGTCCTTTAATTCACACTTTAGTGGTGACTTTGTCATGGATGAATAATTGTTGTTACCTCTAATAGGCAAATTATAAAGTTGTCTTATTTGTACTTAGTAATATTTTAATGACTACCATGAACAAGTTTTTCATGAATAAATACAGCCAAAGATATATAGTTTTGTTTGTCAATAAAGTTTACACCTCAAAATTTTTTTGGCATGTTTCTGCATAATCTCAAATTCTTTGTACAAATCACTTTTGAATTGAATTCACCAAAAAAAATCTATTTTGAAAATTTTCACATTTGTAACCTTCTGGTGTTTAGCCATTTGTGTTTGTGAAACGCAAAGAACATGTGAAATAAAATGCAATCAATTCAAATTTACTTTTTGAACTACAAGTCGTTTTGGCTCATGGCTTTGACAACTGGCTGTGGATTGGGGAGACAGGGGTTCGGTCAGGGCAAATCTTTGACACCAGGATTTGGATAAAAGTAATCATCTAACACTATGGTTACCACAATCAGGGTTGATGACTGTGCAGATCACATGAACAAAAGACCTGATTTAATTATTAAAAACACATCAGAGAAAACAATTACCAAAATTTTGCCAGGGAGAGTTCAGATGACCATAGAGACGGCCCCTGGCCCAACCCGACCCGAGCATACTTTTGGCCCGCAGTAAATAAGAGGCCGCCCTGTCTTAGACCCGGATACTTTTTGACTTGGCCCGAAGAGATTTTTTGACCCGAAGGGTAAAAATTGAAAAATTTGGGATTTTTAGGTGAAATTTTCCAAACCCAATCCAAACCCAACCCCAAACCAAAGATGGCTGACCCGCCTGTCAATCAATCAAAAATATTTTGGCTGGCTTCACATGATTTTTCACAGAGCCTAATCTATTTACCAAATAGAGACACTTTGTGATTTCACTGTTTTCAAGAATGACAAAAAACTATTCCATTGTTTTGATTTTGTGACAGGAGAAATCTGTCCATTTCGTAAGGGAAACTATTTTTAGAAGTTTGATTTATAACTTGCTTCAAGATGATTACCTTTATTCTGATAAGATACCCAAAACAGATCGACGGAATAAATAATAGATTAAAACTTGTTTTACAAACATGTTTGAAGTGTGTTGGAAACAAGTAGACAACTCCACAGAAAAATGAAAAATAAAATTATCATTTTCAACTATATCAAGAAACTTGTGAGTGAAAAGTTACCCAACAATATTCTGGGGTTTGCTATGAGTAGTTTGTTCAAAATGGCATGGACTCTTCTTCTTCAGCTAGTGGTGATCCGCAGACCCTGGCAAGTGCAATTCAGATTTCTCACTTGAGTTCTTGTTGCAGAAGGGGAACAGCCGAAACTTAACCGGGGTCGCAGTGGCCGAGTGGTCATGGCATCAGGCTGTGGGTCCGGGGTTCGAATCCTGCCAGGTACAGTCGAGGGTTCAAACCCTGGTGGCTCCAGGCAACCTTTGACCCCAGGTTGCCAAAAAAGAACAAGTGATTCCCAGCCAAAAACAGTGTGCCTTTCATGAAAAAAATTTGCAAGGAGCACTTTAAAAGATTAAAAAAACACCACAAAGTTGGAGAAAAGTCCCTCCCAAATCATCCAAAAAAGACAAATATTGGATGGTGAGACCCTGAAACGTGCAACCCGGTCGTATGCGGAAAGGGCACTACCACTTGATCTTATTTTTGAGATTTTTCTCACAGTCATCAACTATAACAATACTTTTAATACAAAAAAAGTATGAAATACTTGAATACAAATGAAATTTCAAAGTAATGTTTCCAATTTTAATGATTGTGGGAAATTTTGAGTAATACTTTCTGTGGCCATGCAGAATAGAACCTTTGAGGTAAGGCTTAATTAACTTGAACACCATTCCTGGTTAGAAGGAAAAAGATATCACAAAAAAAACTTTTTTATTGATTTGCTGAGTGAATAAGGAATATTGATGATGATAGTTAAAGGTCTTAGAATAATCAGTTTCTCAAAAAAAGCAGTCATACTTTCGAAAAATTGAGACTGGAAATATTGATCAGGACCTGCTGCAATCAATAAAATTAAGAATTATGTAAAAAACATTTCATTTCTGAAACTCATGATTTGATTGGTGGGTCAACTCACAAAATGGTCTTAAACATATTGAACAGGTTTAATGTACCTATGTCCCCTTGTCACCCCCCGAACCGCCAGACCAAGCTCAGGGAAGGTTCTTAACACAAGCGTAGCCCCGCCTACCCTATCCATGGACCCCAGGGTACACCAAACTCCAAAACCCAAATGGGTCATGGGAGAGAAAAACTTTGTGTAACATAAAATGTCCAGATGGGTACCCTTATACTATTTAATTAATTTCCCTGGCAGCGCCGGGGCCCGGTTGGCTAGTACTTAATAAATCAAATATGTCAAAATGATTAAAACTGCATCTATTTGATAAATTTCAATCATGTTTCACTTAGATTATTCTGATCAATCTTCAATCCAGCAACATTTATAAGTCTCAAATCACTGTACCTACTTATCAGTTTTGAAAGAAAGTCACTGAACTTTTTACCATCTTGAGAGTTCTTAATTTGCTCGACATTTTGTCTTTAACACCTGCATGTCAAATTTGCAAAGGAAAGCAAAAAAAATTATGAAATATTTTTTGTCGTTGAAACAATTTGAAACTCAAATATCTCAAAAATCTTTCTAAGTCGCCATCTGTAAGTGTAAAATATAATGTTGGCTTTTAAAAGGGTTGATAACAATTATTTTAAGAATATTCAGTGCACTTTGAACAAAGACTGGTTTAACACATAAAAATTAACTAGTCAAAAAATGGCAGGTGAGTTTTCCATAATTCTTTCAATAAAACATTTTGATTTAAGCACTTTTATTTACAGCTTTACTTGACTTCACAAAAATAAAAAAGCAGAGAAATTTAAAATATGAAGTATTGAGATGGGGTTACCCTAATGAAATAAGTTTCACAGAATTATGCTCAAATCTGATTTTGGTTCTAGTGAAATTAAAATGCAGTAATTTGCATGCAGAAATGTTAAACAACTTTTACACTGCAGAAACCTGCACAAACCCACTGGCTTCTGCAGCATAAAAATGGTTACGAAAAGTGCGTTGATGGTTTTCGTGATGTTATGCATATTCACCATAACATTTATTTATAGAATTCTCTAAGAAGGTCCTAATCCTGGGCAGACTTTTTTCTTTTCAGCATAAAGTCACAATTTTTTTTCACTGGGGTAGATATATGTCATACCAAAAATTAAAGTTACTAACAATGGTCAAGATAATTCTCAATTTGATAATCAAATCATCCTTTTAATTTAAATTTTCTCAGAAAAAAATCCTCAAGGGATATCTTTGATCCTGTAATTTTTTGATGTTTGATGTTCGAATGAAAGTTGAAAAAGAAGTTTAAATACCACTTGAAGTAATGGATTAAACTTTGAAGGCTTTTTTTGAGAACAAATTTCATCATGCAAATGAAAAAGCTTTTTTCCTCAATTGAATAAATGGAGAATAATCTCCTTTCATGGATGGAACTTTGGAATTTTTTTTTCAAATTTAGAGAGTGATTATTCAATCCCACATTTGATTTAGGATTTGCTCAATGCACGCGTACCTTTGGTTTTGATCTTTCATTACCAAAAAAAATCTACCATCATCTAAACATGTTCATTCAAATATGCTTCTATTTTTTATGCTACCCTTTTCAAACTGTTCTCAGTACTATAAAGAGGCTCACACTCTACAAATAAATAGTTCTGTGTTGATTCTTTTCTTGATTGGGAAGGTCATCACTGGGTTTACTCGAACGCTTACTCTCTCACTCTTTGAAGTTCACCCCAAAGTTGCTCCAGAGCACCATATTGGTTACAGATCAATATCCTGAACTGATAGTTACAGTGCAGATTCTACACAAACAGACAAAGTTATGTTAAAGTGTGTCAGGTGAGTTAATAAGCTAGATTTGTATATATATGTATTTTATTCTTTGGGCTTCATCTTTCAATCAAACAAATATTCATTTAATTTGACTTTTTTAAAGCCGAGAGAGGGGCACCAGCTTCTGCTATGCAGATAACTGATACCCAAAGTCAGAACTTGATTCAATTTGAAGGGTAGTTAAAGTTTGTTTGAAAAATAGATTGCTAGCTTATTTTTACAAAACATCAAAGGATTGTATGATGACTGTAAATATGTGACATTTGCCTTAATTGGTACCTATTCAATCAAGAATGATTAGACTTATTTTAAAATATCTTTGACCAATACAATAATATATATTCACCTATTGTTTGCCATTCAAACTTACTCTGTCAATCTTTTCTTTTAAATTTCAGCACACCAATCACTATGGGGGAGTGGTTTGTCTCAGCTGCAGGGCATTCTTTAGAAGATCTCACAAGGTAATAAGAAATGCAAACTAATGATCTAATATCTATTGGTGAAACTGTTAGCTAACTCAATCTCTATTGAACCCAAGAAATAAGGCTTCTCTTCAAATTTAATTTGGAATTAGCTTTCCTGACAGAGGCACAAACCAAAGTCTCAGTGCCTGCAGAGCCTTTAAGATTGAATTAGGTGTGCAAGACCACTTTGAGAAGAGTTGCATTTACCTATTTTTTACCATGCATAAGTACCCAAAATGGGTCTTGACAACTGAGGAAAACCTTGTGAGCCTAAAATAATCTATCTTTCTTTATACCTGTTGAAATATTTTATCCTGACCAAGTCCACTCATGTTTTTATTGCAAAATGAAAAAAGTTGAAACAACTGGGGATCAATCCTGAGATGGGGTTCTCCTGACCTTTGAGAATTTTACATCTCCAAAGATCCTTTATGCAGAGAAAACTTCAAATGGCTTATTAAACCTGCATTTATATACATAAAACTCAGCTGCTCTTAGACTTCTTAAGTTTTACTGCATCAAAAATTTCTTTTATGCTTCCTATTAGTTTTAAAATATTCACTTTCGATACAATCATTTTCCATGGATTTTGCATTTTTCACATTACTTGTTAAACTGAGCTACTGATTTCATCTTCGTAATTTTTTTCATTTAAAATTGACTCAAAAGCCAGCTTTTTGTGAAAGTCTAAATGCATCAAAGATGAAAGTTCAAGATTTATCAAGCTCAATATAGTGTTCTCTCAAGGTGTTTAAATTTTTCTCATTTTTCAACTTTTGTCCTCTCTGTAAATTTTTTTATCAATAAAATAGTGGAAATTCCCTATAGATTTTGTTGTCAGCGTTGCTTAAGTTTTGCTCAATTTTGATGAAGATTTTTTTTATTAAACTTGAGATATAAACAAAGATTTTGGAAGTCTCTCAAACATACAGGAATTGTATGTAATTGACAGTAGTTTTGTAAAAAGCACACTTTAAGGTCATCCATCTTTTACTTTTCTTTTGAATTGGCAATTATCATTAGTTTACTACAGAGGTATAAAAGTTTCACATCAACAATTATAATTCAATACTTATCTGTCTTTTCGTTGGTTTAGCAAAACACCTTTAATAAAAATTCTGTGTAACCTTTTGTCACTGTGGCCAAGTGGTCAAAGGCACCTCCTGACTGAGAACTTAGATTTAAGGTTGTCGGTTCAATCCCAGGCCATGCCAACATTTTTTCTACCCCCAATTGCCAAAAAATCAATAAGGCATCCTCAGTCAGGGTGGTAGTAATCTGCAGTGTCCATTGACATAAATCTATTTTTATGATGGTACTATCTAGCATTAACATCTCCTGAGTCTATACTGTATTGCTCCAGATTACTATTACTCTTATCTGTCACCTAGGGCCTCACGGTGAGGGGATATGAGAAGTTGCCTTCTGGGAAACTTAAATTGCCTACCTTACCAAATGGCCTACTATGATATCAGCTACTGAGAAATCGCCTTCCTACTTGGTTGGGGGAGGAAGGGTATTGGGGAAGGGAGGGTATGGGCCTATGAGGGGAGGCCGTATATTGGGGGAGATAGGGTATGGGGGAAGTTAGGTTAATTGGAAGGAGGGAGGGAATGGGGGGTTGTTGGGTCAGGTTAGGTTTGTTTTAAAAAGCATGATATTCCTAAGGTTAGTTAGGGGGAATAGAG
>Ga0194133_10007941_pt1 | contig 12544 bp, 2 predicted proteins | sample TA2KigOf40mmetaG_FD_155448 | JGI IMG/M metagenome (GOLD analysis project Ga0194133, IMG submission 155448) | Freshwater microbial communities from Lake Tanganyika, Tanzania - TA2015055 Kigoma Offshore 40m | ecosystem: Environmental > Aquatic > Freshwater > Lake | place: Tanzania: Lake Tanganyika...
TTCATTTTCCTTCGGTTTCCTCTTAACCATAATAGCTTGGTGAAATCTGAAAGAGGACAATCTCATCTAAAGTTGCGGTCGTTCGAAGCTCTAAGCCCACAAGAAGAGGAACAATTTATTTTTTTTTGCTGCCAAAAAGTAGCGAAACAACATAAATTATCAACCAACATGGTAGAACAGCTACAACTATAGACAAAACGCTTCATTGGACATCACTATACCATATTTTTTCGACAAAACTTATACTTTTTCACATTCTATAGAGACTCTTAACAATGTTGTTACTTGGCAGCGAACAAGAGCTTACATCGTGTGACACTATCACAAATTGTATGTGTCAAAAAAAAAATTAAAAACATGTTTCCATAGGGTGTATGAGTCCTCATCCATTTCTCTTGACAGCTCAAAAAGTAAATTTTACTATCCAAGTCAAAGCTGTTTATGATGTTTGCTTGACAGAACAATCTAGGGCTTTTTTAGCAATTGAGAATATCCTTAGAAAATAACTCTAATGTTCATTTAAACTCTAGATTACTAATTGTCTTGTTCAATTTTGGCTGGAACCTTGTAGCGAGCCAAGTGCTTCGGGAGGAGTCAAACTGAAGTCGGAAACTGTGAGGCAGAGAGCAAAAATCCCAGTGAAGACCTTCCCAATCAAGAAAAGAATCAATACTGAACTGTTTATTGATGGGAAATAAGGGCTTTATATACAAAAGAAAAGGAGGGAATGGACAAGGAAAATGTTGGACCTCTCGGATGAGGGTGAGCCAAAGGTAGGAATGAAAATATGGCAGTCTGTTTGGAATGACTTACATTGCATGGAAGGAAAGACAAACAAACGGTAGCCTGTTTGAAAAGACTTTGAGCTTGCAAAAGTGAAATATATAGTATAGTGAAAAAGAGGGTCTTTAAGAAAATACTTCAGTACTTGTGTATTGAAGTTCAAGATTTGAGTCAGAAAGACCTTTTTTTAGGTACCTATTTCTGCTGCCCAATGCCATGACCATTAGGCTACGGTAATCTTTGGCGGGTACCCAGATTTGAATTTGCTTAAAGATTAACCGAGTGTGAGTTGGATTTGTATTTGTTTTTGAAACAGATCAAGAAGTGATTTTCATAAAAAGGTGGTTGGTTTTGACTATAATAAACAAATACTTTTGGTAAACATCTCGTTTCAAATTTTTAATCGTTTTTTATCAGTTCCTGTAGTAAATTTATAGCCTATATTGAAGTTTAACTGTAATAAAAACTACAAAAAGCTTAGTTTACTCCAAGGTTCCTAACTTGATAACAATTGCCTAAACCCAAGGTCCAATCCAATTGATAAAACTATCATGAATCAGTGAACTTGTTAAGTGCTTTTTATACATGTTTATGATTTTCTTAAATTAATCAAAATATAAGTTTTAAAAAATTTGCCTGTAACCATTTGATTTGGATTGCAAGGTTTTTATCTGGAAATATTTGGTTACTAAATGGGTAAAAACGTCACCTAGACAAGATTAGGCAACAGCAATCCAATAATTTGTTTTGAATATCAATACTAGTTAAAGAAAATATTACTTGCCAATTTTTCAAGGCCTGTTTTTTTTTAGAAAATGATGAAGATGTCTCAAGAAACTCATTCATTTTTTAAAATTCTCATTCTTTTTGGAAAGCAATTGTATCCAACTGAGAAAAATACGCCCAGTGATTGATTGACATCCAAAAAAATCAATCATTTTAAATCTTTGTCAAGGAAATAGTCTGCTTTTAAATCAACAAATTCTAATACATGCAGGTACTAGCTTAATAACTTAAGGATATATAATAGCGGCAAAAGGTACTATAAATATTTCATCCCATTTTTACAAGGATAGGATGGTCACTGCAATGTAAATCCCAGAAATGGTCCCCAAAAACTATATTGTAAAGATGGAAAGCAATATCTTGTCTTGAATTGCTCTTTTCATGCTTTGTTCTTGATCAACCATCTTCAGGTAATGCAGAATTTCATGAATTGTGTTTTAAGAATTAAGTAGACGGGTATTTTTTGTGCAAGAAAAAATACCTAACTGCCAGCTCGCAAAGATATAAATTAAGGCATAGCCAATTCAAATTAAAAGCTAGAGAAAAGTGTTTAAAACAACATTTTTAGTTTAATGTATGAACAAAAAATCTTATTTAATAAACTATTCTCTAACTCTAAAATTTTAGGAGCTATTACAGATGAAGTTGAAGGCCATTTTTCTCCATTTTAGCCATTTTTTGCTGCTTTTGCCATTTTAACCCAGCGCCGCAGGTCCATTCAGACGCCAGAGCAGCCTTTTAATTACCACAACTTCTAGACATAATATCAACAAACGTATACAACATAAAATATTCACAATGAAATTTTCTTTCCAAAAATTTAAAAATATGCTCAATAGCACTCAGGTTAAAGAGTTCTTAATAGCCCATCCCCTGATCAAAATTTTTGGGGAAAAAATGTGAAGTTGTAGAGAAAAAATTAACCTTTCCAAAAACCTAAAAATATTCTATCTAGCACAAAAACTCAGGGATGAGTAGTATTTCAAAGTTAACACCTCTGACCCCTATAGAGAAAAACGTCAACAAAAAACAACAAAAAATGTCACAGACAGATGAACGTTTGCTAAAAACTGCTAGCCTAATGAAAATTCTAAACTCGCCGCTCGCTTTGCAAAGGTATTCAGACAGAATTCAAGACAAAGATAGTTGTCAGTTTCAAAAGAGAGGTTTTTAGACCTTGTTACAAAATAACTATCTACATATACTATAATCAGAGTTGCTTTAGGCTCAATTATTTTGCTATTGTGAAGCAATTCCTCATACAGTTATTCTTAACAAAGTAACAAAGGATTCCAGAATAAACAATCCTCAATGCAGCCAAACACAGAAACAATAATAAAAGTCTGGATGAAACAAAACTATTTACTTCCCTCTCCATTGTGATGAATTTTACTTTCTTGACGTTAATGAAGCAAAGGAAGAATTCCTTTCTAAATTACATACAGATCCATAACTCTGGAAAATATTTCCGTCACGTCCACATCTGAAAATTTGTTTCGAAATGTCATCCAACCTCAAACTTTTGCCCTTTGATCGATTTTAGTTGTCGCTTATCTTTTTTTGACACTATATTTATGGAAAAAAAATTCTTTTTCAAAGAAGATGTTTTTATTCAGGCTTAGAACATTTATCATAATGCGCAAAGTCAAAGGCTATCCATTACGACCAGTGATAAATCTTTGCTTCAAATACTCTTAGTTGGTCGAAAGAAAATGCAAAAAAGAACATAAAACTTTATAACTAGTTGTGAGACAGATATTATCAAAGTGTCGACACGAAAAAAGTGTTGGCTTAGAAATTTTCCCAACTTTTTTTTGACTATTTTCGTTCTCAAGCATCAACTTGATTTTGATCTTCTTTTCATGTGACTTTTTCATCTAGTATACCTTTGGCAAGGTGATAACCTGATTAATTTTGAAAGTTGGAGAAGTGGGTGCAAAGTTTTAGCTTCTGCCAGGAAAAAGACTTTCGCCATTTTTCTCCCAATTTTCAACATTCTTCACGATTTGATGAAAGTTTCTGGTCCACCTATTCAGCGAAATTGATGAAATAATCACCTTGATTGATTTCTTCAGTTTCTAATTGATTATAGAATGAAAGTGGTCGTTAAGAGTTAACGACTTAGAAATGGAACTTTTGTTTGATAAGATTGTTACACTTTGACATTCGTCTTTGAAAAAACCTTCCCCTACGGTGAAGGTAAATATTAGCTCTTCATATTCTCATCAAGTAAATTTGTGATATACTTTTTGAGAGTAAGTAATAAAAGTTTTTTTTCTATTTTTGTATTTTAAAAAACAAACTTCAGTTGCAGGAAAATATCAAGGAAAAGTCAAAATTGATATACAAACGGTCATACCAAAGGAGATGGACTTCAAAGATTTTCTTGCTGCTGAACCAGCAATTAAGGATTTTGAAGATCTTAACAATCTGAAGGTTGTGGGTTTGAACTTGAGAGATGATAAATAAGGATTGACCCTGTCTGGGGACCAAAAGGTTCATATTCATGTCAATTGCCCATCAAAAATAAACAAAACAGTTTTTAACTGGAAAAGCTCTTTTTGCATAAGGCAAATACTCCAAAAATGATCTTGTGCCTCGCAATTACCCATCCCAAGACTCTTGCTTCGTCTGCACCTTGTACTTATCATCTCTTCAGCTCAAAACTTCTAGACCTCAATCAATATTTGACTCTGGGTTGCCACAAAGTGTGATTAATTGGAGCCAAAAATATCTGGAATAATTTAGCATGCAAAATACCAAAAACCAAAATAAGTTTTGAAATCCAGAAATTATCCTCGGCATTTTTTTCTGTGCAACATCAATATTATTGAAGGAAATGTTTCTTCATGGTAGCTTCACTTGATAGATCTAGTAGCAAGTTCTAGATCTTCCAATCACTTAAAAGCCACATGCACTCAAAAGACTTTATTGGCCATTTCTGTAGACTCACCCAAAAGTTTTCTGTAAATTAAAGTAGTTATAATCAAAGTTACCTACATCTGGAAACGTTATAGAGCTGCTTGTCAAGAACATTTAGTATGAAACATAATGTACAAAATTGTGTGTCATTCTCGTAATATTAAAAAAACATCTAAGCTTTCATTCGCCTGTACAAAACAGATTTTTAGGGTACAATTTCCTCCAATAGCATTTTTTAGTAGATTTTTTAATAATTCAATGGAGTAGCCCTATACTCAGGGCGATTATTTGCATTTACAGTTTTTAATTACAGTACAACCTTCTTTTTCTAATCATTTTTATGTAAAAGTTTAGTTTCTAAGTCTTTTTTCTACCGAAGTGGTTAAGTTTTTTACTCTCAGCTCCTTCTGATAACTTTAAAGCCTAAACCAGTAACTTGGTCAGATTTACATCACCTTTTGTAGTCACTAAAAGTTAGAATTTAAAGTTTACTTTTTTGCTGTAAGGCGATGTAAGTGCTCAAAGTGATGGCATGAAAATAATACCTTACAGCCTTTCTCTCTAAAAGGGATTAAAAGTTTTGACTTCTCTTGAGTGATCCCTTTCTGATTAATACTGCTAGTTGATGTATTTTCTTCACATGTCAATTTTATTCTTGAACAGTTTCTCATCCCTTTACAGCCCTGAGCATCATGTTGGTGTCTCAGATTTACAGTTCTATTTAATACATACAGTTCATTTTGCTTACAGGTCATCTTCTTCTTTATGATTTTTAAAAAATGTACACAATCAATATCTTAAATTTTATTTGGACAAGTAATTTTTTCTGTGTATTCCAAAAATCTAAGTTCAAAACAATTCAATGGAGTAAGCTAACATTCTACTAAAGCACTTGTGGATGAGTCAAGGGAATTTTTTATAATTGAATCCTCCAAATCTTCACACCAATTTCTTAACTTTGTTTTTGCTTCTTGTTCGGTCACAGACTCTCAATGATAATGCAGGTTTTTCTTTTCCACAACTCATTAGCTGTTTATCTTCAGTGTTCAACAAAATGTTACAGTTTTGTAGTTGAAGGCTCTCTTCTAGCACTTGTAATGAAGTGGATTTTTTGTACAAATGTACACCATGTTAATCATTCTCTGCAGTTTACATGTGGCCCTTAAGAACTTAATTTAATAACAATAGCATCAAAGTCATGGTAATTTATCTTCATTTTTGTCAAGCAGTCACTTTACAATAAAGATTAGATAACTTTGTTTATTACACTTTGACATTAATAAATATGATATTTTTGCTTTCTTTCATTTGCAAATAGCATTATTCCAAAAATATCCATTTAATAATTTTATCATGTCTTTGTCTTTATCTTTCTTCAGGCAACATCTTTTTGATTAAACAGACCACAAATGTAAACACCATATCCCACGATCTCAATCAATAAGAAAAAGTAATTTATTAAGCAAGAATTCCCTTAGTGGAGTAAACACATCCAAAAAGTCCTCTAAGGGAACCATTAATTTATTTTTTGTTGAATAATTATTGTGATAAATTTTCCATCTTGACTTAAAGGAATTGATTTCTTACCGTTTGTTTCACACAAATAATAAATGAACCTTTTAAGATGACCATTTTTTGCTCATATTCGAAACGCCAAAAAAATTCTTCATGTTCTAAAATAAACCCCTCAGCAGGTCTGAATCTATTTTTGAAACAAATTAAACTTTTTTTTAACCTTTCAAGTCAACATTTTTCGTGGAAATAAATTTTGCATGAGAAGGTCATTTTATTTTTCTATATGACCCAAGGACAATATTTCTGATTGTGGCGTCAATCTTGATCCTGTCTCATTTCTTCTTCTAAGTCTGCCTTAAGGAACGTTTGCCCTTGCCAACTTTGGCACATTATTGCCAGACAAATCTCAGTTGAATTTCAGCTTTTTTTCCAATCAAATATTTTTTAACACATTAAGCTAACCATTAAAGGCTTACGTACGTACGTAGTTTCTCTTTTTTTTAACAAATTGCAAATTAAATCAACTGTCAAAAGATCAGAGGCAATTTCAAATCAAAATTCATCTTTTAAACTTTAAAAAAAAGTATATATGTACTTATATTAGAAAACCAAAATGCTTTTCTAAGAAAAATCCAAATTGAGAAACCAATTACAATTTTTTAGATATTTTGCTCCATGGAAAACATGATTCAACGTTAACCGAAATTAAATGTCAACCAACATGGAAAAGCGAATGAGTCGGTTGGGAGCAATAAAAGTTGCCCAATTATTGAAGACCAATGTAAACTGAGGCAACTGCTTTTCGAATTGCACGTTTGGGCGGAAAGTTTTACTCCATTTTTTTAACTTTAACTGTTATACTAATTGCCTTGAATATAAATAATGCTGACAATAGAAAGAAGTCAAAGGTAATTCAAAGAATTGTCTTTTTGTTGCCAAACATATGCCAAGAAAATTGCAAATGGTTAATTTTATGAGATTGGAATGTTTTGTCCATGAAAATTGTAACACCCATTTCATGATGTTTTATTGCTCTCAAGAGACTTAACAAAGGGAGTAAGAGGCTTTCTTAATAATAGTGTTAGCCTTGTTTATGCCTCCTCAAAATTGAATTTGACACACGACACACAAGGCAAGTCTTGCATGTTTTATTCGAAGGACTCTAAAGACAAAGCTGTCATTTGGTCATTACAGAACAAAAGGAATCTAAGCTTTCAGGATTCGACACAATCAGAAAAAGAATTTATCTCTTCATCTTCTTGCTTTCCCAAATGCAAGATCTCAGGACTTGTAGCTTGTTCGCCTCGGATAATTTTACCCAAAGCTCTTGGGATAGTCATAATCCAGGAAGTCTTGCCCAAAGTCCTCCTAAAATCTTCTTTGTATATACAGGAAAAGTTTATAAACTTTCATGCAATGAGGTGTTGAACAGCCCTCTTTCGTAGCATTTGTTGTTTGGAAAAAGATTTTCTCGACCTTTTTGTTCATTGTACCATGGATAAATTGAAAAAAGTAATAAAAGTATAGAAGTTTTAGTTTCACGGAAATAACTCTCCATAATCAAATTTCCAATAAGTTTCTTTTTTGTTCTGCTTCATACCTTTGCAATTTGGTAGCAATTGTAATATAATTTTTCAGTAAGTGCACCTTTTGTTTTTCTTTTATTAAATTGAAATTTCATTTTTTCTAAAACTATTCTTGCACATAGCATTAACAAATCTTTTCCCTTTTTACCTTTGAACCCCTATAGTGTACAATAAACCATCTAAGAAGGCTTGCTTTGTTAGAAATAAACAGTTTGTTCCCCATGCATCTTTTCTTTGGATTGGAATGAAGTATAACACTACTATCAGATTTTGAGTAAACACGCTCTAAAGTTCCAAATTACTTTTTCAAAAATTTCACTATTTCTAATAGAAATTAAGTAGACGGGTATTTTTTGTGCAAAGAAAAATACCCCAACCTCCCTAGTGAGTTTATAAACTTTTCTCTAGCTTTAAAATTATGGAAGTTATTAAAGACGTAAATATAAAACTTTGAACTTAAATATATCAGCTTCTAGGCAGAATATCAAAAAACTGATCAGTAATCTTTCAGCCATCTATTTAAGGATTATGCATGCCAATTTTCAGGCCTCTAGCTTCACTGGTGTGGGAGGAGAATGAGGTGAAAGAAGCACACGGGACATCAAGCATTCTTAAACAGATCCCTTTACAAAATTTCTAAACTCCTCTCTCCCTTCGCTCGGGGTTGATAAACTCACATGAAAATTTTGTCAATAACAGTTAACAGGTTGTTGTCAGAGTTTAAAATGATTCATAGATCATTAACACAAGGAGGGAGGGACCCACTGATAAATTAATAGGAAGTATTTGTCTTTCAAGAAGAGATCGTTCTAAGACTTACACTTACTTTTTATTGTATTTTTAATGTAAGATATTCAAACAAAAAACATCAAGTAAACTTAATGTAAAAAACTTAGATGATTGTTGCTCTCCTTTTATAGCTGTTAAAGTCGATTCCTTTTTTTCAAAAACACAAGTTTGAAGATGGAAAAATGACCGTTGTGAAAAAGATGCAAAGTCAGCAGAAAATTTTTAAAACTTTCCGTAGAAAAATTTATTTTCAGATAAGACTTTCTTGCTTTAATCATTTTTTGTCAAAGACTTTTTGACATCCTTTTAAAATTTCTTATGTTAATTTCTAAAAGTTTCTCATTGTTTGAAACTTTATACAAAGTTTCCTTAAGCAAACGATTTGCTCTCATTTTGATCTATTCATGATGTGACTCTTTCCCTTGCCTTGGACTTAAAAAATAATCAGTTTCTCTTACCTTAAAAAATTGATAATTGATTAAATTTAGAAAGTTAAAGCTTAAATGAGAGATCTTACAAAACTTTCCTTATTTTGGCTAATAAAATAAAAAAATCTACTCAATAAACCCAGCAATTTCCCTGAAAAATATTATTGATTCTTTGGACCAGCATGAATATAATTTTATTCACGTCAGCCATTGTGTCATGAATATATTTATTGGAACCAATACTAAATGCAAGCACAAGGGAATCCAATTATACTGATTGACTTTCGATTAATCAAGGTGAATAATTTTCTTTGACTCATTGAAAAAGAAAATGATTGACATCCAGAAGAAAAATAAACAAAGTTTTAAAGATAAAATAAAGTGTTTCTAAACCTGAATCTCTTCTCAAGCTGGTAGTACTGAGGACAACAATGTGGCAGATCTTTTCAAATCATTATTGCCTTGTTGCTGCCTTTTCTAAATGATAACCAACCTTGACTTAGGGATAAAGCTACAGATTTCCAGGATTAGCAGCACTCAGAGGGGAAGATTGGCTTTTCTTTTGGATTACAATGCTTATTTTCTTCACTACAATTCAAGAGAGAATGAAACTAACAAGAGAAGGCAATAATAAGCTTTTTTTAGATTATTAACTTAATAAGATAGATAATTGCAGCATTTATTACTATTTTTATATCATCTCTATAATCAATGCATCACTGACAAATCAGTGAAAATAATCAAGTACTACAGACTCATTGAGAAAATGCCCTGGAAGTTTAAAAATAACTTTCACCAATTATCAAATAATCAGGAGGATTAAGTGGGTCCAATCGAAAAATTATCACTATTTTAACTTAAGTCTATTTTTTATTAGTAAAGAAATTTAAGGCAGCTAGCTTTATGTTGATAACTGATTATTCTAAAACTAAATCAACCGAAAAAGAGTTATGGTGACTCTACAACAGATCCATTGGAATATGTGGAGACCTTACCCAGTCTTCTAACCATGATTTTAATTTTTAATTTTGAACAATAATCCTTTCATGGAAAGTTGACTTGAAGATAACCTGACTGAGATAATCATCATGAGATGACTATTTAAGGCTAACCTGGCCCAAGGGAAGGGCCTTACCCTTAGTGAAAAATACGAATGATGAAAAAATGGTTCCAATCTTTTTATAGTTTTTCTAGTTTCATCAGATAAAAACTTTTTGTTAATACCTTCAATAGCTGTAATTGGGAAACACATATAACTTTATCAAGAGAAAAGTAGGTTATGTTCAAATTTTGTTGCCCTTTACTAGTATAATTGTTTCTTTAGAGACACTAACAGCACCTTTTATTTGCTGTAATTTTTGTAATTGACCACTATTAGCCTCTTTCAGAAAGTACTCACTTGTGTTTTACGCAACTTTCATTCAATGTCATGAAAAAAATTCCCCAAAAATGAGTGTTATTCGAAAAGTTTACAGGATTTTGCCCAAACTTCTTCAGAATAATTCTTGCTAAACTCAGATACAAACACTTTTGAGAAAGAATAGCAATAACTTTTCGTCTTTTAGTTGCTCAAATTCCATTGTTCAAAAAAATTTTGTGCTCAAAGCTAGTGAAGAATGTTCAATATTTTACCGTCAACTTCACCAAACTGTTTTGTATGTGCGAGTTGGCTTGAACAAAAGCATCTCTTTTTTAGTAATTGGATCCTCTATAACTTTGTTTGTTATCTCACATCCTTCTCAGTGTCAATAACATGAAAAAGCTAGAAGGGACTTTATTACTTTCTAAATTAACAAAAAAATTCAAGTCGATAAAATGCGTATCATCATAATCTTTTCATCATTTCCAGGTAACTTCCAAAAAGGGGACAAATGGTGAGGAAATCAAAAACTTGATATAAATTGCTGACTTTTCAGGATACACAAAGTGGATGAATGTATTTATGAAAAATAAAGCTTGACTTTCAAAAGGTTATCACTAGAAAAGAAAACACTCTCACTAGAGAGCTTTTTTTCAATTACTTGCAATCAAAATCTTTTCAAACAGCTTATTTGATCGATATACTAAAAGTACGTTTGTTGACACAATAAAGCTTTATTTCTGAGAGCCTTCTTGACCTTTCTGATGTAGTTTGGATTTTTCAATCTGATTGCTTTTGGACATATTGGGTCTGAGATAAAACCAGTCAAAATTCCATCTATCATTTACTTTGTGATTTGCATGATATCATGATTGACTTTATCCAATTTTAGTGCAACCAACGGGTTAGGCGATTTGGGTGTCTCTTGTTTTGATAAGATCTTATTGTGTACATTTTTTTAAATCATAAATAAGAAGATGACCTGTAACCAAAATTAGCTGTTAATATTAATCAAGCTGTAAATCTGAGACACCAATATAAAACTCAGGGCTGTAAATGGTTGAGAAACTGTTCATGAAAAAGAATAGCCATGTAAAAAGATGATTGATCCTGTAAAGAAAATACATTAATTTGTAGTATTGTTCAGAAAGGGATCACTCAAGAGACATTAGTATTTCATGTCATTATTGTTGATCACTTTAAGAGAGAAAGGCTGTAAGATATTATTTCATGCCATCACTTTTAGCACTTACATTGCCTTACGCAAAAAAGAAATTATAAATTCTAACTTTTAGTGACTACAAAAGGTGATGTAAATCTGACCAAGTGACTGGTTGTAAAGTTATCAGAGGACTGAGAGAACCACTTTGGTAGAAAACTAATTTTTACATCAAAATGATTAAAAAAGAAGATTGTATTGCTTGATTAAAAACTGCAAATGTGTAGGGCCAAGTCATGTCAAATTTTCAAGAAGTATTTAATGATTTATTTTCAAATCAAAATCTCTGAGAACTTGAGAAGGACTCTAAACAGGTGAAAAAAAGAGATTTTGTTTAAGCTTTCAGAATGTATGAAATGTGATATGTCCACGCAGGTGAGCAATAGGTCAATTTACTAATGATATTAGCTTTGAAGACAGCAAGTGATCTTTATCTGTAAATTTCTGTCTAAGGTACCTCAGTGCAAATAATTTTTGATTTGTGTATTTCCCAATTCAACTAAATAACACCTTCATATTATCTTTAGACTGAATTCTCAAATCGTCATAATGGAAACCTCAAAGTTATCTACACCAAAGGCAATCAATTCAGTTTTATTTAAATAATAGATATTTCAAATGGAATTCAGCCATGTAAAAGGCCCATATCAATAGTGAATTTAAGAAGATCTGTTAGCTTGGTCAGTGAGTCACAAGAAAGAATTTAAGAGTCATCTGCAGCGTACACTGTCAGCTTACATGGTGTGATTATTGACTCATGTTCACTGAAGTATATATTGAAAAGGAGTGGGGCCAACACACCAACATGATCCTGCTTTAATTCTCTTAATATTAACACATAATATTGCTTCTTGAATTTGGACGTAGCCGTACCTATCTGAAAGATAGTTAAAAATGGTTGAGATCAGGTACTTCCTCTGGCTGTTTGGTGTGTGGTTGGTAGGGATCAAAATTCATTTTACATTGTGAAGTATTTTTAGAGGGCTTGGAAAGCTGTGCCTTCATCAAGCTGATCTGGTTTTTCAAATTGTCTGAATAGCAAAAACAAGCTAATTTTCTGTTCCTTAAAGCAATTAAGTCTGCAGCAAGCCTTAGGATAGGTAAAACATTTGCATAGATGGATCGAATTACAAACCCCCACATCTCAATATTATTT